>Ga0172370_10001071_pt1 | contig 42806 bp, 30 predicted proteins | sample LakKiv5m_FD_114538 | JGI IMG/M metagenome (GOLD analysis project Ga0172370, IMG submission 114538) | Freshwater microbial communities from Kabuno Bay, South-Kivu, Congo - kab_022012_11.5m | ecosystem: Environmental > Aquatic > Freshwater > Lake | place: Democratic Republic of the Congo...
CTGGGATCATTTATCTGATCTGAGTTTGTACGATGAAATGCACATCTTCAAAAGAGCCATTACAGCGGAAGAAGTGCAGGCATTTTACGCTGTTAAAAAACGAAACTGAGATTAAAGGATTAGTTAACTTGAAGGAAGAGGGAAAAGGTAAACTTTCCCTCTTTTTTCGTTTCCGGTGATATGAAATTCAAAGACGTCGGATAGTAAAGGAGCCTTTTTTCATGGCGCTTTATCAGGATGTCCGGATTTAACCTCTACACTTACTGCGTCTTTCATGTGACCTCTGATCTAAATCGGAACCTCAGGAAACAAAAACAGCGACCGGGTAAGTCGCATTTTTTAGGCGGAGAGTGAGGGATTCGAACCCCCGGACCCTTGCAGGTCAACGGTTTTCAAGACCGCCGCGATAGACCACTCTGCCAACTCTCCGCGACAAAAGTACACTTTTTTTATTTTTCACAAAGCTTTTCAGATTTTTCTGTTCATGATATTAAAACACATTTTCCAAATAGCCGTTAACTGATATTATTTTGCCTTATACTTTTTAAAGCTTGACTTGCAACTCATAATGAGGTAATTTTGGAGTATTATTCTCAATCTCAATAAGATGTTTACACATAAAACCTGATAAAATGAAAAAGATCTTTATTCTTCTGATTTTTGCTTTAATAACGGTAACAGGATTCTCCAGACATACTCCATACTTACAGGCTCAGCTTTTCTATTCAAAATTTTATGCTCCTGCTGATGGTCCGTATGTAGAGACTTATCTTTCGGTTGTCGGAAACAGTGTTCAGTATATCAAAAACGAAAATGGAAGTTTCCAGGGCAAGATCGAAGTAACCATGATTTTCAATAAAGATGGGAAAGTAGCAAATTTCGACAAATATGAATTATTGAGTCCGGAAGTAAAAGATACAGTCAACATTAACTTTAATTTCCTCGATCAGCAAAGGTTTACGCTCGCAAATGGCATTTATGAATTTGAAATCCAGATCAGGGATCTAAACTCGGTTAAGGAGCCTTTTAAAACCACACAAACCGTCGAAATCAATTTTCCTGAAAACGAAATTTCCTTGTCAGGAATAGAATTACTGGAGTCGTACTCGAAATCAGCCGAAACATCTGTACTTACCAAAAGCGGATATGATTTAATTCCTTTTGTTTATACCTTTTACCCTGAAAGGATCAATAATCTTAAATTTTATTGCGAAATTTATAACACCCAAAAAATTCTTGGTCAGGATGGAAAATTCCTTGTTAATTATTATATCGAGTCATTCGAAACCCAAAGGCGACTCACCGATTTTGTGAGGTTCAAGCGTGAAACTGCCCGGTTGGTAAATATCGTTCTGGCCGAATTCGAAATCTCAAAGCTACCTTCCGGAAATTACAATCTGGTTGTTGAAGCAAGGAATACCGAAAACCAGGTAATAGCAAGTAATAAAGTGTTTTTCCAGCGCAGTAATCCTAAAGTTGAAGCCGATTATTCCGATTTTGCCGGTGTATCTGCCGATAATTCCTTTGTATCAAAAATTGCAAACCATGATACCTTACTCGAATACATCCATTGTCTCGATCCGATTTCGTCAGACATGGAAAAGAACTTCGTAAAGTTCCAAATCGATGATGCAAATGCAGATTTGAGCACTATGCAACGTTTTTTTCTGAATTTCTGGCTTAACCGTGATGAACTCAACCCGGAACTTGCATGGAAACAATATCTTGCGAATGTTGAATTGGTTGACGAACAATTTGGCTATCCTGGAAAAAAAGGTAAAAAAGGTTATGAAACCGACATGGGGCGCGTTTATCTGAAATATGGACCTCCAAACACAATTACCGACCGCCCATTTGATGCAAGCGGATCAGGTATGACCATAAATAACGGAGGCACATCCACTCCGTCGGCAGGTTCGGTACCTTACCAAATCTGGCATTATTACACCTTAAACAACCAGCGAAACAAAAAATTTGTATTTGCAAATCCCAACCTGGCAGCTTATGACTACATCCTCATTCACTCGAATGTTCCGGGTGAAATCTACAATGAAAACTGGCAAAATGAACTTGCAAGGATTAAAGAAGGTTTAAGCATGCCAGGCGACGATAAGTACAAGGGTCAATCCGGTGAGTTTTATAACAATCCCAGATAGAAATATCGGTGTACATCATTTTTCGTAAAAATTTTCGACAACTTTGGCCGTTATGTTTACTTTTACTACCCTGAATGAAAGTTGCTGTAGTAATATTAAACTGGAACGGACTTAAATTTTTGACACGTTTTCTTCCCAGAGTTGTCGAAACAACTTCAGGAATTGCCGATGTGATTGTGGCTGATAATGCCTCAACTGACGGTTCGGTTGAATTTCTCAAACTGAACTTTCCAAAAGTACAAATAATACAGAATCCTGATAACAGTGGCTTTGCAAAAGGGTATAACCAGGCTTTAAAACAGATCGATGCTGAGTATTACGTCCTGCTAAATTCGGATATAGAAGTTACTGAAAATTGGATCGAACCTGTTATTCAACTGATGGACAGCGACCCGCTCGTTGCTGCCTGCCAACCCAAAATTTTATCATTTCAACAAAAAAATTATTTTGAATACGCTGGTGCTGCCGGCGGTTTTATCGACCATCTGGGATATCCATTTTGCAGGGGACGGATTTTTCAATCGATCGAAGAAGATAAGGGCCAGTACGATAACACGACTGAGATTTTCTGGGCATCGGGAGCCTGCATGTTTGTGCGTGCTAATTTTTACCACGAAACCGGTGGTTTGGATAATGATTTTTTTGCTCATATGGAAGAAATTGATCTGTGCTGGAGGTTTAAACACCTCGGCTACAAAATCATGTTTTGCCCTCTCTCGAAGGTTTATCATGTTGGTGGTGGCACACTCCCAAAAATATCAGCATGGAAAACATATCTTAACATGCGCAACAACAGCACAATGCTTTATAAAAATCTGCCACGTGAACAAATTTATCCTGTATTTATCACGCGTCTCTTTTTGGATTTTGTCGCATCGCTAAAATTTCTTATCGATGGTGGCTTTAAGGATTTTATTGCGGTTACGAGAGCACATATCGGTTTTTATTTCTCTTACAAAAAAAATCGCATAAAACGGGAACAGATTCACCATAGGTATGTCTCCGGAATTTACCAGGGGAGTATCGTCTATGATCATTTTCTTAAAAATAGGAAGAAATTTTCTCAGTTGAATCCCGAAAAATTCAGCACCTGATTTCATAAAAAACTCATCAGCGCCAGCCGGTACGATTGAAGTCCAAATCCGACAATGGTTCCACGACAATTTGGTGCAATAAACGAAATGTGCCTGAAATCTTCACGCTTAAAAATATTCGAAATGTGTACCTCCACAACAGGTGCCTTTATTGCTTTTACAGCATCACCAATTGCAACCGACGTATGCGTGTAAGCGCCTGCATTCAGTATAATTCCGTCGGCAACGAATCCGGCCTTATGCAACATATCGATGATTTCGCCTTCGATATTCGATTGGGAATAACTTATTTCGACTGCCCGAAATTCAATTTTTAGCTTTTCAAGGTAGGTTTCGAATCGTTCGTCCCCGTAAATATCATTTTCACGATAGCCCAGCAGGTTCAGGTTTGGGCCATTAATAATCTGGATGTTCATTTGCTGCTTTTTTGGCAAATTTATAAAAACGAATGGCCTAATCCCGTTATCTTTATCAAAAAAAATAAAATGTATTGTAGCGACCATTTTAAGGAGGCAGTGATAGATTATTTTTACCTCGTTCAAAAAGGCTATCCGCCAAGGGGATTTTTGCAGTTGGTTGGCGATCGTTATCACCTTGCAAGCCAGGAACGAACCATGTTGTACAGGGGAATTGTTCCGGAAATTGTTGCCAAAATACGAAAATTAAAAGCCATAAACCAAACATTAATCTGTGGGCAGGAATTGTTTATTGACGGATTTAATGTAATTCTTACCATTTCCGCTTACCTGCTTGGTTTACCGCTATTTATGGCTAATGACGGTTTTCTGCGGGATGCTTCTGCTTTGCGGGGAAAAATAAACATGCAAAACAAATTAATGGAAGCCATTAACCTGCTCGTTGAATTTACTGAAACCATTAATACAGAAAAAATCCATATTTTTCTCGACCAAAAGGTAAAAATTCACCAGGAAATTCTAAAGTTGCTTTTAGAAATTCAGAAAAGGAATTTCAAAATTTTTGAATTACACATTAGCGACAATGTTGATAAGGAATTGAAATCAATCAGTTCCGGCATCGTCTGCACTTCTGATTCCGGGATTATCGAAAGCTGCAATTCGCCGCTTTTTGACCTGGCATTTCATGTAATAAAAACCCGCTTTTGTCCACAAATCCTGAACCTGCATGACCTGATATTTACATCAGAAATTGAAGAAGATTAAAATTTTCAACCTGCGACACCGGTAATATTTCAACTTTATTTTATCTTTGCTGCCAATTAACCAATAGGGGTGCCCTAAATTTACGGGCTGAGATCATACTCATTGCACCTGATCCGGGTAATGCCGGCGAAGGGAAAAATGGTTCCATTGACCTTATTCATCCTCTGTTGATTTTTAATTCAAATTGTTGAACTTAAAAATCATCAACATGAAAAGATTTTTATCGTTTTTATTGTACCTTTTCTTTTTCCCAGCACTTGCCTTTTCGCAGTTTTCTTTATCGGGAATCGTTAAAGATGCCGGAAATGAACAGTCATTGCCCGGGGCACACGTCGTCATCGAAAATTCCTATTACAATGCTATTTCCGCTGCTGATGGTCACTTTGTTATGAAAAACCTCAAAGCCGGAACCTATCGGCTCAACGTAAGTTTTGTAGGTTATCAGGATTTTTTAGTCGAAATAGTACTGAAATCCAACCTTGAAATTGAAGTTAAAATGGAACCTAAATCAATCATGGAAGAAGAGGTTGTCATTTCGGCGACCAGGGCTTCGATAAAATCACCGATGACTTACCAAAACATCTCAAAAAAAGAAATCCGGGAAATTAATCTTGGTCAGGATTTGCCCTTTTTGCTCGACAATACTCCCAGTGTTGTGACAACTTCAGATGCAGGAGCCGGGGTTGGTTATACTGGTATCCGGATAAGAGGGACCGACATAACCCGGATTAATGTTACCATAAATGGAATCCCGCTCAACGATCCGGAATCGCAAGGCGTATTTTGGGTTAACATGCCCGATTTTGCCAGCTCGGTTGAAAACGTTCAGATTCAGCGTGGTGTAGGAACTTCTACCAATGGAGCAGCTGCTTTTGGTGCGAGCATCAATATTCAGACCCTCCAGCTAAAGCCACAGGCCTACGCCGAAATAAACAGTTCAGCCGGAAGTTACAACACCTTTAAAAACAGCCTCACTTTTGGGACCGGTTTGCTGGATGGGAAATGGGCAATCGATGGTCGTCTTTCGAAAATCACTTCAGATGGTTACATCGACCGGGCCAGCTCCGACCTGAAGTCTTTTTTTGTAAGTGGTGGATATTACGGAGAGACATCAATATTTAAGATTAATGTTTTTTCAGGAAAGGAAATCACTTACCAGGCCTGGAACGGAACACCCCACGACAGCCTGGCTACCCACAGGACCTACAATCCTTCCGGAGAATATCTGACTCCCGACGGAAAACCTGCCTATTATAAAAACGAAACCGACAATTATCAGCAGGATCATTATCAATTTATTTTTTCTCATGTCGTTAACAGTAATTTTAACCTGAACAGTGCACTCTTTTACGTGAGGGGTTTTGGATATTACGAAAATTATAAAATGGATCAGAAATTTTCAGATTATGGATTGCAAAATGTAATTTTTGGGAATGATACAATTACCCGTAGTGATTTAATCAGACGAAAATATCTGAATAACGATTTTTACGGGGCAACTTTTTCGGCAAATTATAACAGCCTTAAACGAATACAGGCCACATTTGGCGGAAGCTGGAATTATTATCGCGGCAATCATTACGGTACTATAATCTGGGCTCAGTATGCAAGCCATGGTGCAATCGACAGGCATTGGTACGATAACGAAGGGACAAAAAAACAGTACAATCTTTTTGGCAAGCTGAACATTAACCTTTTCAAAAAAATGAATTTATATGGAGATTTGCAATTAAGGAGAATCCGGTTTACAATTAACGGCACCCATGATGATTTGCAGAATATCACCCAAACCCATGAATTTACTTTTTTAAACCCCAAATTAGGTTTGCTTTACGACATAACCGAAAACCAGCAGACCTATTTTTCAGTTGCGGTTGCCAATCGTGAACCCACACGCAGCGATTATCGTGATGCCGACCAAAGTCACCTCCCAAAGGCTGAAAAACTACTCGATTTTGAGGCAGGGTATCACTATAAATCGAAACCCCTGAAAGTCTCAACCAATTTATTTTTCATGAACTATACTGACCAACTGGTACTTACAGGTGAAATTAATAATGTTGGCGCACCCATTTTTACCAATGTTCCCAAAAGTTACAGGACGGGAATAGAATTTTCGGGTGGTATAAAAATATCTAAACCGGTAAAATGGGAAGTCAATGCCACGTTTAGCAAGAATAAGATTGATAATTTTACCGGGTTTGTCGATAACTGGAGTCCACCGTACGAGCAAATCAGCAAGAATTTGGGGCGGACCGACTTGTCGTTTTCACCGGAAATCATCGCAAACAGTTTTTTAACCTGGGAACCTTTAAAAAAGCTTTCGATTAGTCTTGCCAGCAAATATGTAAGCAAGCAATTTATCGATAACACTTCCAGTGAAAGCCGGAAATTGAATCCTTACATTGTTCATGACCTCCGGTTAAGTTATTCCTTTTCGACTAACTTTGTGAAAGAAATCAGTATTTTCCTACTCATTAACAATATTTTAAGCGAAAAATACGAATCCAATGCATGGGTTTATCGTTACTATTACGAAAACAAGGAATATTCGATGGATGGATATTTTCCACAGGCAACCATTCACCTCCTTGCAGGTATTTCACTCCGGTTTTAAAAACCAATGCTTTTCTACTTTTGATACGGGAATGAATCTGACTACTGTTGTGTACATTTTCTAACTTTACGTGGCCTATAACGGACACATTCTGACCCTGGAAATGTGTACGAAACGCCATAAAGAACTTAATTAGAAAATGTTAGGTATCTTGGCATAATAAGTGAATTACTGCCACAGGCATTTATAAGGTGACGATTCCCAAAAGGTATTCAATTAAAGATCAATGGCAAAAATAATGCTACAGAACTATTTCAAAACCACCATCAGAAACTTAATCCGCAATAAAGGCTATACCATTATTAATGTTTTAGGCCTGGCGATTGGATTAGCTGCAAGTATCCTGATCTTTTTGTTTATCGTCAGTGAACTTAGCTACGATAAATTTTTCAAAGATTCGGACCGGATTTACCGCATTGCAGTTAAAGGCCGGATGTCGGGTGATTTTTTTGATGTTGCTGTTACACCATCACCTATGGCCCCTACATTGAAACGCAATTTCCCTGATATTGAAACTTCAGTTCGGTTAAGGCAATGGTCACAGCAATCATTGTTTGCCCATGGCCACAAAATGTTTTATGAAAAAAATGTATTTTTTGCGGATTCTTCCTTTTTTGATGTATTCGATTTCAAACCAGCAATCGGGGATTTGGAAAAAGCACTTTATGAACCTTTTTCCGTCGTACTTACACAAAAATTAGCTCTCAAATATTTCAACGAAGAAAATCCTATTGGTAAGATACTTAAAGTGAACGACATGTATCAATTTAAGGTAACTGCTGTTTTGCAGGATATTCCCGAAAATACTCATCTCAAATTTCCTCTCCTTTTATCGTGGTCGTCCATTAAAAAAATGAACGACAGCAGGATGGATGATAACTGGGGTTCATTGGGATTTTACACTTATGTTAAACTTACCGAAAACGCTGATCCTGAAGTTTTCAATTCAAAAATTAAAACATTCATACTCGATAATCTGATTGCCCAGTCAGGAGAGGACAGTTCCAGATTTGAAAATGTACAACTGGAGTTTTCGTCGTACCTGCAACCTATTACCAATATCCATTTACATTCGAACCTGATGGCGGAACTCTCGCCAAACAGTGATATTTCATACGTTTACTCTTTTTCAGCCATCGCTGCATTTATATTATTAATCGCCTGTATCAATTTTATGAATCTTACTACTGCACGCTCTTCAAAAAGAGCGAGGGAAGTGGGTATCAGGAAAGTACATGGTGGGTTCAAATCACAGCTGGTAGCGCAGTTCATTGGCGAATCGGTGATTTTAAGCTTTCTGGCACTTATCATTTCGGTGATTCTCGTCGAACTGACCATCCCTGTTTTTAATGGTATTATCGGGCAAAATATCAGCGAAGATTTGCTCATTAATCCGTTCATGATTCTTTCTTATCTATTGCTGGCAATACTTGTTGGTTTTATAGCAGGGAGTTATCCGGCCTTCTACCTTTCATCCTTTCAACCCGTAAATGTTTTAAAACGAAACCTCTCCAAAAGTTCGAAAAATTCAACACTTCGTAATATTCTTGTTATCATTCAGTTTTCGATATCAATTTTCCTGATGATCGGTACAGGGATAATTTATAATCAGCTTAATTATGTAAAAAGCAAGAAACTCGGTTTCGACAAAGAACACCTGATGGTAGTGCAACTCCAAAACGAAAGGTTACGTGAAAAAGTGGAATTTCTCGAGGAGGAATTCAGGAAATTATCCGCAGTAACCAATGCAGCAGCTTCTACAACTATTCCGGGTGAAGGCTCTGACGGGTCTGCTTATTTCCCTGAAGGAGAGAGCACAACCGACCCCTGGCTCATTTTTAATAGTGGTGCCGATTACAATTTCATCGAAACCATGGGAATGCAGATTATTAAAGGCAGGAATTTTTCGAAAGACTATGCCTCAGATACAGCCGGCATCATAATTAATGAAACCTTGCTTAAAAAATTAGGTTGGGGTGACGATTGCATTGGAAAAAAAATTACGCCAGGCGAACCTGAGAATAAATTTTCGTTTCATGTAATTGGTGTCGTTAAAGATTTTCATTTTCTTTCGTTACACGACAAAATTGAGCCTTACATCATCTATTTGAGTAAAAGTAATTTACGAACCTTATGTATCCGTGTTAATCCTGGAAATTTACCCCAGAGCATCGAACAGATCAGCAATAAATGGACAGAACTGGAACCAAATTTTCCTTTCGATTATTCATTTCTCGATAATACTTTTAACGAACTGTACAAGTCGGACCAACGCCTTGGAAAATTATTCATCTATTTTTCGATTATCGCCATTTTTATTGCATGCCTTGGCTTGTTTGGGCTGGCATCCTACACAGCCGAACAACGCACCAAAGAGATAGGCATCCGGAAGACTTTTGGAGCCACAACCTCAAGTATTTCGCTTTTACTCACCCGTGATTTTACAAAATGGATTTTACTTGCCAATGTCCTTGCATGGCCATCTGCGTATTATTTTCTGGGATTATGGTTAGAAAAGTTTGCTTTCAGAATCGATATACCCGATCAATGGCCGGTTTTTGTTTTATCCGCTGTTGTATCGTTTATTGTTGCCATCCTGACCGTTTCCCTGCAAGCCATCAAAGTTGCAAATTCCAATCCTGTTGATGCGATTAAATATGAGTAACTGAAATTTTCAGACCAAAAGCATTAATTAACAATCTTTTTCGTTAAAAGATTACATTCTTTAAATAACCTCATTCACGACGCCCGTATGCGAACAAATTGTGTATCATACCGAACACTTTAAACAAAACTGTATATTTACAAAGGTTGCAATATGCTGATAAAAAAATGTTTACAGAGCTTGGCATAATAAGTGATTTACTTCGGTCAGGTTTTTCGGTATCAACATCAATGAGAAGATTCATAGAAAAGAACTAAAAATGAGTATCATCAAACTAAATAACATTCACAAATCCTATGTGATGGGTTCCAACAAACTTCATGTTCTGAAAGGTATCGATCTGGAACTCGAAAAGGGTGAAATGGTTTCCATCATGGGATCATCAGGCTCAGGAAAATCGACACTATTAAATATTATTGGCCTGCTTGATAATCACGATAGCGGCCAATACTGGCTTAACGGAATGGAGATGAAAAGTTTGAGCGAGACAAAAGCTGCGCATCTCCGTAACCAGTATATTGGTTTTGTTTTTCAATCATTTAACCTGATCTCCTTTAAAAATGCAATGGAAAATGTAGCTATGCCGCTGTATTACCAAAAGATCAGCCGTCGTAAGCGGAATTTAAGGGCCATGGAATATCTCGATAAAATGGGATTAAAAGAGTGGGCAGAGCATTTACCAAACGAACTTTCGGGTGGTCAAAAACAGCGAATTGCAATTGCCAGAGCGTTAATTGGCGAGCCCAAAGTAATTCTTGCCGATGAGCCAACCGGTGCACTCGATTCACAAACTTCACTTGAAGTGATGGACATCTTAAAAGAGATCAACGATCTGGGCATTACTATTCTCATTGTTACGCACGAAAACGATATCGCACACCGTACCAACCGGATTATCCGGCTCAGGGACGGACTTATCGAATCAAATGTTAAAAACGGTAAAACGCACACCTATTCAGAAACCTCATTTGTAATCTAAGCTATGTTCGACCTCGATAAATGGCAGGAAATTTTTAGCACCATTAAAAAGAACAAACTGAGAACTTTTCTCACCGGGTTCAGTGTTGCATGGGGAATTTTTATGCTTATTGTGCTGTTAGGTTCTGGCTATGGGTTGGAAAATGGTGTTAAAAGGGAATTTGAAGGTGATGCGGTAAATTACATTTCGATTAACAGCGGTATTACAAGTTTGCCGTACAAAGGAATGAAGGCCGGCCGCCCCATTCAATTTACAAACGACGACAAAACAATGCTCGGCAATATCGACCTGGTCGATCAAAGCTCGGCACGCAGTTACGTTTTTGGCAATTCTACCATTTCTTACAAAGATGAATATGGTTCGTTTGATATTTTTGCCGTATCGCCTGAATATGAGTATGTCGAATCATTAAAATTAGCCAATGGACGTTATATCAACAATTACGACATCGAGAATTTCCGTAAGGTGGTATCGATGGGAAAGGTTGTTAAAGAGGCCTTGTTTAAAGATAAAGACCCGGTTGGTGAGTTTGTCAAGATCAATGGTGTTCCTTTCCAAGTTGTTGGCCATTTTGATGATCCTGGTGGTGACCGGGATATTTCACGTGTATATATCCCAATTTCAACAGCGCAAAAGGTATTTAACCAGGGCAACCGGATCAGGAATGTATGCCTGATGCTCGAAAATACCGACATCACCGAGAGCAACAAAGTTTTGGCTGATGCCAAAATGTTACTCTCATCTAAATATAAATTCGATCCACAGGATTCAAGGGCGTTGTTCATCTTTAATTCGATCGAAAATTATCAGCGTTTTATGGATTTATTTGCCGGTATCAGGCTTTTCATCTGGATTATTGGCATAGGGACGATTATTGCCGGAATTGTAGGAGTGAGTAACATCATGATGATCGTGGTGAAAGACCGTACCAAAGAAATCGGGATACGCAAATCCATGGGAGCAACACCTTGGTCGATTATCAGCCTCATCCTGCAGGAATCCGTTTTGATAACTGCTTTTGCAGGTTATATCGGTCTGGTTTTGGGAGTTGGTTTGCTGGAACTGGCTTCTAAAGCGCTGCCCTCGACCGATTATTTTGCCAATCCTGAAATCGATTTCAACATTGCCATTGGAGCAACTATTATTCTCGTTGTTTCAGGTGCCATCGCAGGTTTCGTCCCGGCCAGGAAAGCTGCAGCAGTAAAACCAGTGGAGGCTTTACGCGATGAATGAAAAAGATGAAGAAGGGTGCGTCACAAATTTAAATTTAAAGAGCCATGAAAATTTTTGATAAAGACAGGTGGCAGGAAATTTTCAGCGTACTTAAAAAGAATAAATTAAGGACGTTTTTCACTGCATTCGGGGTTTTTTGGGGAATTTTTATGTTGATCATCATGCTTGGTTCAGGAAAAGGATTAAGTAATGGTGTCCGTTCAGGAATGGGTGATATGGCCACGAACAGCATGTTTATGTGGACTCAGCGTACTACTGTTCCCTTCAAAGGCTTCCCAAGGGGTCGATTTTACAATTTCAACAATAGCGATACCCAGGCTTTGTTGGACAATATACCGGAAATCGAATATATAGCACCTCGTATCCAGGGTTTTAACCGCACCGGAGATAATAATGTTGTTCGGGCCGAACGAACCGGGAACTTCCGCATACAGGGAGACTACCCTGAATACAACCTCATCGATCCGGTTAAAATGCTCAAAGGACGGTTTATTAATAATCTTGATCTCACGAATAAACGAAAAGTAGTTGTAATCGGGCAAAGAGTTTTCGAAGAAATGTTCGCACCTGGTGAGAATCCAATCGGGGAATATTTACGGATTTCGGGAGTTTATTTTAAAGTTGTTGGATTATTTAAATCAAAAAAACAGGATCAGCAGGCCGATTTTGAGAACCAACAGGTTTTCATGCCATTCACAACTTTGCAAAAGACGTATAATTTTGGTGATGTTGTTGGCTGGTATTCGATAACAGCCAAAAAAAATGTTCCCGTTTCAACTGTCGAACAAAAAGCAAAAGCCTTGATGAAACAACGCCACAGCATCGCCCCTGCTGATGACCGGGCCGTTGGTTCGGCCAATGTTGAGGAAGAATTCCGAAAGATGACCAATTTATTTACCGGTATCAATACCCTGATCTGGATAGTAGGTATCGGCACCTTACTTGCAGGGGTTGTTGGTGTAAGTAACATTATGATGATTATTGTGAAGGAACGCACACGGGAAATCGGTATTCAGCGTGCACTCGGAGCCAGTCCGGTAAGCGTTATTTCACAAATACTCACCGAATCGGTATTTCTAACGGCTACAGCCGGATATATTGGATTGGTTATTGGTGTTGCTGTGATCGAAGGCGTAAATTATCTGCTGATTAGCATGAATGCTTCCACAGGAATGTTTTCAAATCCTTCGGTCGATTTTAATGTTGCGCTTAAAGCCCTGGTTGTACTGGTAATCTCGGGCGCTGTGGCAGGTATGATCCCTGCCAACCGGGCAGTAAGCATTAAACCTATCGATGCGCTAAGAAGTGAATAGACACGATTCATATTTCCGAAACTAAAGCAGAAGTAATAATAAAAAATATAATTGAACAAAGCATGAAAACTTTTTTAAAAATCTTTTTTGGGATAATCATTCTCGGCATTTTTGGTGGTACCATTTATTACCTTTATCAAAAATCGCAGGCAAAACCAGTTATTTACCAAACCACTACACCCTTTACGGAAACCATTATTAAAAAAACTGTTGCCACCGGTTCGGTGGTACCCCGAAGGGAAATTGCCATTAAACCCCAGGTTTCCGGTATTATCGAACAGGTTTATGTTGAAGCCGGAAACATGGTTAAAAAAGGCGATCTGATTGCCAAGGTTAGAATCATCCCCAACATGCTTAGTCTGAACGATGCCCAAAACAGGGTAACCCGGTCCAACTTGCAGTTTAAAAATGCCGAACAGGAATATAATCGCCAGAAAGAATTATATGACAAAGAAGTTATTGCTTTGGCTGAATTTCAAAAAGCAGAATTGGCTTATCGTGAAGCACTCGAAGAAGTCAAAGCCGCGGAAAATAATCTGGAACTTATTAAAGAAGGACAAACCAAAGATTCCGGCGAAACTACCAATACGCTTATACGGTCCACAATTGAAGGGATGATATTAGATGTGCCTGTAAAAGAAGGTAATTCGGTAATCGAATCCAATACCTTTAACGATGGAACGACCATTGCGAATGTTGCCGACATGGGAGAAATGATTTTCGAAGGAAAAGTGGATGAAACCGAAGTTGGCAAAATCAAGGAAGGGATGGAACTTATTCTTTCGATAGGCGCCGTCGAAAACGAGACTTTCACAGCAAAGCTCGAACATATTTCCCCAAAAGGAGTGGAAGAAAACGGCGCAATTCAATTTGAAATCAAAGCAGCCGTAGCCTTGAAAAAGAATTCGTTTGTAAGAGCCGGATATAGTGCAAATGCTGACATCGTGCTCGATCGTGCCGATTCCGTCATGGCCATTCAGGAAAGCCTGCTCAAATTCCAGGGCGATTCCGCCTATGTCGAAATTGAAACCGCACCCCAGGTATTCGAAAAAAGATTTATCAAAACCGGCCTTTCCGATGGGATTAATATCCAGGTTCTCGCCGGTTTAACCAAGGAAGACAAGATCAAGAGCGGTACAGTTGAACAGAAATAGTAGCAGCCTGACGACTGTCTGCATCAACCAGTCTTATTGGCAGTAGCAGCCGGCTTTACGTCGAATAATTTTGGATTTCAAACTTTGAAAAATTCACTCCTTTTTGGGGTGATTTTTTTATTCATAAAAATTTAACTAAATATTTAGTTTGTCAACTAAAATATTAGTTATAACTTTGTCGTTAAAATTAAGTTATTAAAAATACATGGCACTTTTGAGTAAAACGAAAATTATATCATGAAAGAACTTACAAAAGCCGAGGAGCAGGTCATGCAGATTTTGTGGAAGATAAAAAAAGGATTTGTCAATGACATTCTCGAGGAGTTTCCACTTCCAAAACCAGCTTACAACACCGTTTCAACCATTGTCCGGATTCTCGAAAAGAAAGAATTTGTGTCGCACAAAGCGTATGGGAAAAGCCACGAATATTACCCGCTTACTTCAAAAAAAGAATACACAAAAACATACCTAAATGGTTTTTTGACTAACTATTTCAGTAACTCATACAAGCAGTTGGTTTCATTTTTTTCGAACGAAGACAACCTGAGTGTAAAAGAGCTGGAGGAAATAAGAAATATGATGGAACAGCAAATCGAAAAACAAAAAAATCAAACCATCTGAGAGGCCAAGAATACCAATCCAAAGGAATACAAAAAATTGAAAAACATAAAATTATAATTCAGCTATGAACGCGTTACTTTTATACCTGTTACAATCGGGAATCAGTCTTACGCTGCTTTATGGAGTTTACTGGCTGTTTCTGCAAAAAGACACCTATTTTGTAGTGAACCGAACTTTTCTCATTGCGTCCGTTATGTTTTCCCTTATTTTTCCATTGTTACAAATCAAATGGTTTTTCCCTGGAGACGAGTCGTCGCCCTATTATGTGGTGCTTGATGTGGTGACAGTGAATGCCGCCAAATTCGAAGACACCTTTGCCAAAAACCTAACTGTAATCCAGGCTCTTGTACTGATTTACTTTACTGGTATTGCAATTTTTACAGTCCGGTTTATCTTTCAATTGCTACAATTGCTATTCATGGTTTGGAAATATGGGATATCAAAGCATGAGGGGCTCAGAATAGTTTTTATCGACAGCAATTATTCACCTTTTTCCTTTTTCAATCTGATCTTTATCAACCGTAAGGAAATCAATCAGCAAAACATAAAGGAAATCATTGTCCACGAGCAGGTTCACATCAGGCAAAAGCATTCTGCCGACTTGATCCTGCTTGAGATCATGACCATCATTCAGTGGTTCAATCCGGTTATTTGGTTTTACCGGATATCAATCAAAAGTGTGCACGAGTTTCTTGCCGACGAAGGTGTTCTTCTGAAAGGATACAATCCGGTTAATTACCAAAATTTGTTAATCGGCCAGTATATGGGAATCCAGGTTAACGACCTGACCAATAATTTCAATCATTCACTATTAAAAAAACGTATTATTATGATGACAAAAAACAAATCGAACTACATGGCAAAACTTAAGGTTTTGCTGGTGACGCCCGTGGCGTTTTTCCTGGTTGTAGCCTTTACGGCATCACCAGTTGTAAAAACCATTGCTCAGGTCGAAAAACAAACCAAAAAGGTTGAGGCCCAGAAACAATATGAACAACAGGCACAATCTACACAGGATAAAGAGAAAGAAGAAGTCTTTACGGTTGTGGAACACATGCCAAAATTTCCAGGTGGTGACGAGGCTCGCCAAAAGTACCTTGCCAGTAATATAACCTATCCTGAAAATGCGCGCAAAGCTGGAAAACAAGGCACCGTTTACGTTTCATTCATCGTCGAAAAAGAGGGAAACATAAGCGGCGTCAAAATTTTGCGCGGCTTCGACAAAGAATGTGATGAAGTTGCTTATAATGTTGTCAAAAATATGCCAAAATGGGAACCCGGTATGCAACATGGTAAAACTGTCAGGGTACAGTTTAATATGCCCATAAAATTTACCCTGGGCAATGATGGCAAAAAAGGAGAAAGTCTGGGTGGAACACCTCCCCCTCCTCCACCTGCTCCTAAGCAAATAGAAAAGAAATAATCGAATGACCGGGCTTGTTTAAGTCCGGTTTTTTTTTCGAATCTAAAAATCAACTGTCCAGGAATTTAAATTTCATTTTTTAAATGACCGTTTGGTCAATCAAAAAACAAAAACGTTAAATAAGCTTATAAAAGTTTTTCGCGCTTTAGTAAATAAGGAAGCAGAATCTGCCTGAATCCTTTGTTGATGTCGGATTCCACAAAATCGATACGGTATTGTCCGCATCTGAGTTTTAATTCCTTTGTGAAATCGCCCACCGACTGTATATAACGATCCTTCACCTCGTGCGGGTGGATTTTCAACTCCAGACCACTTTCCATGTCGATGAATTTATAAGGCCGGTTATCAAAATCAAAATCGATTTCCTTATTTTTATCCACCACATGAAAAAGCACAACTTCGTGTTTGTTGTGCTTGAGGTGTTGAAGGGCTGCAAACAAATCGTCAGTTTTTTTACCATTCTCGAACATATCTGAGAAAATTACCACGAGTGAACGCTTGTGGATGTTTTCCGAGATTTCATGCAATGCATCGGCTGCCATGGTTTTTCGATGTGTACCTTCGGACATGGGTTTGAGGAGTTTCTCGAGTTCGGCAAAAAGGTATTTCTGATGTACCGAAGTGGAACGTGCCGAAGTGTGAAGTTCAACTTTATCGGTAAACAGGGTCAGGCCGACGGCATCACGCTGTTTCTTAAGAAGGCTCATCAATGCGGCGGCGGCATATACCGAAAACGTAATCTTATTTGGATTATCAATTGAGATTTTATCTTTTACAGGAAAATACATCGACGAGGAATTATCGATAATGATCTGGCAACGCAGGTTGGTCTCTTCTTCGTAACGTTTCACAAACAATTTATCGGTGCGGCCATATAGCTTCCAGTCGATATGCTTTGTCGATTCACCTGTGTTGTAAAGGCGGTGTTCGGCAAATTCGACCGAAAAACCGTGAAACGGGCTTTTATGGAGTCCTGTAATAAATCCTTCAACCACTTGCCTGGCTATAAATTCAAGTGAGCCAAACTCCTGTAACCTGTTTTTATCAATCGAATATTCCATGTGATTCACTTAAGATATTGTTTATAACAATTTCGGGCACAAAAAAGTATTTCAAAAATACACTTCTGTTCCAATTACAAAAACAAAAGGCAGCATACTTATGAGCAGGCTGCCTGTTGCATGAATTAAACTGTGAAAATTAAAGCTGAGCTTCGAGTTTTTTAACCAAAACTGATTTAGGTACAGCTCCTACCTGTTTATCTACAATCTGGCCACCTTTGAAGAACAAGATTGTCGGAATATTCCTGATACCAAATTTTCCTGCAGTGCCCGGATTGCTGTCAACATCAACTTTTCCAACAACTGCCTTACCTTCATATTCTTTGCCGATTTCTTCTACGATTGGTCCAACCATTCGGCAGGGTCCACACCACTCTGCCCAAAAGTCAACAATTACCGGTTTATCTGATTTAATTACCTGTGCATCGAAATTTGCATCTGTGAATTGTAAAGCCATTTTTTTATATTTTAATGATTTGAAATTTTTTCCAAAATTATAAAATGTTATTTAGATAATTTGATTTGATTATAATTTATTCAAAACTTTTATCAATTAATTACCATAAGCAAACCCGGCAAAAATCAAAATATTGTTGCCCGTACAAAGTGTTTTTAATACCCAAATGATCTTAATTTAACTGATAGGTCAATTCAGGAATACCTTCGATGTATTTAAGAAATTCCTGAGCATTCACTTTTAGGTTAGCGCCATTAAAACTCAGATTCAGTTTTTCGAAGCTATCATAAACATAAAATGTCAGCATGCATTCACCATTGCTTTTTCTCGCAAAATCGACCAGTTTATCGATCAGTTCTTCACTGAGATCGTCGATGTTTATTTTTAACCGGATTTCTTTGGTTTGTTTCTCGATTACCTCCGGAAGCAAAATGATGTTCGTAATTTTGACTTCGAGTTGTTCTTCAGCCTTAAACCGCTGTTGAATCCTGGCATAAATGAGCAGGAAAAAACCTTCGGCCAGATAATGTCTGAATTTAAGATAATCGTCCGAAAACAATCTAAGCTCGATTATATCGTCGTAATCTTCCAGGACAAAAGTACCATAAGGTTTGTTATTCTGGGTGGTACGATGTTCTGCACTGATAACCATTCCACCAAAAATGATAGGCCGGCCGTTGAATTTTTTAAAATTATCCTTGAAATCCGAGATTTTATGCTTAGCAAAATGTTTCATCTCTATCCGATATTCGTCCAACGGATGGCCGGAGATATAAAAACCGGTTACCTCTTTTTCGTTGCGAAGCTGTTCGATGCCCGACCAGGGCTTAGATTCGGGCATTAGTGGATCGGCCGACTCAACTTCGCCAATATCCCCAAAAAGTGAAACCTGCTGGGAATTTTGACGTTCCTGATATTTAACAGCAAACCGGATCACTTTTTCGATAAATATGGAATCGTCGGTATTTTCGCGAAAGAAAAACTGCGCCCGGTGTGTGTTTTCGAACGAATCGAAAGCCCCTGCCATTGCCAGAGCCTCAAAGCTTCGTTTGTTTACAACCCGGAGGTTGATTCGTTTTGCGAAGTCGAAAACACTGCTAAAAGTGCCGTTCCTGCCACGTTCGGCAATAATTTCCTCCACTGCATTACCCCCCAGGCCTTTGATAGCCGCCATACCAAACCGTATTTCCCCGGCTTTGTTTACGATAAAATTCACTTCCGATTCGTTTACATCAGGTTTTAAGACCCTGATGCCCATGTGTTTCGCCTCATCAATAAAAAAAGTAATCTTGGTAATATCGCTTAGATTCCGGCTAAGGACAGCCGCCATAAATTCGGCAGGATAATGCGTCTTTAGATAGGCCATGCGGTAAGCCACAAAAGCGTAACAGGTCGAATGCGATTTATTGAAAGCGTATTTTGCAAACTCTTTCCAGTCGTTCCAGATTTTCTCAATCTTTTTCGGGTCATGATTCCGCTCGGCAGCACCCTGAAAATACAACGATTTGCTTTTCTCGAGCTGAGCCATGTCTTTTTTCCCCATGGCCTTTCGCAACGAATCGGCATTACCACGGCTGAATCCTGCAATCTTCTGCGAAAGCTGCATTACCTGTTCCTGATAAACAGTGATGCCGTAGGTTTCTTCAAGAATATCCTTCATCTCAGGAATGTCGTATTCAATTTTCTCCTTGCCGTTTTTTCGTTTGATAAAACTTGGAATGTAATCCATTGGGCCAGGCCTGTAAAGGGCATTCATTGCAATAAGGTCTTCGAAGCGGTTGGGTTTTAACTCCTTGAGATTTTTTTTCATACCATCCGACTCAAACTGGAATATTCCGGTGGTATCGCCGCGGCTGAACAGTTTGAAGGTTTCGGCATCATCGAAAGGTATGTTTTCGACGTCGATGACGGTACCCTTTGACTTCTTTATGTTTTCGACGGCATCTTTAATTATCGACAAGGTTTTCAGGCCAAGGAAGTCCATTTTAAGCATCCCCAGTTTTTCCATATAGATGCCTTCATACTGGGTTACCAAAAGATCGGAGTCCCTGGAGGTACTAAGTGGAATATGTTCGATAAGGTCGTCGCGGCCTATGATAATTCCGCAAGCATGAGTCCCGACAGTGCGGAGTGTTCCTTCCAATTTTTCAGCACTAAACAGAGTTTCCCTGACCAATGGATCCTTTGATAGCTTTTCCTGGCTAAGTTCGGGTGTACTCTTGTAGGCACTTGCAAAGGTAGTCCCGGGGTTGAAAGGGATCAGTTTCGATAAGCGGTTAGCTTCAGAAAGCGGCAGTTGTTTAACCCTGGCCAGATCGCGGATTGCCATTTTCGGAGCCATTTTGCCATAAGTAATGATGTGAGCAACGCGATTGGCTCCATATTTCCCAACAACCCATTTGAGAACCTTCTCACGACCGTCCTCATCAAAGTCAATGTCGATATCAGGCAAAGAAACACGGTCGGGATTGAGAAACCTTTCAAAAAGCAAGCCGTATTCCAGCGGATCAACATTCGTAATTCGGAGGCAATAGGCCACAACAGAACCTGCTGCTGAACCTCGTCCTGGTCCTACCCACACTCCCATTTCCCTGGCCTGATTAAGAAAGTCCTGTACAATCAAAAAGTAGCCGGGATAGCCCATTTTTTGTATGGTTGCCAGTTCAAAATCGATCCTTTCCTCAATCTCAGGCGAAATTTCCTTATAGCGGGTTTTGGCGCCAATAAAAGCAAGGTGCCGAAGGTAAAGGTTTGCATCCTCAAAACCATCGGGAATCGGGAAATCCGGCATAATTGGTTCCCGGTCGAGTTTATAAACTTCTACTTTATCAGCGATTTCCTGAGTATTTAGGATAGCTTCAGGAATATCCTGAAAAAGTACCATCATTTCTTCCGGCGATTTCAGATAATATTCGTCGTTTGGGAAACCAAACCGGTGATCCCGGCCGTAACCTTTTGGTGTTGACTGGTATTCGTTGTTCTGGATACACAACAGGCTATCGTGAAGATTTGCATCCTCCTTATTGATGTAATAAACATTGTTGGCCGCAACTATTTTAACATCGTACTTTCGGGCAAAACCCAATAAAACCTGGTTGGCACGTCTTTCCTCTTCAAGTCCATGGCGGTTGATCTGAACGTAAAAATCATCACCAAACATTTCGAGCCACCATTTAAAAGCTTCTTCAGCTTGTGTGTCGCCAACATTAAGGATAAGATCGCAAATTTCAGATTGCATACCACCGGTCGTTGCAATCAGGTTGTCCTTACATTGTTCGAGAATCTCCCTGTCGATCCTTGGATATTTATCATAAAAACCTTCGATCCAACCAAGTGAACTTAGCTTGGACAAATTCCTGAAACCTTCCATATTTTTAGCAAGCAAAACCTGATTGAATCGTCTGTCGGGATTATCTTTTGTAAACTTTTGTTTGGTCCGGTCCTGAACAAGGTAAAACTCACAACCAATGATGGGTTTTATTTTTTTCTTCATGGCTTCCGTAATAAAAACGTACGAGCCCGATAAGTTACCATGGTCGGTGAGGGCAATGGCAGGCATTTTATTTGCAACAGCCTTGTCGATCAAATCTTCGATGGGGGGCGTAGCCTGTAATACCGAATAAAACGAGTGAACGTGTAAATGAACAAAAGGTACCTGAGTGGCCTGGCTCTCACTGATTACAGTTTCCTGTGCTGCTTCCTGCTCAGTCTGAACATCTGCCAGCTTCTCGCTGATCTTTTTATTCGATTCGATTTTTAATTCAATCGGTTCGATCGGATCCGGATGCAGGGTTTTAAATTTTTCGACAATCGGTTTGTCGATCTTTAAATGTCTTTCGTTAATGATGCCTATCCTTAAAAGCTCAAGAAAACATCTTGCCGTTGCAACCACATCAGCAGCGGCATTGTGTGCTTCCCGGAAAGGATGGTTAAATAGTTTTTGATAAAGTTCGACCAACGACGGATATTTGAATCCACCACCCCGGCCACCGGGCAGGGCACAAAACTGGGTCGATTCGATCATTGTATCTACCAGGAATTTTCCTGTAAGTGCATTTTCAAACTTGTTGCGGAGGAATTCGGATCCTGTAATCTTCAGGTCGAAGTCGAGGTTATGCCCGGCAATATGCGTAGATTTTCCGATGGCTTTCGAGAATTCCTCCAGGACTTTATTGATGTCTTCACCATTTTCGATGGCCATCTGCGTCGAAATACCGTGAACCTGTTCCGATTTATAAGGTATTGTAAAGCCATCGGGTTTGATGATAAAGCTTTTTACTTCTTCAAGATTGCCTTCAAAGTCGTGCATCTGCCAGGCGATCTGTACAAGCCTTGGCCAGTTGTCGAAATCGGTTAGTGGTGCATTTGAATTCCTTGGAAGGCCAGTAGTTTCGGTGTCGAAAATTAAAAACATAACATTTTCTTTCGTTGGATACTGAACGAACCGGTCAGCATTAAAAGTGTACAAAAATAGCCAAAATCAGAGGAGTCTTTGGGGTTGTTAATAAGTTTATCAAAATTGATATATATCTGATAATAAATACCTTGAGTTGTTTTATCGAAACAAAAAAGCCGGTTGATTTAACCGGCCTGAACATCAATATTTTACCAGATTAATCCATTTCGTCCATTATTTCCTCGGTAATTTCGAGGTTGTGAAATACTTTTTGAACATCATCGTCATCCTCAAAGATTTCGATGACTTTAAGGACTTTCTTTGCACCTTCGAGATCGAGTTTTACGGTTTCGTTTGGAATGCGCTGTAATTCGGCATTTTCGGCTTCGATATGCATTTCTTCGAGTTTCTTCTGCATCCTGCCAAACTCCTCCATGGGGGTAATTACGGTAAGGACACCATCTGACTCTGAAATGTCTTCAGCACCGGCATCGATCATCTCCAGTTCAAACTCATCCAAATCCATATCATCCTTTTTTGGTATTGTAAAAACACCTTTACGGTTAAATAAAAAACTTAACGATCCGGTAGTTCCCATGCTACCACCATATTTATTAAAAATGGCTCTGATATTGCTCACTGTTCTTTGCTGGTTGTCGGTTGTACATTCAACATAAACCGCAATTCCATTTGGCAGATAACCTTCGTAAGTAAGCTCTGAAAAGTTGGCTGTATCTTTATCTTTACCTTTATTGATGGCCCTTTCGATGTTATCTTTCGGCATACTTGCTCCTTTGGCATTTGCAATCGCCAGACGGAGGCGTGGATTTGAATCCGGGTCAGGGCCGCTTTCCCTGACAACAACTGTAATTTCCTTAATTATCTTCGAAAAGATCTTTGAGCGTTTGGAGTCTAAAGCCCCTTTCTTACGCTTAATGGTTGACCATTTATTATGTCCTGACATATTTGATTTTTATTTGATTTTGCTTCTTTTTTTGGGAGTGTAAAAATAGTATTTTACCATTTACCATTGATGTAAAACACAAAAAAATGCTGCCCTTTTTTGAGCAGCATCTTAATGTAATTCGATCAGGATAGTCATTTTTAAAACTTAAAAGATAAAAGATTGATTCCTGAATTTTGATTCCTGAGATTTGTCCAAGCATCACCATCCGGCTAATGTCAGCCCGACGGCAAAAGGATAAAGCTCAGGGCCGCCACCATCTTTAAACATCTGATTGAGCGAATAGGTGGCATAAAGATTTATGATTCCCCATCCAATTCGCACGCTTGCATCGTACCTGAAGGGGTTGAGTTGAAAACTGTCGCCTGTTTTAGGTTTTTGTTTGCCATCGTTGTGGTAAACCCTTTTTGTATGTGATGCATAACGCCAGCCCATAACCATACCTCCGGCGATATGGAAACTGTTGCTGCGCGAAAAGCGGTTGGTCTGGTATTCGAGTAATAAAGGAACATTGAGATAATTTACAACCAGTTTGCTTTTAACATAATTCCTGCTGTTGTCCTTATATCCGCCCAAAGGCTTTGAGTCGGGCACTAATACCACATTGTCGTCAAAGCGATAGTTGTTCCAGCGTAAACCAAGACCAGTAACCAAACCGAGTTTATTTCGGGCAAGATTGATATTTTGCTCAAAAAAATTGACATTTACGTCAAAAGATTTCTCATATTTCAGGTCTAAAAAGTTGTATTCATCAGGTAAATTAATTTTATAATCTTTATTGACAAATCCGTTTATTCCCAAATCAAAACCAGCCCAGTGGCCGTTAAATTTGTGATTCCTGTTTCGTTTCCATTTTACATTTCCATTATCATCGACCACAAGTGAATGATTACCAACAGAAACCTTAGTTGAATCACCATCAATTACCTCAACAACCACGCTCCCCACTTTTACAGTGGTAGTATCGCCGGATTTATAGGAATGTGAATTTCTGCTATTTACAACGACAACAGATGGATCATCAGAACTGCTGGCACCCGATGAAGCGGAAACCGTTGAGCTACTGCCCGAAGATTTTGTTTCTCCTTTCACTTTAATGGAACCGGCACCGCTTGTTTCGCGATCGATCCTTTCAGAGGAACCCACCACGACATTGGCTGCACCACTGGCTTCAGCGGTAATCTCTTTTGCTTGCAATCCGCTTACATTTACTTCAGAAGCACCACTGGCTTCAATTTTCTGAGTATCAGCAGAACCGGTAAGTACTACATGGCTTGCACCCGAAGCTTCAATTTCGACACTGGGAGCTGACAACTGAAGATCAGCACGGGAAGCTCCTGAAGCATGGATACTGATTGATTCGCTTTGCAGATTATTCTCACTCTTAACAGTTGCCGCACCACTGATTTCGAAGAATCCAATGGCTGGTGTTGAAATATAAATGTTGAGTTTGGTGGCATTGCGGATATTTCTGGAACCAATCTCAAGTACATTGCCATGTACTTCGGTGGTGATTTTTTCCATCAGGTTTTCATCGGCCTCAATGATCAGGGAGTTTTTATCCTCCTGGGTAAGGAAAACATTAAATGCACCACCCACATTCAATCCTGTGAAAGCTCCGACGGTTCTTTCTTCTTTAACGACATTCTTGTTGCCTTTGGTACCTTGTGCTACAGCAGTATATCCTGCGAGAATAAAAAATCCTGCAAACAGGATGCTCAATGATTTTAAATGAAGTTTTTTCATGTTCTTTTGAATTAGTTTTTGTTTTCGTCATTAGGACGAGGGCAGTACAAAAAAAGTTACAAATAAAAATCTGAACCTTCAGAATTGATTTTCTTTGCTCTTCATAACGATGATATCATTGGTTCACACAATACATAACTATGTATCTGGTAAAACATAACTATGTACTTGGTAAGACATTACCATGTATTTGGTACTACAAATATATCTTCTATCCGGTTTCGATTACTTTAGCCAAAATAAGATTAACTATTCCTGATTTCATTGGCAACTTTTCCGGCTAACCGGCTGGCACCTATTCTAAAAAGATCTTTATTGAGCCACTGATTTCCGAGGACGTGTTTTACAAGCTGGTAATATTTAATGGCATCATCAGGTTCTGCAATTCCACCTGCAGCTTTTATTCCAATCATCCGGCCGGTTTTTTTATAAAATTCATCAATGGTGTCTAACATGATTAAAAAAGCTTCAGGTGTTGCTGCCGGATGCATTTTACCCGTTGAGGTCTTTAGAAAGTCAGCACCTGCTTTGAGAGATATTTCACAGGCTTTACGGATCCGGTAAACCAAACCGAGTTCGCCGGTTTCGAGGATAACTTTCAGGTGTGCATTGCCACAGGCCTCTTTAAGGGCAACGATTTCCTGGTAAACTTCGTTGCATCTGTTTGCGATGAGCTTACCGCGGGAAATTACAATATCAATTTCGTCGGCGCCTTCGGACACTGCAAAAGCTACCTCAGCAACTTTGAGGTTTAAAGGAAGTTGTCCCGATGGGAAACCCGCTGCTACGCTGGCTACTTTGATACCTTTATCAGCCAGCTTTTCCTTTGCCAGTTTAACAAACGGAGGGTAAAAACAAACTGCCGCCACATTTGGAATCCCTTCCCCCTGCAAAGAAAAACTATGCGCAGTTACACACATCGTAATAATCTTTTCGTTAGTGTCGCTGCCTTCGAGCGTGGTAAGGTCGATGCAGGAGAGGATGGTTTTGAGTACCTCTTTTCGTTTGGCAGGACTGAGTTTTTCGGCATTGATTTCTGCTGCTTTCTGCATTATGTCTTCTGAACTACAATTGTAATTGCTAAATGATATCATGTTGTAATGTTTTAAATTTTCAACCCGCTTCATCTTCCAATCTTTGCCAGGAAAATATATTACGGGAATAAGGTGGCAAAGTTAAATAAATTGGGATTATGCTTTTGTGGTCAGTTTGTCCTGGAAAAATTTAACAAATCCAGTTAATTAAATAATCAGGAACGACAAAGGTTTTAACTCTTTTCGTCACCCTGTCCAATACAAGGAAAAACAATTGCTTATCATTAACATTGCCCGGTTCATAAATGCTGGCTTTTCGATACATCCTGATAATTCAATTTGTTCTATTTTTGAGCCCTGCAATAAATCAACATAAACGTCCTTTACTTTTTAAATGCTGAGCTGATGAAAATTAAACTAACCGTACTGCTGCCATTCCTGCTGTCGCTGATTTCCTGTAACCAATTATCGGGACCAATTAGCCTTGAAGAGCGTGCAACACAACTCCACAACGAAATATTAACTATCGATTCTCATACCGATGCACCCCTCGAACTGATGACTCCGGGATTTAACATCAGTAAGAGGCATGATGCCCGTGAAACGGGTATCAAAGTTGACTTTCCAAGGATGAAAGAAGGCGGGATGGATGCCATGTTCTTCGCCGTATTCATCGGACAGGGAAAACGCGATGATGCTGGAAATGAAAGAGCCCGGCTACGTGCCGAAACGATTTTTGATTCGATTGATGCAAATGTAAACCGCTATTCAAATCTTGCGGCAATTGCGTTAAATCCCGAAGATGCGTATACCATCAAGAAAAGCGGCAGAACATCGATATTTATTGGGATGGAGAACGGTTATCCCCTGGGTAATGATTTGTCGCTCATCAGGCATTTTTACAATCGTGGTGCCCGCTACATCACGCTTTGTCATACCCATAATAACGACATTTGCGATTCGTCGCATGATACGGCTGCCTTTGGCGGATTGAGCGAATTTGGAAAAAATGTGGTGACCGAGATGAACCGTGTTGGCATGATGATCGATGTATCGCATGCCTCGGATCAGAGTTTTTATGATGTGATTGCACTTTCGAAAGCTCCCGTAATTGCTTCACACTCCTGTGCCAGGGCTTTGTGCGACCACGACAGGAATCTGACCAACGATATGCTTGTAAAACTTGCCGAAAATGGAGGTGTCGTTCAGGTTTGTATTTTAAGTGCCTATGTTAAGAAAACATCGCCAAACCTGTTGCGCGACAGCGCTGAAGCTGCCCTCCGGGTTAAATTCAGGAATTTTGAAGATTTGACGGATGCTGAGATGGAACAGGCGAGTAAGGAATGGCACGAAAACGAAAGAAAATTCCCCGAAACCCTTGCCACAGTTAGCGATGTAGTCAATCATATCGATCATATTGTTAAAGTTGCAGGCATCGACCATGTGGGTATTGGAACCGATTTCGACGGGGGTGGCGAATTGGAAGACTGTTACGATGTGAGCCAGATGAAAAATATTACCATTGAACTGCTTCGCCGGGGCTACTCTGACGAAGCTATCCAAAAAATCTGGGGAGGGAATCTCATGCGCGTGATGCGCGAAGTACAAGAGAAAGCTGAAAAAGAAAGCTAACGGCATAAATTATGAAACAATACCTCGATTTACTCGATCATGTTTTACAGCATGGTATAAAGAAAAACGACCGCACCGGAACCGGCACAATCAGTGTGTTTGGCTACCAGATGCGCTTTAATCTGAATGAAGGTTTCCCGGTGATGACTACCAAAAAACTGCACCTGAGGTCGATCATCCACGAACTTTTATGGTTTCTCAGGGGGGAAACAAACATCAGATACCTCAACGAAAATAAAGTGACGATCTGGGATGAATGGGCTGATAAAAATGGTGACCTCGGACCGATTTACGGTTACCAGTGGCGTTCGTGGCCGGCATCAGGCGGGAAACACATCGACCAGATAAGCCAGGTTGTGGATTCGATAAAAAATAATCCCGATTCGAGGCGACACCTTGTAAATGCCTGGAATGTCGGCGAAATAAGCAAGATGGCGCTTCCACCCTGCCATATCCTTTTCCAGTTTTATGTGGCTGATGGCAAGCTATCGTGCCAGCTTTACCAGCGGAGTGCGGACATTTTTTTAGGCGTTCCTTTCAACATCGCTTCCTATGCTTTGCTTACACTGATGATGGCACAGGTTTGCGGATTGAAACCCGGCGATTTTGTGCATACCTTTGGTGATGCCCATATTTATCTGAATCATATCGGGCAGGTAAATTTACAACGATCGCGAAAGCCATATCCTTTACCGGAAATGAAGCTTAATCGGCAGATCAAAAGTATTTTCGATTTTAAGTTTGATGACTTTGAATTGGTTAATTACCATGCTCATCCAACGATTAAAGGAGAGATTTCGGTTTGACCCCCCTCGGTTCTCCGCCGGCGGAGGGAGGGAAGAATACCGATTTGGGACTATGGAAGCTAACCCCCGATTCGGGGGACAGGGGGATAAAAAAAGATGAATAAGGGAACTTACAAAAATTAACACACAAATTTTATGATATCAATTATTGTAGCTATTGCTGAAAACGGTGCCATTGGAACAGACAATCAGTTGCTGTGGCATATTTCTGACGATTTAAAACGGTTTAAAAAACTTACTTCTGGCCATAAAGTGATCATGGGCCGGAATACCCTGCTATCACTTCCAAAATGGCCGTTGCCGAACCGTGTAAATATTGTTATTACAGATGATAAAACAGAGCAGTTTCAAGGATGTGCAATGGTTTACTCGATCGAAGAAGCCGTAGCGCAGTGCGGGGAGACTGAGGAATGTTTCGTAATTGGCGGAGCCTCCGTTTACAGGCAGTTTATGCCCATAGCCGATAAACTTTATATAACACGGGTTCACAAAGCCTTTGATGCTGATACTTTTTTCTCTGAAATTGCTGAAAAAGACTGGAAACTTACCGAACAATCGGAAACCTTTGAGATGGATGATAAAAGCTTTAGCTACACTTTCGAAAACTATCTTAGGAAATCCTGAAATTACCGGTGTAATTCTTAGTACGAATTTATTCTATCACCACCCGTTTTAACACGATATTTTCCTTATTCTGAATTCTCAGAATATAAACACCGTGCGTAATGTCACGGATATTCATTTTTGTCTGCCTACTGTTAATGATGCCTGTTTTCAGGATAATTCCATTCATCGAAATAAGTTCAAGTTTCAGGTTTTCACCATCGAAAGGATAGATAATCGTGATCTGATCGCCGGCCGGTTGTGGAAACACCTCCACCAATCCGGATGTCATTATTCTTTGCAATCCTGCGGCTTCCCTATAAAAAGCGGTAATTTTCGACTGGCCGCCAGCAACAAAGGTACCTTCGTGTTGCGGCATTTCCGGGTCATAAACCGCTGCCAACTTTTCATCCGCCTGACTGAACCTGTTGTGTGCTCTAAAATTTATCACCTCACCAGAATAGGCACCATCTTTCAAGTTTGTAAATTCATCATCACCATAAACCGCCAAAAGAAAATTTTCGTTGGCTTCGGTGACAGGGGTAAACCCAATACAGTTGCCGTTAAAATCAAAGGCTCCTAAAAAATCGGTTGCAGTATCTGAAATTGCATTTTTATCAATGGAAATCAGATGAATATTAAAATTTGACGTACAGGGCCAAGGACCTGTTTGATGAACTCCGGCGGCAGCTTTATTATCGAAAGAATAGGCGCTGTAATCCGGGAAATCGATGGCTACAGGATTGATAAAGTAAGCCATGTATCCCAGGCCAGGTTTAAGATCGGTGAGATTTGTTATACCTCCTCCAGGCCAATAAATTTTTCCTGTGGTCATTTCATAAATATAAAGTACATCGTTTACGGGGTTTGAAAATATCTCTGCAACCGGTGAATTTACATTCGTCAAAACAGGCAGGAGTTGAAACCCGGCATCAAAGCTGACCGTATTGTTGATGAGTGCATCACCACAAAAAGTGAGCTCATCCGCAGTATTCATCTTGATCTTATAACCCTTGTAAACATCCCAGTTTACAAGCGTATTAACATTAAAGGGTGCTGGAGCGTAAATCCCGGATTTCCCCAGTACAATTACCATATTCGAAACCACATCCTGAAACATGTTCACAACATTGGTCTCGTCTGGATTTAGGAATGAAGAGATTGCCGACCATCCCTGAACGAGCGGGATGGTTTCAATACTGAGATTCACCTCTATTTCGATAATTTCTGAAAAAAGATTTCCGTCATCAAGAACCCGCGCTTCAATGGTATTAATTTCTGGTTCCAGGTTGAGATTGATAGACCAATCCGATGTCCCTGTTGCAAAATCCCACGAACCCCCGTTCAACCTGATCTCAATATGATCCGGATTTCCATCTGAGTCGCTCGCAGTGCCGGTTACAACTATCGGTTCCTCACAGAATTTTTCCCTGTTGGCAGGGGAATTTATACTTATCACAGGATAATGGTTGATTGTAAGGGTCATGCAATCTTCGGTCAGATTTGTATTTGGGAATATGGGTTCAGCAGTGAGGCACAATTCTGCCGAACCTGCTGCAATGTCGGCCACACCTGGGAAATATTCAGGATTCAACATTGTGAAATCATCAAAGGTACCATCTCCGCCGGTCCAAAATACTGAACTGTAATTTTCGGCAGCAGCACCGGAGAGGAAATAGCTCTCATCTTCAGCAATTGTATCGTCGTCGCCTGCATTTGCAATGGGATCGGGCGGGATGGGAAGAATTTCTGCGTAAGCCTTAATGCAAAGATCGTAATGGTAAGGCGTATTCTGCCCAATCTGATACCAGTATGTGGGCCACAGATCAGGATTTGGTGCAATCCAGCATTTCCCGGTTTCAATCTCCGGTTCGGCGTAATCGTCGATGGTATCTTCGATGGCAATCGGCCAAAAATCCGTCGGGTCGTTGGAATCGTATTTTACCTGCACATAAAAATCATCTCCTGCCGGAATCAAAATAGCCGAATCGAGGTCGAATGTATAATAACCCGGCAGCCCGTTGATGGTTTCATCCATTGAACCGAGGAAACCTGACAGGGTATCGTTAAAAGTATCATAAATTTTTATCTCAACACCGCAGCCTGTCGAAAGCAGAAAAGTTCCAATTTTTTTGATTTTCTGATTGTGATCGGTATTTTGGAATTTCACCAAACCATAACCAACTTCTGAATTAAAACCAACGCCCCAGTAACCACCGATTTCGTCGTACTGATAAATGGTTGTATTTGTTTCGTTTTCGATTGCTTCGGGCCAAAAGCCATTATATCTTAAAAATTGGGAATCGTTGTACGAAATGTAATAATAACCCTGCTCACCCCAACTTGTGCCATAGGTGTTTTTTACAATCCATGCTCCCATCCCTCCGGCAGTGACTTTGGTATCGTCCCAGCCAACAACGCAACCTGCATGATTTACCTGCGCCGTACCACCATAATAGTAGGTGTAGTTGACCGGATCATAATAGGTGTTATTAATATACAGCAGGCTCCATACAGGACCATAGTCGAGTACGGTTTGCTTGATGCAATCTTTGTCGAAGGGTGGATATCTCGACTGATCTATATAATAAACTGCCGAAAGGTTGTCGGGACAATTATCCGGACTACCTGGTGCAGGATATTCCGATTCGAGATATGGCCCCGACCGCCGGGCAAAATAGGCCGTTGCCATCCAGTGATTGCCGTAGGTGCTGCGTGAAGGGATGTATTTGTGGCACCATTTAAGGTTATTGTCGGAAAGATCGTAGGTGCCAAGCCCAAGCATCAGCCACCTCGATTCAACAGCTCCCATGGTAGAATAAGCCCAGCAGGCGCCTGCTGTTTGCGATTTTACAGAAGTCAGCCAGGGCGTGTTACGCATGTCATAAATTGGGTCGAAAGTCCGTGCGTTGTCCGGCCTGAAGTTTTTCCATGGATCGAATGCCGGCCTCACATATGGTAATATCACACCATTGGCTTTCATTTCATCCGCTTCTTCACTGGTAATTTTATAATTCGGATCAGGCGGTGCCTTTTGTGGCAGCGGCTGCGTATAAATCGTGCCAGCAAATGCAGAGAACACGATTATTAAAACGATTCTGGTATTCATGGCTAATGAAGTATTAAAAGTTTATGCATCTCCTGCTGATCCTTCACGGTTGAAGTAGAAAAGCTGACCAACAGCAGGTAAATCCCATTTTTTAGACCGGAAATATTCAGTTGTATTTTGTCGGCTGGTTCACCCGAAACCTGCATTACCACATGTTGCATTATATCTGAAATCTTAATCCCATTAATCCGGAAATCCCGGCTATCCGGCGAATCGACAAAAATAAAATTCCCGGCCGGATTTGGAAAAACAGAAAAATGGGTTTCTTCATCGGGAGATTCAAAAATTCCTGCATTGGGCGGTTCCATTCCTTCAAAATACGACAAACCTCCCGAATAATTTCCCACGATCATGTCGGGGTACTGATCTCCATTCAAATTACTGATGGCTACGGCACTTCTGAGTCCTTCATTTATCCAGAGGAAATCCTTCATTACAAGCTTAAATTTCCCCTGCAAGTTGTTTTCGATAGCTGTGTAATAAAAGATATCTCCAAATTCCGATCCCGCAAAAAGATGAATCTTCCCGTCTTTATTACTAAAAAAATGAGGTACACAAAAACCATTTACCGAAAGATTTGAATCACGTACATCTACCCAGCCAAGGCTATCGGTACGTAAGGTAAACTCAGGCTGAGCATGGGAACCCGTGTTTTCGTAATACGAAATTGTCCCATTCCGCTTGCCAATGGCCAAGTCGGGTAAACCGTCGGCATTGAGGTCGAAAAGCTGGGGAGCACTATAATCGCCAACATCGATATTCTGAAAATGATCTTCCCGAAAAACAAAAACTGCCGGTTGTCCTGTTGAAGCCACATTTTCGAACCTGGCTATGGTTCCTTTTGAATTTCCAACCAGCATGTCGTCATCAAAATCCCCATCCAGGTCGCCAAAGGTTGGGATGGCCGCAGTAATCGGATCATCGGCTGGAAAATTCGATGAAATGTCTGCAAAATTCCGATCTGCAAGTTTAAATTTGGGAATAACCGCCGATCCGGTATTTTGGAGTAATGCCAATTGTGACTTGTAAATGCAGTACAAATTGCCTTGTTCGTTATAAGCCGAATCGAGATAGCCAAAATTCCCAACGACCAGGTCCAGCAAACCGTCCTTATTAAAATCGAAAAACACAGGTATCGCTCCGGCCCCAAAGTCGAGCATTTTATCCTGGAAAAGGGATTTGGTCTGGAGTTCAAAGACTGGTTGGTTGTTTTCGCCTGTATTTTGATAATACCATACCGAATTCAGGTTTTCGGTTTTTACCAGGCTCGGATCAAAACTCGATACCATCAGGTCTTTTTTGCTGTCGTTATTCAGGTCGAGGTAATTCATCACCGGAAAGGAAATGACATCAATGGGGACATTGCCGGCAGGAAAGGTAAAAGTAAATGCAGTCATCAGCGCTTCACCGGGAGTTCCTCCATTGGTAAGCAATGCCGGGCTGCTATAATCAACGTCCCCTAAGAGAAGGTCGTTGAGTCCATCGCCGTTTTCATCAAAAATCAGAAATGTAGAGCCAGAATGCCGCAATCCATCATTGTGGCTGTTCCGGCTTTCCAGACCAATAAACCGATCATTTCGTTGGAAACAAGTGTCGAGATAAATGATGTTCGATTCGTTGCTTTCGGCAAATTGTCCCCAGCAGTTTTCGGTTTTCCTGAAGATCAGCGAATCCGGCGTCCCATAAGTTTCCATGGATTCGTTGAGGTGTAGTTCGACAAAGGAACCCAATCCCCAAAACGACAAAATATCGAGGTCGCCATCTTTGTCGATATCATAAATAGCCGGATAATCGGCGTAAGTAACCAGAATATTCACGTAACCCGTTCCCTGAAAGGATCTAAGGTAAGGATAAACCACCAGCTTAAATTCGGGTTTGGTGGTGCCGTAATTCCGGTAAACCTTTATTCCGGCATAGCCTTTCGAATAGGTGAAAATATCGGTTTTCCCGTCAGCATTATAATCTGTAAAAAATACCCAATCGTCAAAATGCGGCAATAGTGCAGCCAGGTCCGGCTCAAATTTATAACTCACCAGGTTTGGAATACCAAGATTCTTGTAAGTAAGTGTGCGGTTTCCATTCCTGTCGAAAACCACCAAATCTTTCAATCCATCATTATCTAAATCGATTTCGTTAAACTGACATGCATTAAGTCCACCGGCCCAGGCATCGGGTAGTAAATTTCCAAGGTTGTCGAAAACAGCAACGCCAAATTTCCTTTCGAAACCAAAATCCAGTTCTTGCTGTGCGCTGAGGCTGGTCAGCAACAATAAGGCGGGTATCAGGACGAGTAAAAGCTTGATCTTCATCATTAAGTATAAAAAATGTTTTACAAATATACGCAACATCTGTCGAAATAGTGGTTCCATCAGGAAAAAGTCAGTGGCTTCTGTCGGTTAGCAAACCAGTTCCTGACATTTCTGCAAGCTATCTGCCTGCTTTCTAATCAAATTTCCAGATTTCTGAAAAAATCCATATTTCCAAAATCCTTCAAGGGAAAATTCCTTTATCTTCGTAAAAAGTTTTATATACAATCTACTCATGAAGAAAATCAGTAACATCATAATATTCCTTTTTCTTTTATTTGACGTTGTTCAGGTCACCGGACAAGGTAATGAAAGCCTTTTTGGAGAAGGCACAATCATCGGTGCGGGTTCTTTGGGAAAAGCCGGACTAAAAAAAAATGGAAAATTTATTGTCGATTCGACTTACTATTATTTTGCCAACCTTTTTGGACAGACATGGCTGAACACCGGGCGTTACAAAGTAACTCAACGCGACAATTACGGTAATTTTGAGACGGCTACAAACTGGCTTTACGATACCGTACAATTAAACTGGTCTGCCGGAAATACCTATGAGGCATCGTATTACGACAGTGTTCACACTTCAAAATGGATTGCGAATGTATGGGATGCGAAAGTTGCTGTATGGCGCATGTCCGATTCGATTTCATACCTGCCTGACGGCTCCCCTGCAATATCGTGGTATAAAGTTTGGAATCCTGAAAGCTGGAAATTTTTAAGGGGAAAACGCGTAACCTATTTTTATCTTGGTAACAGTAATACCGAAAAAGAATACACACAGGTTCTGGATACGCTGACCCGTCTCTGGAAAAACAGCCAGCAGGAGTTTTATACATACAACACGCACAACTTTTTACAGGAGTACCTGATTAAAAGCTGGGATACCTTAAATCTGGTCTGGGTGAACAGCGAGCTGGTGAAATTAACTTACGATGCAAATGATCTTTTAACAGAACAAATCAACCAGGAATGGGACGCAGGTTCCTTAACCTGGCAAAACAGTTTTAAAGCCAATTTTTTTTATGATGCCGCCGGACGACCAGGCGAAAGATATGTTTACGAATGGATTGCTGCTAGTGGTGTCTGGAGAAATATGGATCATACCGTCAATAAATACAACGAATCTTCGCTTCTGTCCGAAGTGCTTAACCAATATTGGGATGAAGCTGAAAACACCTGGATCGACGAAGTTAAAATCAATTACAACTACGACAACCAGGGCAACAGAACGAGCGTGGTTTACCAGTACTGGGATTTGAATGGTTCCTGGTTCAACCTGTCGATGTATGCTTACACTTACGACGAAAATGGAAACCGCACTGGCTCTATTTATCGTTCGTGGGATTTTATCAACAATATCTGGGAAGATTTCTATAAAGAAACAAGTTACTGGTCGGAGTTTATTCCATTCTCGATCAATGATTTCGACGCTGCAATGGTTAAGGTTTTTCCAAATCCGGCAAACGATTTTGTAAATATTATTTTTAAAACTGAGGTAAAAAATGCGTTTTGTTTCTTATTTTCAGAAGATGGCAGATTGCTCAAAAAACAAAATATTTCAGGAAATTTAGCCAGAATGAATACTTCGGGATTTTTGCCAGGAACTTATATCCTGAAGGTTTTTGCTAATGGACAGGATTTTTCACGGAAAATAATTGTTCAGTAAAATAGCAGGAATTAAAGCAGAAGCCTGAAGGGTTGTAAACTCAAGTTAATTTTACTGTCTGAAAAAAAAATCCTTAACTCAACTTTTAATATTAAAACGACTATAAATCTATGACCAGGATACTTGTTATCGACGATGAGAAAAGCATCCGGAATACCCTTCGTGATATTCTGGAATATGAGAGTTACAGTGTTGATGATGCCGACACCGGCATTGAAGGATTAAAACTTGTGAATGCCAAAAAATACGACGTGATCCTTTGCGACATCAAGATGCCTAACATGGATGGCATCGAAGTTTTGGAACACATCATGAAAATTACCGACACACCCGTTATCATGATATCCGGACATGGTACAATCGAGACTGCAGTTGAGGCCATCAAAAAAGGCGCCTATGATTACATTGCCAAACCACTCGATCTTAACCGGCTGCTTATTACAATCCGCAATGCGCTCGATAAAACCTTGCTGATCAGGGAAACCAAAACACTTAAACAACAAGTAACCCAAACATGGGAAATGATTGGGCAATCGCCGGTTATGATGCAGGTTAAGGATCTGATCGATAAAGTTGCGCCAACCAATGCCCGCATTTTGATCACAGGGAGCAACGGTACGGGCAAAGAACTTGTAGCCCGCTGGATTCATGAAAAAAGCGACAGGTCACAAAGTCCGTTTGTGGAGGTAAATTGTGCAGCGATTCCTTCCGAACTCATCGAAAGCCAGCTTTTTGGCCATGAGAAGGGTTCGTTTACATCGGCATTCAAACAACGCAAAGGCGATTTTGAATTGGCCATCGGAGGTACGTTATTTTTGGATGAAATTGGTGATATGAGTCTGTCGGCACAGGCCAAAGTCCTGCGTGCCCTGCAGGAAAACAAGATCACACGGGTTGGAGGTGAAAAGGAAATTCCGGTGGATGTACGCATTATTGCCGCCACAAACAAAAACCTGAGCGAAGAAATCGATAAAGGCAATTTCCGTGAAGACTTGTATCACCGCCTGAGTGTGATCATCATTCACGTCCCTAACCTGAACGAACGCGAAGGGGATATCCGTTTGCTGGCCACTCATTTTATGGAGGAAGTGAACTCAAAAATGGGTAAGCAACTTATGGCTTTTACTGATGAAGCTTTTCAAAGGCTTGAAAAATACCGTTGGACCGGAAATGTGAGGGAATTGAGGAATGTCGTCGAACGACTTGCCATCCTTTGCGACAAGGAAGTTACAGAAACTGATATCGAACGATACGTTCATCCCATCAATTCGCATGTTAACTAAAGTTCCTGTTGCAATATATGTTAAGGCATGTCATGAGTTTTTAGTTTTGGATTTGGATTTGATGTAAAAATTTGCTTCTACCGGCTGAAAAGTGCCGGTGGGTGGCTACTCATACGAACGATAAAATTAAGTTTTACCAAAAAAATGAATGCTTTATGAAAAATTTTTACTTTTTATGTTTGTTGATTTTTACCATGGCTGAAGGTATTAGTCAGGCCAATTACATTGCGCTTCCGGGAGGGACCGAACTTGTTAAACACGAAATCGTCTCACCCGACCTTACAAATTATTCTTTTTATGATGTGATTAAAAACGGAAACTGGGATCCAACCCGTGAACTCGACTACGATTCGCTAAACATGACTTATAAAGGCAACTGGCCTTTGGGACAAAGTTTCTCTTTGTCGTACAGCGGAAATGGAAATATTTTCTTAGTCGGTTCTGGCGCCGGGGTTATTGTACTTGATGCTTCCGACCCGGCCAATCCGCAGGAATTAACGCTTGTACGAGCCCGTGCCCTGGTTGACGCAAGCTACTTCGATTCTTTCACTTCACGACTTTACTTAGCTGCCTACTTTTCCGGAATTGAGATCTGGGACGTTGCGGGCTGGCAAAACCCTCAAAGGTTGGCACGAATTCCAACCACCAGCTATCCAAGGGGCGGCGTGTTCGCATCCGGAAATTATGTGTATGCAATCACTGTAGCTGATGGCGTTTATGTTTATAATATCACCGATTTGAACAACGTCATCCAGACAGGCCATGCCGCAATACCAAGTTCACAATTAGTCTGGACTTCGGCTATGGAGGGGAATAACATTTATTGTGCCGCAAGCAACGGCGGCTGCAAAATTGTTGATGTATCCGATCCTGCAAATCCAATTATCAAGACCACTGTTTCGGGTATCACAACAGGCGTTTGTGTAAAAGACAATGTTCTTTACGTGGTATCTTATAATTATGGCCTTAAAATTTATGATGTTTCCAATCTTTCCAATGTCCAGCTTATCGGACAACTCCCTTTAACCGGATATCCTTACAGGGTTTCTGTTAAAGGAAATTATGTTTTTGTTGCAAATTCGACTACCAATACGGGCGGTGGCTTGCAAATTGTTGATGTTTCAACTCCGGCAACCCCTGTTTTAATGTCATCCTACAGTGGTTATGCCGATTTTGTTGCTGTCGGCGAAAATGTTGCTGCCATTGTCGGGGGTGGATTACCTTGTTCCTTTTTAGACGTTTCGGATGTAAATAATCCGCAATTAATGGCTGATTATAAACTGCCACTCTCAGTGAATGACATATTTGTAAGAGGCGATATGGCATTTACCGGAAGCAATGGTTTTAGAGTGTTTGATGTTTCGGATAAATCAAAACCAGAACAAATCGGTTATAATGAAACCCCGGGCGATCTGGCTGCGGTTACAGGGAACCTGGCCGTTTATATCCCCAAAAGCATGGGCGCCTCTAACCCGGTGAACATCATGGATATCTCTGATCCATTAAATCCCTTTAAACGCGGTCATTATCAGGCCCCGGTGATGACTTATGATCTCGACCTGGTGGGAAATTATGCTTTTGTTGCCTGCTGGTGGGACGGTTTCAGGGTGGTTAATTTTGCCGACCCGGATAACCCGGTTCTTACAGCGCACAAATTTGGCTGGGTGAACAGCAATTCCGTACCCGGAGTCGATTTTTGTTATGTTCAGGCACTGGACACCTACGGAAATTATCTTTACCTGATCGATTACAAACCATTCGAAGCCGAAGACACCAAAGGTTTATATATCTTCGATATTTCCGACCCGGCAAACCCGGTTTTTGTTAGCCGGTATGCATCGCTTTTTTCTCAAGGTTACGATTTGGAAGTCCAGGGTAATTACGTTTATGTTGCCGATAAAAATGGTGGTATGGAAATTATTGATGTCTCTGATCCCGCAAATCCTTACAGTACCGGCTATGTTTATCTGCCTGATGTAGCCAATGCTGTTGACGTGGAAGGAAACTACGCCTATACTGCAAATTATATCCTGGGTGGAGTACAGACCATCGATATTTCAGACCCTTCAAACCCTGTTGTTGCAGGTTATTATTTACGTTCGGGATGTTTCGGCCTGGGTGTTACCATCGAAGGATCACACACCTATCTTGCCGACGGCCCGGCCGGATTCCAGATTCACGAGAACCTGATCATCACATCCATTGGAGACCAATCCAAACCTAATCAGGATGGAATAAATGTTTTCCCGAACCCGGCTACTTCGGAAGTTTTGGTTTCTTTTAAACTTGAAAACGAATCCAATATCGGGGTGAATATTTATGATGTTACAGGGAAACTCATCAGGCAGTTATTTGAAGGAAAACAAGGTGCCGGTGAAAAAACTATGGTTTGGGATGGCAATATAGAGAATGGACGTCGTGCTGACACCGGGATTTATCTGATAAAAATTGAAGCCGGAAATCAGACGATGGTTTCAAAGGTTTCGTTGGTGAGATAAGGAGAATGGTTGATGATATGCCGGTAACCAAATTGTGGCGGCAAGCACAAAAAGCTCATCCGGGGACATACTTGTTCAGTAATTATCAGTCTTTTCTACCTGATTGGATTTTCCCAAACCCTGGCAGATATGAATAAGGATGAAAATAATTCATGCAAAAAGGTGATAAAGAATGAATCGAAATTAATAAAGCGATTTTGTCTGAATTGACTGTAAAAGGGAATGTAAAAAGTGGCACATCCCAAAGGCGGGCTATCAACTCTTGTAGTTGTGTGGCCTTAAATACAGGTGCAAGAAGACATGTGAAACAGATTTAATAAAGGGAAACAATGGATTTTAAGCTCAGACCATGGAGAATTGATGATTTGGAGAGTGTTTCAAGAAATGCTGATCATCCAGATATCACCAGATTTATGTCGGATGGATTTCCGGATCGTATTGATAAATGGAAATCCTTTCTCGAATTTGCCACAAACGATACCTCCATTCTTTACCTGGCTATCGAAATAAATGGTCGAGCTGCTGGTGGTATCGGAGTTAGTCCCAAAAAAGACGTGATGAGGAAAAATGCCGAACTTGGATATTGGTTGGCTGAAAAGTATTGGGGTCAAGGAATCATGACCCGGGCAATAAGCGAAATTGTATCACTTGCGTTTGAAACCTTTGATATTAACAGAATCTACGCCACTCCTTTTGGTACCAATTTCGCATCACACCGGATTCTTGAAAAAGCTGGATTTAAACTTGAAGCCCGTTTTGAAAAAATTGTGATAAAAAACGGTGAATTACTGGATGAGTTCGTTTATGCAATCAGAAGAAACGAATAGTGAAAGCATTTGCTGTTTCGCGATGTTGCCGAAAAAAAACTGACCGGGAGTTTATGGTTCTGCAAATAAAATTATTAATTGTACGTGAAAACGGCTGCATTTGGTTGTACAGTTAGGTCGGAAGCCTTCACGAATTATAAAAAGAAAATTATGGAATTTAAACAAGTAATCGACAAAAGACATACAGTACGGGATTTTCAAAGCAAGGAAGTTCCGATGCATATTATCGAATATGCGATTGAAAACGGATTTAAAGCGCCAACCTATAACCATCTCCGGGAATGGGATTTCATCATCATCAATCGTTTAGCATCAAAATTAAAACTTATCGAGTCGGAAGATCTTGATAAAGTAATCAACCTCCGGGAACTTGAAGATCTTTTTGGAGATGAAGATCCTGTTAAAAAAGAAATGTATCTCGATGCAATCCCAAAACAAAAAAGGATGATTATGGAAGCCCCGTCTGTGGTCGTTGTCGTGTTTAAGCCCAAAACAAGCGTTGAAAACGCAACAAAAATATACGACCTGAATTGTCTTGCGTCGGTTTGGGCCTGTATCGAAAACTTTCTGCTGAGCTTAGCTGAACACGATGTTTTTGGTGTGACATTTATACCACAACATATTGATGTGATAAAGTCAAAACTTGAAATTCCGGCTGAAATGGAAATCGCGGCAATAATTCCTATCGGCTATAAAGCCGTCCATGCAAAAATCCTCAAACAGAAAGTGATTAATATCACCGAGAGGATCCACCACGAGAAATGGTAAACAGTTTAAAAAAAGCAATAAAATTCAATCCGAAACCTACTTTTTGGCAGTTCCATTGCTTGATGAGAATTTAGCGTGATAAGTTAAACAAAAAATTCCGCTACTTCCTTACGACCAGGCAGGAAACGCGTTTCCCACCTCAATATCTTTAAAATATTCCCTATCAAATACTCCTGCCTCAGGGTTCCCTTAAATTTCATTTCAAGGCAACAGTAACTTCAGCAAATCCCTACCAATAAATCTTAAGGCAAATTATCCCAATGTACTACCAACTCACAGTTGCATTTGAGACCAATTTCAAAATATTTTTTTTAGTACACTCTATTTTATTTAAAATTGATTTACTTTCGTGCCACTTTTTTCTGATTGGTAACACGATTTGGTATGAAATATTTACAAATGGCTTCATAAAAATATTTATACCTTAGGTCAGCGTGTACCGCTAATGTTTAATATCTATAAGCTACGACTAAAACAAAAAAGTTAAAATTAACCAAAAAAATGAATGAATGAAAAAAAAGTATCTGATTTCCAGACCGCTGCCGGCAACTTTAATATTATTCCTGGTGGGAATCCTTAACCCTGCTGCTGGTTATGCTCAACTTACAAAAGATACCACCTTCCTGAATGAAGTGGTAATTACGGCCTCAAAAATTCCTCAGTCCAAAGGAAATGTTACACAAAAAATAGAAGTGTTATCGATGAAAGAAATTGAAAATACCATTTCAGGAAACAGAAACATATCCGACATACTGCAAAACCAACCCGGTACTTCCATCTCCGTTCTTTCGAGAAATGATGCAAACTGGGGTACATATAGTGGTATTGGTCCGAAATACAGCACCTTTATGTTGCAGGGGATACCCATCGATGCCTTTATTGATCCTATGGTGCTCGACTTGTCAGCCATCGACCGGATTGAAGTTCAGCGTGGGCCTGCCTCGGTGTTGTATCCAAATTATTTGTCTCAGGATTTTGCAGGAAACCAAAGTCCGCTCGCCGGCACAGTTAACCTTATTCTCAAAGAAAAATTCGCTGGACCGGTTTCCCGTTTCTCGACCTCCTTTGGTTCGTACAATACGCTGAACGGTCATTTTTATCACCAGGATGTTTCGAAAAACACTTCCTATTTTGCAGGTATTGATTATGAAATGTCCGATTATACCGATTACGGCACCAAAGATTCCTGGCTCAATATGCAAAAGAATCCTGAA
>Ga0172370_10001089_pt1 | contig 42471 bp, 26 predicted proteins | sample LakKiv5m_FD_114538 | JGI IMG/M metagenome (GOLD analysis project Ga0172370, IMG submission 114538) | Freshwater microbial communities from Kabuno Bay, South-Kivu, Congo - kab_022012_11.5m | ecosystem: Environmental > Aquatic > Freshwater > Lake | place: Democratic Republic of the Congo...
AGACTCCTAGGGAAGCCGCGGCTGCGGGTTCCCATTCGCACGAAAAACCCAATGAATGACTTCATGGCTTTTCTTGTGCGAATGCCCCAAACAACAAGCACCGATGGAGCTTGGACGGACGATAGTCCGACACACTCCTAGCCCTTGCGTCTGCTGCCGCGCTCTGGCACTACGCGCGCGGCAACCCCGTGGAGACCCCGATGGCTGGCCCGATGCTTGAAGCAAAGACCCTCAAAGGTTTCAGAGATTTCCTGCCCGATGCGATGGTGCCGCGCCAGGCCATGATGCGCAAGATTGAAGCGGTGTTCGAGCGCCACGGCTTTCAGCCCGTGATGACGCCCGCCCTGGAATACCTGGACACCCTGATGGGCAAGTACGGCGACGAAGGAGACAAGCTCCTGTATCGCTTTGAAGATCACGGGGGCCGCCAGGTGGCGCTGCGGTACGACCTGACCGTCCCGCTGGCGCGCGTCGTCGCCCAGCACCGCGGTGAATTGCAACTGCCGTTTCGGCGCTACCACATTGCGCCGGTGTGGCGCGCTGACAAGCCGCAGCGCGGCCGCTTTCGCGAATTCATGCAATGCGACGCAGACATTGCTGGCGCCAACACGGCCGTCGCCGATGCCGAAGTGTTGATGACCGGCCTGGCAATCCTGGAGGCCCTGGGTGTCGACGGTGCGATCCTGCACTTGAACCACCGCGATTTGCTGTTTGCGCTCATTGGCTTCTACGGTGTCACCGACCCGGACACCCAGCTCGCGTGTGTGCGCGCGCTGGACAAGCTGGACAAGATCGGGCCCGACGCCGTGGCGCACGAGATGGATGCCGCCGGAGTCGAAACGAATGCGGCGCTCGGGATGGCGCACAACATCAACGCAGCGCTGACGCTCAGTCAGGTGCGCTCTCTGCTCGGCGATCACCCGGCGATCCATCGTCTGCAGGCGGTGCTGGACCTGGTGCAAGCTGCCGGATTTGCCAACAAACTCTGCTATGACGCCACGATCGCCCGCGGTCTCGACTACTACACGGGCGTCATCTACGAGACCCGCCTCACCGACCCGCGCGTCGCCGGCATCGGCGCGGTGATGTCAGGCGGGCGCTACGACGGCCTCATCGGCATGTTCGGCAAGGAACAGATTCCGGCTGTGGGCATCAGCCTCGGCTTGGACCGCCTGCCCGCCGCGCTGCAGGAACTGGGCCTTGTCGCCCGCAGCCATGCCATTCCCGTGTACGTCACAGTGTTTGGTCCTCAAGACGCTGCCGCCGCGCTCGCAGTGGCGCAGTTGCTGCGCCGCGGTGAACTGCAGGTCGAAGTCGATGCCCTCGGTGGCAAGCTTGGCAAGCAATTGGAGCGAGCCGCCAAGCGCGGCGCGAAGTTGGCGATCCTGGTAGGCGCCGATGAACAGGCAGCGCAACAGGCCGTGATCAAGAATCTGGCAGATGGGCAGCAGCACCGGGTGGCACTCGACGCCCTGGTCGCGGCGGCGCGGCGGTTGCTCGACTCGGCAGATTGACAGTTTTTGTCAGTCCGGTGCGCAAAGATCGTCACTTTGCGCACTTTTCGGCAAAGCTCCATCCACGCCGAATCTGGCGAAGCACGTTTCGTTGCATATGGTTGCTGCTCACCGCGGCAGTTGGCACGGGAAGTGAATGGGGTACCAGTGGGGGATCATTTCGAGCCCTCCGCTGAAACGCACCACGGCCACGGCCCAGGTTCGGACAGGCGGAGGGTTCGGAATTTTTGGGCTAGTTTTCTTGCAGGTCACGAGCCGGAGCCAGCACCGGGCCCGAAGCCCGAAGCGGATCCGCAAGCCGCCCGCCGATTCAGCCGCACGTGGGCCCGCCCTCTCTTGCAGCGCCTGCGCATTCCAGGCTAACTGTGCCGCATGAACGCCACGGCGCGTGCCCTTTCATTGCTCGTCTGCGTCGCCCTCACGCCCGGCTGCGGTGCCGCACGCCAGCAGGTCGTACAACTCGACCCCATCGAGTTCAAGGTCGACCGCAGCGGCGGTGGCCGCCAAGTGTATGTTCGTGATTTTGCGGCACTAACCGACGAGGCGATGGCGCGCTTTCACGCCGGAGAATGGTCCGAGGCCGTACGGCTGTTCGATCTGCTCGTGCGCGAATACCCGGCCGAACCCGGAATCGCCGCAGTGCAGCACAATGCCGGCCTCGCGCTTCTGCGGCTGGGACGACCGGCGGATGCGGCCGGGCGCTTTGCCGATGCCCAGCGGCGCCAGAAGGGAACGCGCGATGCGCGCGACGCATTGTTTCTCTACGCCGAAGCCATGGATGCCGCCGGCCAGCCGCAGGCTGCTGCCAACACCTTGCGCGGCGCGCTGGATGACGCCGCCGTCCAAGCCGACATCGGCGGGCCGCTGGGCGTGCTCGATCAGTTGGAGGCCGCTGCGCGCCTGGGCCTTGCGCTGCGTCGCGCCCAGGATCCGACGCGGGCCGATGAAGCGTTCAAGCGCGTCGAAAAAATCTATAATGATCATAGAGATGTGCAGGTCGTAGCCGAAAGCGAATGGGTGGCGCGCAGCCTCTACGAGCGAGGCGAGATCTACCGCGAGTTGTTCGCCAGCATCCACTTCAAGTTGCCGGTCGAGCGCATGAAGCGCGACCTCGAGGACAAGGCCAATCTGTTCCTCAAGGCGGAAAATGCGTACTTTCATTGTGTCCGGCTACATCACCGCACTTGGTCGCTGGCGGCGGGGTTCGAGATTGGCCACCTCTACGGCCAGCTTGTCGACGACATCGATCGCGCGGAGGCACCGCCGGAGCTGGACGCGGCTACCACCGAGATTTACCGCGACGAGTTGTGGAACCACACGGAACATCTCGCCAAACGAGGCATTGCCATCCACCGCCAGAATGTGCAGCTTGCTTCTCGGTTGGGCGAGAAGCACAGCGATTGGGCCGTGCGCTCCGAGGAGCAGATCGGCCGGCTGGAGAAGATGATAGAGATCGCGACCCAGCGGCGCGCTCACCTGCAGGACCCCAATGCGCTGCCCGTCGCGCCGCCGGCTGGCCAGACACCAACATCGCCTTGAACGTTCAAATCCTTGCTCGAGGAACCCATGGCCGACACGATTCGCTTTGTCCGCGCTGACGACACGCCGCTGTCCGCGGAACGCAAGGGCCGGCGCGACGATCCGCGCATGGCGGCGCGCATGGTCGGGCTGGATGCCGATCCAGCTGCTGCCGACGTGGCCGCCGTCGTCTTGGGTGTGGCCGACGACCGCGGTGTACACCTCAACGGCGGCCGCATGGGAGCCGCCGATGGTCCAGCCCGTTTTCGCGATTATTTTTCACGCCTTCCTGTGCCAGCATCGATGGAGCTGCGCTGCGTCGTCAGCGCCGGCGACCTCATGCCGGCCGAGCACACGAGCGAAACCCACGCGCGCCTTGCCGAGGTGGTCGCCGTGCTGCGCGAGCGGTTCCCGATGTCCCGCCTCATCATCGTGGGCGGCGGCCATGATCACGCGTATGGCGAGGTGCTGGGCCTGTCGCGCGCGCTGGCCACCAAGAATCCCGAGGCGCGCCTCGCGGTCTGCAACATCGACGCCCACGCCGACGTCCGGCCGCACCAAGGCGAGCCGCACTCTGGCACGCCGTTTCGGCGCATCCTGCTGGAGCCGGCGACGCGCGTCGCGGGTCCGTCGCTGCTGGCATGGGGGCTGCAGGCGGCGTGCAATGCCTCACTTCACCTCGACTTTCTGCGCCAGCAGGGCTGCCGTGTCGTCATGTGGCAGGAGATCGACAGCGACGAGCACGCAGCCGGAGCCGCACTGGTCCGCGATCTGCATGAGCTTGCTCAGCATCATGAAGGACTGGCGTTGTCGGTGGACATGGACGCCTTCGCGCAATCGGTGGCGCCCGGCGTCAGCGCACCGTCGCCTCTCGGCGTGCCGGCTGGCGCCGTGGTGCTGGCCGCGGCCGCGCTCGGCAACCAGAAGTGCGCGACACAACTTGGCATTTACGAGTTGAATCCGCGCTTTGATCAGGACGGCGCCACCGCACGTCTGGCAGCGCGCATCGTGTGGAGCTACGTGACGGGTCTCGCGTGATCTGGCGGCACGGCGCGACGGTCAGTGCGTCACCGGCAGCGCGGGCACGTCGTCGTAGATCCCCAGGTAATCGCGAGCGAATCCCTCGGGGGCTGCGAGGAACGTCGACGGATTGTCCAGACGCAGCGCATGGCGCAGCACCTGATCGACATGCTCGACAAACACGATCTCAATGCCTTTCAGCACTTCCTTCGGTATCTCGTGAAGATCGCGCTCGTTTTCCTTTGGGCACAGCACGACGGCGATGCCGGCGCGGTGCGCGGCGATCACCTTCTCCTTGAGGCCGCCGATCGGCAACACCCTGCCGCGAAGCGTGATCTCGCCGGTCATGGCCACGTCGTGCCGCACCGGAATCTGCGTCAGCGCCGAGCTGAGCGCCGTGGCAATGGCGATGCCCGCCGAAGGTCCATCCTTGGGAATCGCGCCTTCCGGGAAGTGCACGTGCAGGTCGATCTTCTGGTAGAACTCCTTGCCGAGCCCGAGCTGGTGTGCGCGCGATCGCACGTAACTCATCGCAGCTTCGACACTTTCCTTCATGACATCGCCGAGCTTGCCGGTCACCGTCAGCCGCCCCTTGCCCGGCAGCAGCGAGACCTCGACCAACAGCAGATCGCCACCCACCGTCGTCACAGCGAGGCCATGGGCCAGGCCGACGCGATCCGCCGACTCGCTCTCATTGCGCCTGTACTTCTCGGGACCTAGCAGCTCAGCTACCTCCTTGGCACCGACGCGGTACTTCTTCTTGCCCTTGGGCCGCGACAGGTAATCTGTTGCGATCTTGCGGCATACCGCGCCGATCTGCCGCTCCAGGCTGCGCACGCCGGCTTCGCGCGTATAGGCGCGGATGAGGCACTCCAGCGCCTCGTCGCTGAGCTTGACGTCCAACGCGCCGATGCCGTTGTCCTGAATCTGACGCGGAACCAAGTACTTGCGCGCAATCTGCAACTTGTCCTGTTCGGTATAGCCACCGAGTTCGATGATCTCCAGCCGATCCGACAGCGCCCACGGAATCGCCGCGAGGTTGTTGGCTGTCGTGATGAACAGGACCTTGGACAGATCGTAGTCGAGATCGATGTAGTGATCGACAAAGCCTTCATTCTGCTCGGGATCCAGAACTTCGAGCAACGCCGAGGATGGGTCGCCGCGAAAATCCATCGACATCTTGTCGATTTCGTCAAGCAGAATCACGGGATTCGACGTGCCGGCCCGCTTCAGGGCGTGAATGATCTTTCCTGGCAGGGCGCCGACATAGGTGCGCCGGTGGCCGCGGATCTCAGCCTCATCGCGCACGCCGCCGAGCGAAAGCCTAACGAATCTGCGGCCTACCGCGCGCGCGATGCTCTTGGCCAGCGACGTCTTGCCCACACCGGGCGGACCAACCAGGCACAAGACCGGGCCGCGCCCGACCTGCCCGAGAAGTTGTTGCACAGCGAGGTATTCGAGGATGCGCTCCTTGGCCTTGTCCAAGCCGTGGTGGTCGTCATCCAGTGTCTTGCGCGCCGCCGGCACATCGAGCGTGTCCTCTGTCATTGTCGCCCACGGCAGCGACAGCACCCAGTCGATGTACGTGCGAACGACGCCTGCTTCCGCGGACATCGGGTTCATCATCTTGAGCTTGCGGAATTCGCGCTCCAACCGGACGCGCGCCTCCTCCGAGACCTCGCGGCTCGAAATCTCCTGGGCCAACTCCTCAAGTTCATTCTTGAACTCATCCGCTTCGGCCGGCGGTTCACCATCTGGCGGCTGCGCCTGCCGCGCCCCGGCCTGCGCGCGCTTGCGGGTGCGGCCCTCGACCGCCAGCGTCTCGGTCTCGGTGTCGATCAGTTCACACAAACGCCGCAGCCGCGCGTAGGGTCCTAGAGTCGTTAACAATTCCTGTCGTTCCGCGATCTTGAGACCGACGTGCGCCGCAATCGTGTCAGCCAACTGGCCGGCGTCTTCGATGGCGGTGACACTCAACAGGATCTCGGGCGGAATGCGGCGGTTGACCTTGACGTATCCTTCAAACGCGTGGCGTGCCGCCTGACGCAGCGTCTCGCGCACGGTCGCGTCCACCTCCGGTTCCGGCTCCGTCTGAAGCACGGCGACTTCCGCGCACAAGTACGGAAGATCCTCAATGAAACGCTCGATGCGCGCGCGCAAGCGCCCCTCGACGAGCACTTTGACCGTGCCATCGGGCAGCCGCAGGATCTGCACCACAGCCGCAATGCAGGCGACTTCATACATGTCGTCGCGACTCGGATCGTGGGTGCGCGCGTTGACCTGGGCGACGACCAGGATGTCCTTGTGCGGCCTCTCGAAAGCCGCCTCAAGCGCCGCAACGGATCGCTCGCGGCCGACGTAAAGCGGCACCACCATGTGCGGAAACACGACCACATCGCGCAAAGGCAGAATCGGCAACCGGGTGAGCCCCGGGCCTTGGGCATCTTTCTTCATTTGTCTCTCCGAACGGTGGCGCCCGCGCGATCAAGCTGCGCCGGCTTCCAGGCCGACCAGCGGTCGCTTGGCGCGCGTGATCGTATCTTCGTCGATCAGCACTTCGCGCACCTGGCTGTCGCCTGGCAAATCGTACATGATTTCGAGCATCGCCTCTTCGAGGATGGCCCGCAGACCGCGCGCGCCGGTCTTGCGCTCGATGGCCCTGCGCGCCGTCGCCCGCAGCGCGCCTTCCGTGAACTTGAGATCGATGCCGTCCATCTCGAACAGCCGGCGAAACTGCTTGGTCAGGGCGTTCTTGGGCTCGACCAGCACGCTCATCAGCGCGGTCTCGTCCAATTCGTGCAGCGCGACGACCACCGGCAAGCGCCCGACGAATTCGGGAATCAATCCATACTTCATCAGATCTTCGGGCTGGACCATGTCGAGCAGAAAGCTGCGGTCGCGGTTCTCGCCTTCGACCTTTTCCTTGCCGAAACCGATGGTCTTGTTGCCGACGCGCCGCTCGATGACCTTGTCGAGGCCAGAGAATGCGCCGCCGCAGATGAACAGGATGTTGGTCGTGTCGACCGGGATGAACTCTTGCTGCGGGTGCTTGCGTCCGCCTTTTGGCGGAACATTCGCGACCGTACCTTCCAGGATCTTCAGCAATGCTTGCTGCACGCCCTCGCCGGACACGTCACGCGTGATGCTGACATTCTCCGATTTGCGAGTAATCTTATCAACTTCATCAATGTACACGATACCGCGCATCGCCGCGTCAACGTCGTGATCGGCGGCCTCCAAGAGGCGCACGATGATGTTCTCGACATCCTCGCCGACGTAGCCAGCCTCCGTGAGCGTGGTGGCATCGACGATCGTGAACGGCACTTTGAGCACGCGCGCCAGCGTCTGCGCCAGCAGCGTCTTGCCAGAGCCGGTCGGGCCCAGCAAAAGCACATTGGATTTCTGCAGTTCGATGTCGGCGTGCTTGCCACCCTTGAAGTCGATGCGCTTGTAGTGGTTGTACACCGCGACCGACAGGACTTTCTTGGCCCGCTCCTGGCCGATGACGAAGTCATCGAGAATCTTGCGCAGTTCTCGCGGCTTGGGAATGGATGCGAGGTTCGGCAACTTGTCGTCGCGGTCCACCTCTTCGGCGATGATGTCGTTGCACAGAGCGATGCATTCGTCGCAGATGTAGACGGTCGGCCCGGCGATGAGCTTCTTCACTTCTTTCTGGGACTTGCCGCAGAAGGAGCAGGAGAGGTTGCTGGCGTCTCGGCGGCGTTCCGTCATCGATCTCTCCTGTGCTCGCGCGTCAGCATCGCCCGCATCCTATACGCTCAAAGCGTCCGCCGTCAAAGAAAGCTGCGCCGGCTTGGGCTCGCGAAAGGGCAAAATCAACTATCATTCCGCAAGACGCCAGCGTACCGGCAGCGGCAGCGGCACCCGCCGTCAGGACTTGGGCTTGCGCACGAACACCTGGTCGACGATGCCGTAAGCCTTGGCCTCCTCGGGCCCGAGGTAGAAATCGCGATCCGTGTCCAGCTTGACTTTGTCCAGCGGCTGGCCCGTGTGGTGCGCCACGATTTCATTGAGGCTTTGCTTGGTGAACAGCATCTCGCGCGCTTGGATTTCGATGTCCGTCGCCTGCCCCGAGAAACCGCCCAGCGGCTGGTGCAGCATCACGCGCCCGTGCGGCAGGATGGCGCGGCGACCCTTGGAGCCGGCAGCGAGCAGCACCGCCGCCATCGACGCCGCCTGGCCGATACAGATGGTCGAGATCGGCGCTTGCACGTACTGCATGGTGTCGTAGATGGCCATGCCTGCCCCGACCAGACCGCCCGGACTGTTGATGTAGAGGGAAATCTCCTTCTGCGGATCCTCACTCTCCAAGAAGAGGAGTTGCGCCATGACAGAATTGGCCACGTAATCATTGATTTCCGTGCCAAGAAACACGATGCGGTCCATCAAGAGGCGCGAGTAGATGTCCGAATGGCGTTCGCCGCGTGGCGTCGTCTCGGTGACGATGATGTTGTTCCAGGTCTTCATCGCTCGCTCCTCGTGGGCATCCGGCCTCAGACTACAGGACTGCGTGCCCGACTGGCTCATCGTGGTCGTGATCACAGTCAGGGCCGTGCACATGCGCGGGTTCCGGTGCGGGCGCATGGCGGGCATTCATCTCGGCTTCGCGCGCCAGGTGCAGGTTCTGCGTGCCGGTGATCGTCACGTTCGCTGCGGCCACGACCAGATCCACGGCCTTCTCCGCACGCACGCGGTTCTTGAGGCCCTCACGCCCTTCACTCGAAGCATACCGTCGGCGCAGCGCGTCGGCGCGATCCGGATCTTCGGCGACCAGTTGTTCGAGGCGCGTCTCGATCTCGGGTTCGTCGACGTCGACGCCGGCATCCGTGGCGAGCGCCTGGATCAGCAGGTTCTGTGCCACCTCGGCACGCGCCGTCGCTGCGAACTGGCCGCGCAATTGACGCAGAGGGCCGGCGAGCTGACGCACCTGTTGCTCCGAAAGGCTACCAAACATCTTGCCCAGTTGCTCATCGACGAGCCGCTCGACGATCGCCTGCGGCACTTCGACAGGGTTGTGCGCCAGCAGATGGTCGATGGCGGTCTTGCGACGCAGTTCCAGATTGCGGCGTTCCGCCTCGCGGGCGAGATCCTCCTGCGTCTTGGCGCGCAGTGCGGCGAGGTCGGTCGCGCCGACATCCACGGCGAACGCATCATCCAAGGCGGGAATCACCAGGCGCTGACCTTCACGCACGGTCACTGTCAGCGCGACCTCCGTGCCGGCTGCAAGACCGTGACCATCTTCGGCAACCGTCACGGTTCGCTCCAACTTGTCATCGGCCTTGGCACCGCGCACGACTTCGTCGACGACCGCGGGCACAGTCCCCGAACCGACCGTGAACCGGCGCGCTTCGGCCAGCACCGGAATCCCCGCATGCGCACCCTGGGGCACGAGCGCGTAGTCGACCGTGACCTCGTCACCAGGCTCCATGCCACCTTCAACCGGAGCGTATTCAGCGCGTTCGCGGCACTTGCGCTCGAGCGCCTCTTCCAGATCGGCATCATCGGGCACGATCTGCGGCACACTCAGCTCAGCACCCTGATAGCCAGTCGGATGCAAATCCGGCAGCACCTCGACGCTGCACGTCACGGGCAACGCGAGATCGCGGCGCACCTCGCCGACCGACTCGATCTCGGGCTGGCTTGCCGGCCGGACGTCGGCCTGCGTGATCGCCTTGAACACGTGGTCCTGCAGCAACTTGTCGAGCACTGCGCGGCGAATCTCGGTGCCATGCATGCGCTCGATCATCGAAGCCGGTGCCTTGCCAGGCCGAAATCCCGGCACACGCGTCTTGGCCGCAAAACGCTGCGTCATCGCGGCGAAGGCCGCTGCGACGGTGCTGGCGGGAATGGTGAAGGTCAGGCGCCGGCGCACCTGGGAGACGGTCTCGAGCTTGACGTCCATGGGCGTCCTTTCGGTGCGCAAAGGCGCGGTGACAGGGCCGACTGCGCAAGGACGGGACCTGCGGCTTGGCAGGCTCGGTCAACACGCGGGAGGCTCAATGAATTCCTGCGTCGGGTGCGAGAAGAGGGACTTGAACCCCCACGCCAAAGGCGGCAGAACCTAAATCTGCTGCGTCTACCAGTTCCGCCATTCTCGCAGGGAGTTCTAACGGCTGCGTGCCTCCGGCATCCGGACACGTCAAGCGCCGAAGGCGATGCGCGTGACGCCCGGGCGCCGCAGGTTCTAGAAAGGCACGGCGCCGTGCAATAGAAGTGACCCCTGATGGAATCGAACCATCAACCTCCGGATTAAGAGTCCGCTGCTCTACCAATTGAGCTAAGGGGCCAGAAGTGCAAAGAACACTGGTATGAACACTGGTCTCAAGAGGACGACACGAGGACCATGCGAGACGAGGACCATGCGAGCGCGCCCGGCAGGATTCGAACCTGCGACCGCCGGATTCGAAGTCCGATGCTCTATCCAGCTGAGCTACAGGCGCATGGAACGGCACAGAAAGACCGGCGCTGGACACTCGCTCGGGAACCACCGACACCGCACAGGCGTCGAGGCGCGGGGTGGAAGACGGGGTTCGAACCCGCGACATCGGGAACCACAATCCCGCGCTCTACCAGCTGAGCTACATCCACCGCTGGCGCCGGCATGGTAGCCATCTTCGGTTCGGTGTCAAGATGCCGATCCCTGAAACCCTGGACACCAGGCGCGGTGCTCCTAATGTGGATCGTAGGGGCGGGGCGCTTCTCCGCTTGGTCCTGCTTGGTGGTGCGCGACCCGGGAATAGCCGCCTGGGTTGCCGCGTTGACGTTTCGAGGGCACGGTTCGCCTTGGCGATGCCCTGGGAGGGACACGAGCATGTTGGGTATCTTCTCTTCTTCACAACGCCGCGCGCGCGATGCCTTCGAACGCGAGGCGTTGCCGCATTTGGACGCGCTGCACGCGTACGCGCTACACCTTTGTCGTGACGCGTCCGACGCCGAGGATCTGGTTCAGGAGACCTACATCAAGGCACTGAACAATTTCCAATCGTATCAGGCGGGTACGAACTGTCGCGCGTGGCTGTTCCGCATCCTGACCAACACGTTCTTCAACCTGCGCCGCAGCCGCAAGCGCCACAACCCGATCGAGACGGACGTGTCGCCCGAAGTCGAACTGGCCATGTCGGAGTCCAACCAGGATCAAGGCATCTACCGGCCGATTGACGCGCAATTGCTGGACAATGTCGTCTCCAAGCACGTGACCGAAGCGCTCGACACGTTGCCGCCGGAGTTCAGGACGGTGCTCTTGCTGGCTGATCTTCATGACTTCTCCTACAAGGAGATCGCCGATGTCGTCGAGTGTCCGGTTGGCACGGTGATGAGCCGGCTGTACCGGGCGCGCAAAGCGATGCAAAAGCAACTGCTCGATCATGCCGTGCGCGAAGGCATCGTCGAGAGGCCGCCGGTGGACGAGAACGGCGTGGCGTCCCTGGACGCTTTTCGCATGCGCGCCAAGCGTCTGGACAAGGTGGCCGGAGGCGAGTAGATGAATTGCAACGATATCCAGAAGTTCGCATTCACATACCTCGACTGCGAGTTCGATGCGCGCGAGCGCGGCGAGTTCGAGACCCACCTGCGTCTGTGCCAGCCATGCCGGGCGGCGGTGGAGCGCGACGCAATGTTCCGCGGTATGATCCGCAACCACTTGGACAAACCTGCGGCGGATCCGGCGTGCCGTGCCCGGGTGCGCGATGCCCTGGCGCGGGCGCAGCGCCGGCAGACCTCGCGCACGTTGGTGATGCCACTGGCCTTGGCGGCGAGCGCGGCCATCGTCACGGTAGCCTGGCGCGCCGCGCCGCAGCGGGAAGAAACGCAGGTCGCAGACGAGTCTGGCGCGCAACCGCTGACGGCAGCCAAGCCCATGGCCAAAGTGTCGGTGGCGGGTCTGGCAGTGGCGCAGCGGTCGCCGCAGCAGCATGCCGAGGGTGCGGCGCTGCTGCCGGCGCGCGAACTGCCCGCACGTGCGCCTCGGCAACTGTCGGGCAACAACGCAATTCAACTAGCTTCTACTGCGTCGATGGAACCACAAGGCGAAGTTCTGCAAGGCGGGCTGTCGCCGAACTCTCTGAGCCAACGCAGTCCCTTTGGCGCGGTTCGCTCGGACGAATGCCTGCGGGCAATGGCGCGGGTCCACGTGGCCGCCCTGCCGCCGGAGGTGAGTGGGCCGGCGACGCGTGTGCAGCGCTACCTCGCGGCACGCGTACCGCACATCGGTCCATTGCCGGTCAGTGAAGGTGCGGGCATCGTGCTGCAAGGCGCGCGCCTTGCGATGATCGGCGCCCAAGCTGTGGTCATCTACAGTTATTCTGCGTATGGCGTACCTTTGACGGTGGTGAGCCGCGCCAAAGCAGGCCGCGCATCGGAAGATCCAGAATTTGAAGAGATCTCTCCGGATGCAGGCGCGCCGACGGGCGTCCTGCTCGATCGCCGCGCCGGTCTCTACCTGCTGCACGTCGTCTCGCACGATCGCGTGCTGACGCTGGTGAGCGAGTTGGGAGCCCCAGCCCTGATGCAACTGGCCCCATCAGCAAACTGGATGTAGTCCGCCGGTCGCGGCCGCGTCGTTGTCGCGTCGCCCAGCTCGCGCTACCATCGCCGTCGCAGCTGGAGGACCCCGACATGGCCCATCCTGAGGACGTCCAAGCCGCCGCGCAGGCGCTGCTCACGGCGGACGGCCCGGCGCGCCAACAGGCCGCGGCCAACCTGGAGCGCCTCGCGCGCGCGCGCGCGAGCCTGTTGCCGGTCAAGGACACGCTGCTCTTGCTGCTCGACGATCGGGATCCGCAGATCCGACTCGACCTTGCACTGGCCCTGCTGGTGGACGCCTGGCGGTTCAGGGGTTTGCTGCCGGTCGTGGACACGCTCGCAAAGCTCTCGGCCGGACCGCGCGCGCTGCGTGTCGGGGCGGCGCTGACGACGGCGGCGAGCCTGCGCGACGACGTGGCGCGGGCCGCGGTCGTGCTCGTCCCGATTCTGGCGGAGGACCTGCCGTCGACGGCCGCGGCACTCGGGCGTCTCGCGGGCCAAGGCGCTGACTTGACAGGTATACTTCCTGCCATCGAAGCTTGCCAGCCAACACCCGCCACACCTGTTGGCCGCGAAATGGGAGCCCTGTGGTTGTCGGCACTGGCCAAAGCCGCCCCCGAGCACCTGACGCGGCGCGCGGAGGCCCTACAGCGCTGGATGGACGCCGACGAGCTGGATTGGCACTTCGATGATCTGCGCTACCGCGCGGCGGGCCTGCTGGCGCTGGCGGAGTTGCGGGGTGGCGATGCAGCGGCAGTGCGCGCGCTGGCCGAACACGATCGCTATCCGGTGCGCGAGGCAGCGATCGACGTCGTGGCTACCGAACTGATTGCTGGCCGGCACGTGGCGCTTGCGACCGGCCTGTTGCTTGCGCACACCAGCGATCCCGCTGGCGGCGTGCGCTATGGCGCCATCCAAGGCGTGGTGCGCGCGGTCGCTGCTGGCGTGGACCTGCAGTCCTCGCGCCACGCGCTGGCGGCCATGCTCGACGACGCGGCGTATCTGGCGACCGGCTGGACGCATCCACTCGATCCCATTGCGACTTCAGACCTCGGGGCAGAATCGGCGGCAGCGGATCTGGCGGCGGCCGTGGCAGCGCTCGCTCGAAAGGCGGGAGACGCAGCATTGCTCGACTCGCTCCGGCGGCATCCGCAGGCGCAAGTGATGAAGGCAGTTCAACAATTCTGATCAACTTGGGGACGGCGCCCTCGGCGCGGTTGCCGAGCTCGGCGCCTTGACCGGCGGCGCCGCTGCAGCCAGTGGCGTCTCGCTGGACTTGCCGCCCAGCCTGGCCGGATCGCCGATGCCAGGAATCTGCGCATAGGCCGGGTCGTCAAACAACACCTTGACATCCGCAATTGATTCCACGCCGTAGCGCAAGATGCTGCGGTAGTTGCCCGGCTCGTACTGCACAGACGTGTTCTGCGCCGCAGCCGCCATGATCTCGTGAAAACTGTGCGCGCCCGCGCTGCCCAGGTGCGCCAGACAAGCCAGTTGATACTTGAACTGATCCTCCGGGCTCTTGACGCCGAACATCTGGGCGACCTCGTGCAGGTCCGTCGTCGTACCGGATATGCCCGCAGCGAGCGGCATGTTGTACGACGCGCGCGCCTGCTGGATGAACGTCTGCGATTCGTCGAGTGTGTACGTTTCGATGCCGCGGCTGTGCACTTGATCCAGGCCCAATTCCTTGTCCTGGCCACCCAGGGCGCCGGGCACCATGTCCTCCTGCGCCGCAATCCCCATCGAATGCTCGACCTTGCTCGGCGTGCGCAGCCGTTCGTCGAAGCGCACGCCTGCTGGCAGCGCCCCTTGCGGATCCACGCCGCCTTTCTTGGCATTGAAGCCCTTGCGCATGTCCAGGCGGCCGCGCGCCTCCATACCGTTGACACCTTTGGCCTGTTCGCCAAACGGATCCGTCCCGCCCCTAGCCTTGCGCAGGTGCTTGAGTTCCGGTGCGCTCGCCTCGGCCAGTTGCTTGTCCTTCTGATCCTTGCACTGCGCGGCATCTGCCTTCATGCGTTGCAGGAACTGCGCCGCCGGCTGACTCGCGCCGACACCCGCACCGTCCTTGGCCGCATCGAGTACCTTATCGAGGAAGCACTGGTGCGCCAGCATCTGGTTCTGCACGGTGCCTTTGCCGCTCAGCAGCAGGTCGGTCATCTGCTGGAAATACTGATCTTTGTCCGCCATGTCGTCGCGAATGCGACCGTAGAAGACGCCGCCGGCCTGCTTGCCCGCCTCGAAGGCGTCGTACATGAAACTGAAGGACTCGAAGGCAGCATCCATGACCTTCTTCTCGTCCTGCCCGAGCGATGCGGCTTTGGCTTGCAGATACCGATAGATGCCATACGAGACGTTGTCAATGACAGGCCGGTAGTAGCCCTGCGCCACCAGCAGCGCTCGGCCCAGCTTGCCCTCGAACTCGACCTTGAGAGCCGGGTTGAAGTTGCTGTCGCGCTCGCCAGCGGGACCGCGACCGAAGTTGGCCTCGACCTGCTCGCGCACGGTGCCGGGACCGCTCGTCGTCGCGGTGTCGACGTTGCCGGCAAACGCTTGGATCGCCTGTGCGGGCCCCTGCTTGCCCTTGCCGGTCTTGGCCGGGCCGAGCAGGTCTGCGGCGCTTTGACCGGCCGCGGCGCGCCGTGCCACCTCGTCCGCCTCGCGCTCGAGTGGGTCGCCCTTCTGGCTCTTGCCGCCGGCAGGCAGACGTCCTTGGCGCTGCTGGATGACGTGCGCTGCCTCGTGCGCTGCGACGTGCAGGTCTGGCGCCGACTGGAATGCGACGTCGTCGCCCTGGGTGTACGCCCGGGTGCCGAGGGCCGCGGCGGTCTGCCCCGCGCCGCCGCCCACGTGGGCACGCGCCCCTTCGAGATCATGCGGGCCGAACGCCTGCTGAAGTTGAGCCTGGTGTGGCAAATCTGCAGCTGGACCCTTGCTTGCCGCCGCCTTGGCTGGCGCGCCGTCCGTACCAACGGCCGACAACTCCCCTCCAGGGCGCACGTATTCGGCACCGTCTGCGTAGTTCATGCCGCGCAGGTTCTGGCGCACGTCGTCGCTGCTGCCCGGTTTGGCTGTCGGCACCGCGCCCGCTGCGCCGGATGGGCCGCCCGGCTGACCGTAAGGCGCCTTTGTGCCGCGCGCCGGTTGGCCACGGGTTCGCGACGCCGATTGCCGCGCCTGTGCAGGCGGTTGGGAGGCAGGTCGGGACTGGTTGCCCATCGTGCTCATAGCGTACCTGTGTCCTGACGTCAGCGGGCAGGCATGGCCCACCGTGTGCACATGGACTGTACGCGAGGCCGGGCGTTGGGCGCCAGCCTCCGCTGCGGGCCGACCGCGCGCCGGGGTGTCGCGACCACAGGTGCGCCGCCCGTTCTCGCGGTGCTGATTCACGACGCAGCCGACAGTTTGCCAGTCTGTCATCCTACCGTCACACGGGCGCTGGAGACTGATCCACACATGGCAGGGGCGTGGCGCTCCTACATCGTTTCTACTCAGACGGAGGGACCCGCGATGTGGACATGGACCAAGCGAATCTCCCCGGCGTGCGCGCTGCCAGCGCTCCTGGTCGCGTCGACGGCTTTCGCGCAAACAGAACAACCCGCGGCGCAGCCTGCGCGCGACACGGCCGCCGAACCAGCGCCGATCCAGGCCGAACAGCAGGTAGCGCCGGTCGCGTCGGCGGCTGCCCGGGCCAGTGACGTCGCAACGCCCCCCAGCAAGCTCAAGTTCAGCGGTTACGTGCAAGGCCGCTTTGAATACCACCAGGACTCGGCGGATCAGGGCGCGCCAGTGACCACCCAGTTCCTGGTCAAGCGCGGTCGCTTGAAGGCGCAATACAGCGGAACGATGGCCGAGTACCTGATGGAGATCGATGCGTCGAGTTCCGCGCCCTCCCTCAAGGACGGCGAAGTCACGTTCATCGAGCCATGGAGCGGCCTCGGGCTGCGCTTGACGGCGGGCCAGTTCAAGCTGCCATTCGGCCACGCGGTGCTGCAGTCGGACAAGGACAGCGAATTGCCCGAAAAACCGCTCGCCATCCGCAAGCTGTTTCCCGGCGATCGCGACCGCGGCGCCCGCGTTCAGGGCACCTGGCGCTTCTTGCGCGTGCAGGCTGCGGTCGTCAACGGCAACGGCACCGGCGACGCCGTATCGTCGACCAACGACAGCAGCAGTTTCAAGGATATCGTCGGCCGCGTCGGTGCGGATCTGAAGTGGATCACGTTTGGTGTCTCCGGCTACAGCGGCAAGGGCGTGACCGGCTACAAATCGGCCAATGCCGCCACGTTCAAGGTCGACGCGATCACCAACACCGTCGTGCTCGACAAGGCAGCCACCAAGGCTTCCTATACCTACGCGGGCAAGACCCGTCTCGGCGCCGACATCGAGCTCTACTTTGACGTACCGGTGCTGGGCGGTCTGGCCGTCAAGGGCGAACTCATCACAGGCCAAGAGGGCGGCGCGAAGCAACAGGGTTGGTACGGCCAGGTCAGGCAGGGACTCGGTGACAAGTTCGCGGTATTCGCGCGTCTCGACGCCTTTGACCCGAACACCGACGTGGCCAGCGACGACACGCTGACGATCGGCGGCGGTGCGCAAGTTCTTCTGTCAGACAACATCAAGATATCAGGAGCTTATGAGCACGTGAAGTCGCGCAATCCCAAGCTCGCGAATGCGGATCCGCGGGACGACGTCCTGGCGCTGCAGATGCAGGCGATGTTCTAGCCCTCGGACCATCGGCCATTGACGGCACGCGCCAGTTGCCGGTACTGGCCATGCTGTAGCTCCGCAACGCTGCGCTGCGCAACAAGCCAACGCGACCCGGATGGCCCCGACCATGGCGAGCGAACGAAATGTCGACCTCGTCGGTCAGCCGCAGCACCTCAGCCGGGCGCTCAGCATCCTCGCGTTCAACGATCGGGTCCTGCAACAGGCGCTCGACCCCGGCGTCCCGCTGCTGGAACGCTTGCGTTTCCTGACGATCTCGGCCGGCAACCTCGATGAGTTCTTTGAGATCCGCTTCGCTCGCCTGCCAAGTCCGCGCCATGGCGACACGCGGCGCATCGTGCTCGATGGCGTGCGCCGCCTCGTTGCCCGGCAATTCGAAGTGCTGCACGAGGTGATCTTGCCAGCACTGGCCGATGAAGGCCTCTTCGTGCGCCAGGCTGCCTCCTGGACGCCACGCCAAACGGCCTGGGCGCGCGCGTGGTTTCACGACAAGGCCGCGCCGCTGCTGGAAATCGATCTCGTGGCGCGCGGCGACCCACTCCCCCATATCCACAACAAGAACCTCAGTCTTGTCGCAGCGCTGTGCTCGGGCAGCCTGGCCGTCGTTCGCGTACCCCGCAGCTTACCGCGCGTGTTGGCGCTGCCGGCACAACCGGGGGCCCCGCACCGCGAATTCCTGCTGCTCAGTTGTGTGCTGTCCAGCTTCGTGGGTGATCTGTTTCCACAACCTCTGCTCCATCCATTCACGCCGTTCCGCATCACGCGCGACAGCGATCTGGCCCTGGCAGAGGATGATGTCGACGATCTGGTCGAAGCCCTGCGCGGAGAACTCGAACACCGCGACGAAGGACGGCCAGTGCGCCTGGACGTGCTCGAGCATTGCCCCGCCGCGACGGTGCAGATGCTGCTGCAATCCCATGGACTCACAGCCGAAAACCTGTGCCGCGTCGCACACCCCATCAGCCTGCAAGCCCTGAGCGCGCTGCTGGATCTCGCGCGGCGGCCGGACCTGCGCTACGCGCGCCATACGCCGCGGCTGCCGGCCACGCCGTCAGAGGCGACGAACCTGTTCGACGTGCTGCGCGGCGGCGATGTCGTTCTGCACCATCCCTATGACGCGGCGACGCCGATTCTGGAATTGCTGCAGTTGGCGGCGCGCGACCCGGACGTGCTGCGCATCGAGCAGACGCTGTATCGCACGGGCGTAGGTTCCCCTTATGGCGAGGCACTTTGCGAAGCAGCGCGCGCAGGCAAGGAAGTGGTCGTCGCGGTCGAAGTGCAAGCGCGCTTTGACGAGGCTGCGAACATCGAGTTGGCAGCGCGCCTGCGGTCGGCGGGGGCTCGGGTCCTGCTCGGCGCAGCGGGACACAAGATCCACTGCAAGATGCTGCGCATCACCCGCAAAGAGGGCGGCACACTGCGCAGTTACGTGCACCTGGGCACCGGCAACTACCACCTGGAGACGACGCGCAGCTACACGGACGTCGGCCTGCTGTCGGCGGATCCGGTCCTTGCCGAGGATGTCGGGGCGCTGTTCCGACAGCTCAGTGGCCGGCCCCTGCCTCGACCGCTGCACAAGGTGGTGCCCTCCCCCGCGGCCCTGCGGCCCTTCCTGATCGGCCTCATCGACGCCGAGGCGGCCAGGGCGAAGAAGGGCCTTCCCGCACGGATTCTCGCGAAAATGAATGGACTTTCCGATGATCGCATCATCCAGTCCCTCTACCGCGCCAGCCAGGCCGGCGTCGACATCGACCTGATCGTGCGCGGAATCTGCTGCTTGAGGCCGGGCATCGCCGGGCTCTCGGAGCGCATCCGCGTGCGTTCGATCATCGGTCGCTTCTTGGAGCACGCGCGCGTGTTCTGCTTTGGCAACGCCGGCAAGCCGCTCGTGCTGTGCAGCAGCGCCGACTGGATGGAACGCAACCTGTCTCGGCGTATCGAAATCTGCTTTCCGGTCGAGACACCGGCCCTGCGCGAGCGGCTGCTGCGCGAATGCCTCGAAGGTGCGCTCGCCGACAATACACAGGCGTGGCTGATGCACGCAGATGGCAGCTATCTGCGCTTGCAGGCTGGGGATGATGCGCCGTTCACGTTGCAGGCGTGGCTGGCTGCGCCGTCGGCTCCGGCTGCACCGGCGTGACGTCCACCGGCGTCCGCCGCCGCGGCCGGCAACGCCACCCAGAACACCGCCCCGCGCGGCCGATTCGCTTCGACGCCAGCGCTGCCACCCATGGCTTCGCTCAGGTGGCGCACGATGGCGAGGCCGAGCCCCGTGCCACCCGCTGCACGTGAACGCCCCGGATCTACTCGATAAAACCGCTCGAATACCCGTTCGCGCTGGTGCGCTGCGATGCCGGGACCATCATCGGCAACCTGCAACCGCACCTGCGCGCCGTTGGCGAGGGCGCTCAGTTCGATGCGCGCGCCGTCGCCCGCATACTTACTGGCATTGTCGAGCAGATTCAGCAGGATTTGGTCGATCGCCGCCGCGTTTGCCAGCGCCACCGGCGCGCCAGCGCTGGGCCACGTCACCGTCTGGTGACGGCCAAGCGTCAACGTTTCCATGGTGGTGGCCGCAAGTCGCAGGCGCACCGCGAGCGGCACCGCCTCCAGTTTCAGATCCGCCCGGCCCGCCTCGATGCGCGACAAATCCAGCAAGTCCGAGACGATGTCCGACAGCCGCCGCGCGTGGCCCAGCACGGTCGCCGCGAACTCATGCGCCACCGCCGGGTCGTCGATCGCGCCATCGCAGAGGGCCTCCGCCGCGACCAGCAGGGTCGCCGTCGGCGTACGCAACTCATGGGATGCGTTTGCGATAAAGTCGCGCCGCAGCAGCTCCAGGTGGCGCAGCGCCGTCACGTCGCGCAGGACGAGCAGGGAACTCAGCCCGGCGCGATCGATGGCGTGGCCGTGCACGAGCAGCGCACGGCCGCCGGGCAACGCCACCTCAGCGTCCGCCCCCGGCGCGCCGGGACCGCGCCGCGCGGCCTCTGCCGCGACCTCCTGCAGCCCAGGCTGGCGCGCGACGTCAAACAAGCGGCGACCGAGGGGCGCCTGCGCACAACCGAGCAGTGTCACGGCCGCCCGATTGGTCAGAACGATGCGGCCATCCGGCGACAGCGCCAGCACGCCCTCGTCCATGCCCTCGAGAACCGCCCGAAAACGCTCGCGTTCATCGCGCAGGTCCGCGCGCGTCTCTTCCAGCCGCTGTGCGAGACGCTGCGACGCATTCTCGGCGTTCGTCAGGTCGCCGCCTCCGGAACGCGGCAGCCGCGAGCGCGCCCGGCCCTGGATGGCCGCATCGGCGTCGGCGGTCAGCGCCCTCAAACGCGACGCGCGACGGTAGCCCGCGATCACCGCGAGCAGCGTGCCGATTCCCGCGACCATGGTCAGCAAGAGGTTCACGCCGCGCCGTCCGGGTCCAAGTGATCGGCAAAACGGTAGCCGACGCCGCGCAAGGTCTCGATCCAGGCGCCCGCAGTACCCAGTTTCTCGCGCAAACGTTTGACGGTGGCGTCCACCGTGCGGTCACTGATGTCGGCGCTACCGCCCCAAACGGCGTCGAGCAGATGCGAACGATCTTGGACGCGGCCGCGCTGGCCGAGCAGATGCGTCAGCAGACGCAGTTCCGTCACCGTCAGCGCCACGGGCTGGCCATCTACCCAGCAGCGGTGCGCTTCGGTATCGACACGCAACGGTCCTGCCGCGAACAGGCCCTGGGCGGCAAGCGACGCGTCCGCGCCGCGCAGCAAAGCGTGCACGCGCAAAGCCAGTTCACGCACCGAGAACGGCTTGACCAGGTAGTCGTCCGCGCCCACTTCGAAACCGACGACGCGATCGATCTCCTCGCTGCGCGCGGTCAACATCAGGATGCGCAGACCGCGCGTGCGCGCATCGGCGCGCAACTGCCGGCACACTTCGACACCCGAGATGTCGGGCAGCATCAGATCGAGCAGCACGGCATCGAAAGGCGGCGGAGCGCGGCACAGATCCAGCGCGATGCGGCCCGACGGCGCGTGCACGACGACAAAGCCCTCGCGCTCAAGCGAATACATAGTGGTGCGTGCAAGATCGGCTTCGTCCTCGACCAGCAGGATTCGCGTCATGGGGCCTCCGTCAACTCGTGTGTTTGGGGCATTCGCAACCACGGCTTCCCGCGGCGTCTGTCGGGACCGACCTGTTCATTTGTTTTCAGTTGGTTACACATCGTCTGAACGAATCTCCAACGGGCTCCCAGGATACGCTGGATGGCCAAGCCTTGTCGCTGGCGGCGCAAGCTGGGCCGGATCTGGCCGCGCCGTGGCGCCCATGCTACGGTTGCACCGCCCCCAAGTCTGCAGCGCGAGGCCCGGCCCTTCCATGCCGAAGATGAACATCATCCAAGCTGTGAACGACGCCTTGACGCTCGCGATGCGTGCCGATCCGCGCATCGTGGTCCTGGGCGAAGACGTCGGCAAGTTCGGCGGCGTGTTTCGCGCCACGCTCGGGCTGCAGGAAGCCTTTGGCCCGGATCGCGTGATCGACACGCCGCTGGCCGAGTCCGGCATCATCGGCACCGCAATCGGCATGGCGATCTACGGCACACGGCCGGTGGCCGAAATCCAGTTCAGTGACTTCATCTACCCGGCCTTCGACCAGATCGTCAACGAATTAGCGAAGTACCGCTACCGATCCGGCGGCGAGTACCCTTGCCCGATGGTGATCCGCACCCCCGTCGGCGGCGGCATCCGCGGCGGGCACTACCACAGCCAGTCACCCGAGGCGCTTTTCTGCCACCAGGCCGGTCTCATCGTCGTGCAGCCCTCAAATCCCTATGACGCAAAGGGACTTTTGCTGTCGGCGATCGCCAGCGATGATCCGGTGCTGGTCCTGGAACCCAAACGCGTCTACCGCGGCCCGGATCACGGCACCAATTGGACGGCGCACCCCAAGGGCAATGTGCCAGCTGGCGAGTACCGTGTGCCACTTGGCAAGGCTTCGATTACCAGGGCGCTTTCCGGCGGCGGTACGCCCGTTACCCTCATCAGCTACGGCGCGATGGTGCATACCTGCGAGAAGGCGGCAGAGCTCGCCCAAGCGCAGGCGATCGATGTCGAGCTGATCGATCTGCGCAGCCTTTTGCCCTACGATCTCGAAGCGATCTGCGAGTCGGCCAAGAAGACCGGCCGCGTCGTCGTCGCCCATGAAGCGCCGCGCACCTGCGGCTACGGCGCCGAGATCGTTGCGACAGTGGCCGAGGCGTGCTTCGATTGGCTGGAGGCGCCGGTTGTGCGCGTGACGGGCTGGGACACGCCATTCCCGTACGCGCTCGAAGCCGTCTACATGCCTGATCCAAATCGTGTTCTGCGGGCACTGCAAAGCGTGGCCCACTACCAGTAGGGAGAGCAATCGATGGCGTTCGAGTTCAAGTTGCCGGACATCGGCGAAGGCGTGGTCGAAGGCGAACTGACCAAGTGGCTGGTGCAGCAAGGCCAGACCGTGACAGAAGATCAGCCGCTGTTCGAAATCCTCACCGACAAGGTCGCGGCCATCATTCCCTCGCCGCGCAAGGGCACGATTGCCAAGCTGCATTTTGCGGAAGGCGACAGGGTCTCGGTCGGTTCGGTCGTGGTGACCATCGACGATTCGGCGGCTGCGTCGGTCCCGGCTCAGGTCCCAGCTCAGGTCCCGGCTCAGGTCCCGGCTCAGGCCCTGGCTCCGGCTCCCGCTCCGGCCCCAGCCTTGGCAACGACCGACCGCGTCCGTGCAGCGCCGGCCACGCGCAAGCTCGCTCGCACACTCGGCATCGACCTCGCGACCGTCCCCGCCACCGGCGAGGAAGGCCGTGTGACGCGCGACGACGTGCAAGCTGCCGCCGCACAGGCCACCACACCGGCAGCGCCGGCAGCGCAAGAAGCTGCGCCCAAAGCGCTGGAGCGAGGCGCGAGCGAAGAACGCATCAAGATCAAAGGTCTGCGCCGGAGGATCTTCCAGAAGATGCGCGATTCCAAGGATCATGCCGCGCATTTCACCTATGTAGAAGAGATTGACTTTACAGAGCTTGTCGCGATGCAGGCCCAACTCGCCGCTGGCGGCCTCAAGACGACGTTCCTGCCGTTCGTGATGAAGGCGGTGGTGCTGTCGCTGCAGAAATCGGAATTCCGCAACCTGAACGCGCATATCGACGAGGCCGCCGGCGAATTGGCCGTGCAGCGCCGCTACCACATCGGCGTGGCGGCCGCCACCGAAGCGGGGCTGACGGTGCCGGTGGCGCACGACGTCGATCAGCAATCGATTCGGCAGTTGACTGAAACGGTACGACATTTGGGCGAGGGTGCCCGCTCCGGCACGCTGACGGCGGCCGACATGAGCGGCTCGACCTTCACGATCACCAGCCTGGGCAAGCTCGGCGGCATGTTCGCGACACCCATCATCAATTACCCCGAAGTCGCGATCTTGGGGCTGCACAAGGTCGAGAAACGCCCGGTCGTCCTGGGGGATCAAATCGTCATCCGCGAGCGCATGTACATGTCCTGCTCCTTCGATCACCGCCTGATCGACGGCCATGTCGGTGCGGCGTTCGTGCAGTCGATCAAGACCTACTTGGAAAGCCCAGCATTTCTGCTGGCGGAACTGGCATAGTTCTTCCTGCGGATCGTCCTGAATCATTCCATGGCTCCATGCGTTGCTCTTGCGGAGACCAGCGTGGCTGACGAGATCGAACAGCAACTGGTCACGGCGGCGCTGCGCGGCGACAAGGCTGCGTTCGGCGAGTTGGTCGACCGGCTCAAGCGGCCGGTGTTCGGCGTGTGCATGGCACACCTGCGCGATGAGGCAGAGGCGATGGATCTGGTGCAGGATACATTCCTGAAGGCCTACACGCGGTTGGAACTTTTCCGGCCGGATTCGAACTTCCGTGCCTGGATCTTCCGCATCGCCGCCAACGGCGCCATCGATCGCATCCGCCGCCGCAAGGTGCGCCGCGCCAGCGAACTCGACGAGACGGTCAGTGCGGAAGGTCTGGATGAAGGGCCGCTGCCCGCGGTGAGCAGCTTTGGCCGCGCCTCACCGTTTCAGGCCCACCACGACGCCCAACTGGGCGCGCGCATCGAAGCGGCGCTGGCGACCTTGCCCGAGGCGATGCGCCAATGCGTGCTGCTGTGCGACGTGAACGGTTGCTCGTACCAGGAGATCGCGGAAGAACTGGGGATTCCCAAAGGCACAGTGATGAGCCGGCTGTTCTACGCGCGCAAGAAGCTCCAACAGGAGTTGCAGGACTACCGGGAGGAGGCGACCCGTGGCTGAGCCCCAAATGCCAGAAACATTGAGTGAATCCCAGTTCGAGCTGATCATCCTGTGGGTAGACGGTGAGTTGGCGTCAGAGCCTGCTCGGCTGGCCGAAGCCGAGCAACTGGCGCGTTCGTCGCCCGCGGCGCAGGCCATCGCCGACGACTGGCGCGCGGCCAAGGTGGCGCTGCGCGAAGCCGTCGCCAGCCGGGAAACATCAACCGATTTCAGCATGTTGCGTGGTCGCGTGATGACCGCGCTGCCGAGCGGGCCACGCGCGATCACCGGTCCCGCCGCAATCGAAACAGCGCCGCCGCGGGGGTTCTGGGCGTGGCTGGAACAGTTCGGCTTTGGCAAGGTCAGCTTCGCCGTGGGCGTCGCGGCGGCGGTGGCGGCGTGGCTGCTGCTGGTTCCGGGCGGCGGCCTGCGCGAACCGGAAGAGCCGGTGTTGACCGAGGGCGGCATGGCCGAGATGTCGACGCAGCCGAACCTGGGATCTGAAGCAGAACAAGCTGTAATTATTGAAAATCTGGACTTGGATTCGGGCTCTGTCACGGTCAATCCAGGCGAACGCTCGGGCGATGCGACCGTCATCTGGCACTTCGAGTCGGCCGCGGAGGGGGAGGGATGACGGGAATCTCACAATCCACCAAGATCTTGCTTGGTTGCAGCATTGTCCTTGCCTGCGCTGCATTGGCGCCGGTCGCGGCCCATGGCCAGGTCCCGAGTGCGCCTCTACCGGATCGTGCGGCCTTCGCCGTGCGCCTCATCGAAGCGACGCACGCCCCAGCGCCGTCGGTGGATCCGCGCCTCAAGGACATGGCGCGCGAACTGCAGTCGTTTCAAAAGTTCAATAAGTTTGCTATTGTCGGCGAGCAGGTCGTGCAATTGGGTGTCGGTGCGCGCAGCACGCTGAAACTGCCAGATGGGCGCGATTTTGCCATTCAACTTCTCGGCTTCACGCCCGGCAAGGTCGTGCGCGCGCGGCACGTGCTCGAACTGCTGGGCGCCAAGATGACGCGCGCGGTGGCACCGGGCGCACGCACGCTGGACGTGGTGCCGGGCACGGACAAGCTGACGATCGTCTCGACCATGGTCACGTTGCCCGTCCACTGATCGCGGTTGCATGAATCAGGTGCACCGGCGCCAAAGCCTAGGTTTGCGCGCGCCCTGGCCGCGTGGTACTTAGACGGCAGCACGCGACGGTCCCCGAGCTGGATGCCCTGCCGATGTCCAAGACTGCTTGTTCGCACGTTGTTCTCTGTCTCATCGCCGCGCTGGCCGCGTCGGCACCTTTGGCGGCGTCCGCCAAGCCAAGAGCCAAGCCAAAGCCGGCTCCACTCGCCGCTCCCGCACCCGAAGCGGCTCCGGCCCCAGCTCCGGCCCCAGCTCCGGCTGCCGTTCCGGCACGGATTCCAGCACCTCCCGCGGAACCCGAAGTCCCTGAAGTCGACAAGCTGGCCGAGCAGGGCCGCGATGCCTATCGCGCCGCGCAATACGCTGAGGCCTTCAAGCTGTTCGAGAAGGCGTTCGCATTGGAAGCCAAGCCGAAGTTCCTTTACAACATGGCGCGCGCAAAAGAGAAAGTTGCCGACTACAAAGCCGCCCAGGAGTTGCTCGGCCGCTACCTCGAATTGTACAAGACCCAGAATGCCGGTGCGAATCCGCCCGACGCAGCCGACGTGACGCGCTTGATCCGTGACTTGAAACAACGGGCTTTCGAAGCGTTGCCCGAGGTCGTCATTGAGTCGACGCCGCCCGGCGCGCAGGTCATCGGCAAGGATGGCGTGACCCTCGGTTCGACACCGCTGACGACGCACATGGAACCGGGGACCTACAAGCTGACGCTCAAGCTGCCCGAGCACACCGAATTGGAAACGGATCTGATCGTGCACGAAATCGGCAATGTGCATCTGGTGCTGAGTCTCAAGTCCAAACAGAAGCACGCCGGCCTGTCCTTCTGGTGCAATGTGCGCGGCGCGCAGATCGCCGTCGATGGCAAGGTCGTCGCCGTGACGCCGTACTCGGGCGTGATCGACACCGCGCCGGGGCACCATCAGGTGCTGCTCGGTCGCACGGGCTACAGGTCGGTGGAACAAGACGTCATGGTGCCGGAAGACAAGGTGTTGCATAGCCGCGTTGTGTTGGCGCCGACTTCCGGGCACTCGAGCTGGCGCAGCTACCTTGGCTGGCCGGCGCTGGTGCTCGGCATGCTGGCGGCCGGCGGCGGCTACGGCGCGGCGTACATGGCCGACAAGGAGTTCGCCGGCAGCCCCAAGTTCCTCGAATGGCAGAAGTGGCAGAACTACGGCTACTACGGCGGCGGCACAGCCGCCGGCGTGGGCCTTGCGCTGATCATCTGGGACGCGGCGCGCGACGACATTCCCGACGACGAGCGCGTGGAAGGCCCTTCGCAGAAGCCCGGCAATGAACTTCGCCCGCTGGGCCCGCGCGAGGTGTCCCCATGATGCAGCGCACCGCCCTGATATGGCTTGCAATTGTTTCCATCTCGGCTACTTCCTGTGCAACCGGCAAGCCAGCGCCGGCCAAGACGCCGATGGCCAAAGTGACCGAAGGGCTCACCTTTCAGTTCGGCATGGGCATGCAGGGCTGCGGCATTCCGCAGACCGTGGCTGCATGCACGGCCGACCACAAGTTCGATCCCGGTGAGCCGGCGGTCTTGGTCAAGGTCAAGCCGTTTGCCATCGATGTCCATGAAGTAACGGTGGAACAGTACCGCTATTGCCAGGAGTATGGCGTGTGTTCGCTGCCGGCCGGCGACAACGGGCCGAGCGGCGTGCCGGATTACTATACGAACAAGACCTACAACAACCGGCCGGCGGTGCTGGTCACGTGGTACCAGGCAAAGCAATTCTGCGAATTCATGGGTAAACGTCTGCCGACGGAATTCGAGTGGGAACGCGTGGCCGGCGGCGCGGCTCAAACCACAGCACAGAAGCGTCTGTACACGTTTGTCGACACCTTGGGCCCCGATGCGGTGATCCCGACGCCTTGCCAGAAAAACGTCAACATTCAAGGCTGCAACTCCGGATTGACCGACACGCGCGATGTCATGACGTCGACCGACGACGCCGTGGCTATCGGTGGCGTGCAAGTCTTTGATGTCTCAGGAAACGTCAGCGAATGGACCGCAAGCGACGATGATCCGGCCAATTCCAGCATCACGTGCGATTTCAGCAAGGCAGGCAACTACGACTGCGAAGGCTGCGTGAAGTGCTTGGGAGCCTACGGGCCAGACAGCAACAAATGCAAAGGCATCGCCGCTGATCCGGCTGCCGAGGCGGACTGCCCGGCGTGCACATGCGGCGACGGCTCGACACCGACGGCCAAGCCGCTGTGCTACACGCCGTGCAGCACGCCGGTCTGTCCTTTGCATCCAGCGGGAACCGTGCTCGACAAGTCCTACACCGGCCAGAACTTTGCCGCACGGCGCATCATCCGCGGTGCGAGCTACAATGACGGCCTCGCCGGCACGAACGCGACGTGCGCCAGCCGCTCGGACGCGCGCAGCTTCGCCATCAAACCGGGAGAGGCGCCCTTGCTCTTCGTGGGCTTTCGCTGCGCCAAGAGCCTGTAGCGCTGCTTGCGCCACATCTGCGGCAGCGAATGGAATACGCAAGCCTTCGCCTGCATTCCGAGGCCAGCGGGGTTGCGCCGTCGCGTTCTTGCCCTACACTTCCCCGCGCGTTCTGACCTCGCGCTTGCGAGACCTGCCCCAAGGAGTCCGCCATGGCCCCGTCCGACAGCGAAAACACCACAGCGACCCCGCCAACCGCCGTTGCAGGCGATGGATTGCCGGCCAATCCCGGCCTGCTCTACGGCCTGCTGGCCTTGTGTGCAGCCGGCGTCGGCGTCGCCATCTTTCTCGTGCGCCACAAACTGCACATCACGCTCGACCCCACGTACGTGTCCAGTTGCAACCTGGGCGGTGCCGTCAATTGCGACAAGGTCAACGTGTCTGGCTGGTCCGAGATATTCGGTTTGCCGATCAGCCTGTTTGCCATTCCAACCTATGCGGTGATGGGCTACTTGACCGTTCTCGCCCTGCGCGCGCTGCCGCAAAAGGACGCCGCGCAACGCGCTGCGGGAGCTGCCTCGCTGCAAGCCGTGGCCGCCATCGCCACCCTGGCGAGCGCCTATTCGATGGCGCTGGCGTGGTATTCCAGCGTCAAAGTAGAGGCTTACTGCCTCTACTGCATCTCGCTCTACGCCGTGAACATCGGCAGCACCGCGCTCGCCGTGGCCGCGGGACCCAAGACCGTGCTGCGCGGCTTCCAGGGTGCGCTCAAGTCCTTGACCAGCTTCAAGGAACCAGTGCCGATGGCAGCTTGCGTCGTGCTCATTGCGGGTGGCGTCGCGTGGATCGGCTACGACCATGCCAAGGCAGGGCTGGAGACGGCGTACAAGGCGCATATCGATAAGCAAATGGCGGAGATGGGTGGCGCACCGGCGCCGGGCGAGCCCGCCGCCGCGGCTCAAGTGGCCAGTGCCGCGCCGTCACCCTCGGCGCCCTCGGCTCCGCCGCCACGCCAGATGCCGAGCGTGCAAGGCCTCAAGAAGACTGCGCACGGTGTGCAGGTCGGTGGCAAGATGACGCCGGAAGATGGTTGGACGTTCGCCGTGTTTCCAATCGACCCGGGCATCGATTTCGGCTATGGCAAGGCCGACGCCAAAGTCACGGTCATCAAGATCTCGGACTACGAGTGCCCGTACTGCAAGTACCTGGCGATGACGATGGAGCCCGTCAAGACCAAGTACAAGGACAAAGTCAACTTCATCATGAAGCAATTCCCGATGAATCCGGCGTGCAACAAGTACATGGTCGGCTACGACAAGCACCCCAATGCGTGCAATGCGTCGCTGGCGGGCGTGTGTGCGGGCAAGCAGGGCAAGTTCTGGGAAATGCACGATAAACTGTATGCAGAGCAGCCCAAGCTCTCGCCCGAGGAGAACCGCGGCTACGCCAAAGATCTTGGTCTGGATCTCGCGAAGTACGACGCGTGCATCAAGGACCCCAAGACGATGGAGTTGATTCAGCAGGAGATCGAGGAGGCGCACGAAGCCGGCATCAACGGCGCGCCGCGGACGTACATCAACGGACGACTGGTCACCGGCTCCGCGACGACCAGCATCCTCGAATACATGATCGAAAGGACATTGCAGAATCCAGATGTGCAGCCAGGTGGCGGTCAGGGCAACGTCGCACAGGCGCCGAAACCGGACGGTACCCACATGTTGGCCGCCAAGACAGCCAAGGGTGCGTTCTACATCGATCCGTATGAGGCGAGCCTGACCCAGGATGGCAAGGCTGTCAGCGTTCCCGATGTCGAACCGGCTCAAGCTTCGTGGATCGAGGCGGAGGCAGCGTGCAAGAAGTCGGGCAAGCGCATGTGCACGGAAGAAGAATGGGTTTCCGCTTGCACCGGCACGCCCGCCGTGGATGAGAACAACAACCAGATGTTTTCAGATGATAACGTCGAGGGCACGATGTACCCGTACGGCGCGTTCTACGAGGCTGGCAACTGCCGGGATCAAGAAGACAAGTACAAGGGCCGCGCCGGCAAGACCGGGTCGATGGCGCAGTGCCGCGGCGCCACTGGACTTCATGATATGGCTGGAAATATTGGAGAATGGTCCGGCGCTACGAAGGAGACAGCGGGCCTGATGGGTGGTCACATGTCGAGCGGCGAGCGCGCCGCCTGCAACCAGCGCGCGGCGTCCTTCGGTGCCGGCAACCGCAACATGACGACGGGCTTCCGCTGCTGCGCCGACAGCGACGTGCAGCAAGCCAAGGTCGCGGCGGGTGCGCTCAAGGCAGACAACGGGGAGATGATCGGCAAGCCCGTACCAGCATTCGACGTCAAGGATTCCGATGGCAAGCAGATCAACACGGCGAATTGGAAGGGCAAGGTCACACTCGTCAATTTCTTTGCGTCGTGGTGCGGGCCGTGCAAGAAGGAGTTCCCGGAGTTGGTCACGCTGTATAAATCAAACAAAGATAAAGGGTTCCAGGTCGTCTCCATCGGCGTCGACCGCGAGGCGGCGCGGTCTCTGGAATTCGCCAAGGGCTTCGAGCCGCCGTGGGGCATCATTGCCGACGAGGAGTCCGAGCTGATGGGACGCTTCAATGTGTACTCCATGCCAGCGACTTTCCTGGTGGATCGTCAGGGGGTCGTGCGCTTCATGGACACGGGCTTCAAGCCCGAAGAGCAACTCGAGAAGCTGCGCAGCGCCATCGCCGGGCTTTTGTAGCCGCAGCGCGGCAAGCTACAATCGCCGGCATGCCGCCTGCCGACCAAGCGCTTGCCCACACATTGCTATGCTTTGTGCTTGCTGCGATCGCCTTGCCTGCCTGCCAGCGCGCCGTGGTGGCCGAGCCGATCGACTGGCGGGAGGCAGCACCCGGTCTGGCCCACGCGGAAGTGGCGCTCAAGATGCAGGCGATCTCGCAGCCTGTGGCCGTGCATCTGGTGCGCCTCGACCCCCATCTGTGGCAGTTGCGGGTGGTTCCGGCCAGCCTGATGGACCGCCCCACGGCAGATGCCACAGCCTTTCGCCGCGCGCTGCCCGGTGCCGTGCTCGGCGTCAACGCGGGCTATTTCGACGAGCGCAACCGGCCTTTGGGCCTGCTGGTCGACCGTGGGCAGACGCTCTCGCCACTGCGCCATGTCGATCACGGCGTCTTCGCCATCGCCGCCGGTCGGGCGTCGCTCGTGCACGTGCGCGACTGGCAGCCACCGCCGGATCTGGACTTCGCTGTCGAATGCGGCCCGCGCCTGATCGTGGATGGCAAAGCGCTGTCGTTCAAGGAGAATATCGCGCGGCGCACGGCGATCGGTGTGGATCGGCGCGGCAACGTCGTCGTGATCGCGACGGCCGACGTGCTGACCCTCGAAGCCCTGGCGCGTTTTCTGGCGCGCAGCGAAGCGACGGGGGGGCCAGGACTTGCCTATGCCCTGAACCTTGATGGCGGCCCTTCCACGATGTTCGACTTCGAACGCGGCGATGTGCGCGCCGCGGTGCGAGCGCCCGTCGAAGTGCCCGTCGGTCTTGCCGTCGTCGAGCGCTGACCGGCCGCTGCGGCGTGACCCAACGACGCGATCGATTCTCCGCGCCCAAGACTTGAGCGCGATGTTGCGCACTTGCCCCTGACAGGCGTATTTTCCCCGATCCGAGCGCGGCAATCGCTGCGGTTTCGATGTTCGGACCTTGGAGATCGCGGGCGATCTGGTGCACACTGCTCCGCTGCGCTTGGGGCAGCTTGGTCTACGGGAGGTGGCGGTGCGATTGGACTCGACTTCAAGTCGCCCGTGGCGGCACGTGGCTCTGGCCTTGCTGCTACCGTTTCTGGCGGCAACGCTTTCCTTGCCGGTGCAGATCGGCCGCAGTGCCTATGGCGTGGCGTGGGCCCAGGAGGACAAGCCCGGACTGGGCATCGTTCCCCTGGCGCGACGCGGTGATGTCGGCGTCCTCGCTGTCGCCCGCATCGAAGAGTACCTGCGCGCGATGCTGGAAGCCGGCGGTGCAGTTCGTGTTTTGCCCGCCAAAGTCATCGACTCCGGCCGTGCTCCCGGCGGCGGCGGCGCCGTGCAGCGCGAAAAGCCGGTGACCGCGGCCAGCAAAGCCCTCGACAAGGCCGACACGCTGGCGATGACCAGTCGTACGATGCTGGAAGAAGGCGAGAATGCCGAGGACGCGCTCAAGCTCCTCCATGCTGCCGCCGACCGCTATGAAGCCAACTTTTCGGAATTGGTCGACTTCACCAAGCTCGTTGACGTCTACGCCATGGCGGCAACTGCAAGCCTGCAGCTATCCAGGGAAAAAGATGCGCGGGCATGGGTCATCAAAGCCCTCACGGTGCAGCCGACCTTTGTCGTCGACGCGCGCAAGACCAACAAAACACTGCAGACTCTTGTTGCCTCGACCCTGCAGAGCCTGTCGAGCCAAGCCAAGACCGCGCTGGCGATCGAGGCGAACCAGTCGGACGCGGAGGTGTTCGTCGACGGCGTGCGCATCGGTCTGGCGCCAGTGAGCGTCAAGGACCTGCTGCCCGGGACCCACTTCGTGCAGGTGCGCCGGCCCGGCGCATCGCCCTGGGGCGAGACGGTGGCCGCCAAGGGCAAGGCGCTGACAGTAAAGGCGAATCTGGCCATGGAACCGGACCCTCAAAGCGACATCGAGCTGGCCGTGCAGCCCGAGGACGTCAAGGCGTTCGCACAGACGGGCAAATTCCACGAGAAGGTCTTCCGGAATACGGCGTTTCTCTTCAGCAAACAAGTGCGTGCACAGTTCCTGCTCTATGGAGTCGTGGCCAAGACCGCGCGTGACCTCGAGCTGCACATGTTCCTGTTCAGCGCCAAGCAAAAGCGCATCGTGCAGCTGGACAAGGTAGCATTCGCCATGTCGCTCAATGACTTGCAGATGAAGATGTTGGATGCCGAAGGTCGCGTGCGCGCAGCGGTGGCGTCGTGGCCGGCAGATCGCGAACTCAAGGATCTGCCGGATGCCTATGGACGTCAGCTCGACGCGGCAGAGGCGCCGGAGATCATGCCGACGCCACCCCAAGAGGCGACCCTCGAACCCGAGAGACCGAACCGGCAGAAAGTGGAGCCGCAGCGCCCCCGCGTGGAGCCCATTGCGCCGCGCGTCGAGCCCAAGCATCCGCCCGAGGATACGACGGACCCCTATGCCGGGCTGCTGCAAGACGATGAGCCGGTTGCCAAGCCCGTCTACAAGACGTGGTGGTTCTGGACGGCAGTGGGCGTCGTCGCGGCCGGCGCCGGTGCGGGAATCTACTTTGGCACTCGTTCGACAGCCCCGGCGCAAGGCTTCCGCGCATCGGCGGTGATGCCATGATGCGCGCGCGAAGGAGTTCCCGGATGTCCCAGTTCGGCAGGATGATTCTGTTCATTGGCGCGCTGATCATGGGCGCGCTGAGCGCCTGCACCCAGACGGTCGCGCAACCGCCTGAAAAGTTGCACATGGTCGTGCGCGCGCCGAGCGACGCCGACAACCCGTTTCTGGCCTCGCCGGACGGCGCGTTTGTCGCAATCACAGCGGAAGGGCCAGAGCTGCCTGCCGACAGGTACGTGAACGTTCAGCGCTACAAGTCCGGCATGAGCGTCGCCTTGCCGCAGCTTCCGTTTGGCGTCAATCGCCAGATCCGCATCGAGGTGTGGTCCAGGGATGCAGCGTCCGACAAACCTCTGAAGCCCGTGGGGCGCGGGCGTTCGATCCCGGTCAACGTCAGCGCCGAGGGCGCGGCGACGACGGTGCACCCGTATGTGACGAAGATCAACCAGTTTGCGCCCGTCGTCGATGATCAGGGCATTGCAGCCAAGCTCGAAGGACGCGCGGGCGCGGCGTCGGTGGCCTTGCCCAATGGCCAGGTGCTCATTGCTGGCGGCGGAACATTTTCGGGGACAGCGAAAACTCCCTACGATCCTGCTAGTTTTTCGAAGTTCTCGGACGTCGTGGTCGCCTACGACCCGGACACGCGGCAGTTGGTCAGCCCCAGCAAGTCGGCGGAATCGATCACCCTCAAGTTCGGGCGCGCGCAGCACGGCATGGCCGTGGGCCGCAGCGTGGTGGCGATCGTCGGCGGCTACGTGCAGCTCGATGGCACCAACAAACCGACGCGTTCCATCGAGTACTACGACATCAGCAACGGCAAGATGCTCACGAGCGTCGCCACCTCGCCCGACCTCTTCTACGCGCGCGTCCATCCCGCAGTCATGCAGATGTTCGACGGCGAAGACTACTTTCTCATCCTGGGCGGCAAGGGCGACACGCCATGCAGCGCGGGCGGCAACGAAGTCGAATGTGCCGCCAACACCTGGGAAATCTGGAGCCCCGTCGACGGTGCCATCCTCAAGGGCCGCATGAACGAGGCACGCTGGAACCACGCGGCCGTGCGTTTGCCCGCGCCCGACGGCGGCTACGCCATGCTCATCGGTGGAGAAAATGACGGTGGCGTGCTCGGCACCTTCGAGGTCATCCAATTCAACAACGGCGGCAGCGTGGCCCAGAAGGGTTTCGCTTGCTCGGACCCACCGCCCGCGGACGGACGGTGCAGCCCGGGCCAGTTGGATCCGAACTGGCAGCCGATTCCCGGTGCGCTGCGCGATGGGGCCGGGCGCACGTTGATGGGCGCCGTGTTCCTGGCCAACGCAAAGTACAATTTCGTCTATATGATCGGCGGGTTTTCGGATAAGGACCACAAGGTGGCGTCGAACCGCGTCGACATCTTCGACATCGCCTCCGGCCTCTACGTCGATGCGGGCGCCGAGTTCGCGCTCGCGACCGCGCGCGGGGCGCCGATCGTTGCCGCGGCGCAGACGCAGAGTCGTTCCGGACAGGTGTTGGTTGCCGGCGGCAGCAGCAACGAGACAACACATTTGGATTCCGCGGAGTTCCTTTGGATCAATCCCGACGAATTCAAACTGACGCAGATCAAGGACAACGTTGGCACGGTGACGGGCGAAGGCCTCGGCGGTGCACACATCTTCGGGGTGGAGAACGCGCTGCCCGGTGGCAACCGCACCCAGGGCACCGCCGCCGCCCTGTCCACAGGCCACGTGCTGGTCGCCGGTGGCGCCACCGGCGATGCCGGCGCGGTGACCGCGCAACCCGCTCTGACGCTCTGGAATCCTTTCTGATTGACGTTTGGCGGCGGTCGCAGGGGTTGCGGCACGCCGGTCATTCGCGGCCCTCCTTCCCAGCGGTGACCCTGGATGCAGCGTACGGTCGTAGTGGTCACGCCGAACGGGGGCGCGGTGCGATACCGGCTGCGGCCGCGATTCGCCTTTGCGCTTGCCTGGCTGGCGATGACCGTGCTCGCCGCGACGTTGGCCATCCGACCCGCCGTCGCGTTCCACTTGGGCGAGTACCCGACCGTGCCGAAGTCCTGGAAGGTCTATGGCAAGTCCGTGCAAATCGGCGCCTCGCTGGTGACCAACTACACGGATTATCGCTTCAACGACAAGCTGCTGCCGCAGAGTTCCGACACCATCAAGATTGCGCAGAAGTTGCCTGAAGATGCAGTGATTTCATCGTCTTCCGTCTACTGGGCTGGCTCCGCATCCGACTTCGGCATCGACAACACCGCCGAATTCACCTTCGCGGACGGCGCCAAGGTCAGCTTGACTGCAGATTCGTGCACGCAGCGCAACGATCCGGGCAGCGTCGGCCTGCATTTCTACTGCCGCAAGGACATCACCACCTTGCTGGCTGCGCACCCGGGCAACGCCTACTGGAACGGCACTTACTCCCTGGGCGGCGTCGACGCCAAAGTCGCGGCCATCAAGGTCAAGCAAGCGGGAGATCCGCCCGGCTTCTGCCCGAAAAAGGCCAATGGTTCCGAGGATGACGTGTGCTGCCAGGACAGCGACTGGAATTGCCAGGCGCGCCATGCTTCCTGGTCGATGAACATCGTCTATGACACCAAGTTCAGTGAAACGACGCAGCGCGACGTGTTCCTCTATGACGGCTTTGTCCTGTTGGACGAACGACCGACGTCGAAGGGCCAAATTTCGTTCAATATCACGGATTTCTTGGTCGGCGATCCTCCTGAGGCACAGATCACCTATTACGCCATGGAAGGGGACAAGCAACTGGGTAATCCAGAGCAGACTGCGGTCTGGGATGAGGCAACCGGGAAGTATGTTGGCAGCACGCCTGACAGTCCGCCCTGCAATACTTGCTATGACTTCGTGGAGTTCAATGGCGTCAAACTCAAGGGTGGCGCGGGAAACAACGAAGAAGACAACATCATGAATTCGTCGCAGGAGCCGGGCATCGACCTCGACACCTTTGATGTTTCCGCGCACGTCAAGACCAATGATACGTCTGCGAAATTCCTCGTGTCGTCGGGCGACGGTTCCCTGAACGACAACAACGACCCACAGGTGCAGGCAGCCGGCTGCGGCGAACTTTTCTTCTATGGCTACACGGTCTTGCAGATCAACCGCAAGGCGCCGAACTTCAAGAATCCGGTCACCAAGTTCACCGTCAATGCCGCCGAGGCATCGCCCGGCGACGTGCTGACGTACACGATGGACCTGCTGAACAATGGGCCCCTCGACGCCGAAAATACAACGTTTTCGCTGAACGCGTTTCCGCCGGCCGGCACCGAGTATGTGGCAGGCTCGACGATCGTAGATGGCAAGACCATTGCTGATTCCGGAGCGCAGAGCGCATTGCAGACGGGCCTCAAGCTGGGCTCGCTGACCAACCCTGCGGGCGGCGACTCGGTTCGCAAGGTCACGTTCAAGGTCAAGATCAAGGCGGTTCCAGGCGTGACGCAAGTCGACGCAACGGGCACCATCGCCTACACCTACATCGGCATGAAATATAGCGATTCCATCAAATCCAACACGACGAGCGTGAAGATCGTCGCGCCCAAGCTGCAGACACCGACGCTGACCGTCACGCCTGGCAGCGCCAAGCCCGGTGATACGGCGACCTGGACGCTGACGTTTGTCAATGTTTCCACGACGACAGCCCTGCTCGGCTTTTCATGGAGCACGCCCAAGGAAGCGCAGTTGGTCAACAAACTCGACTGCACATTCGACACGTTGCTGCCGATCACCAAGATCACGATCAGCACCACGGGCGGCAGCAACGGCACCGGCAGCATCGACGCGTCGAACGTACAGCTGGGGCCCGGCAAGACGGCGACTTGCAAGTGGAACACCACGGTGCTCACCGCAGCGCAGTTGACCGCGAAAGGCGTGGCACCCATCAACGGCCACGTCGTGCTGGGTCAGGCGCAGATCACGGTCGATGGCAAGACGCTGCCGAGCGACGATCCGGCGCAGCCGGGCGCCAACGACGCCACGCCGCTGACCTTGGCGGCGCTGACTAGCTTCGTGACGTCGCAGAAGAGTGTGGCCGATCTGTCGCCGGACACGCCGCTGTTGCCGGGCGATTCGCTGCAATTTACGATTACGCTTGTCAATTCCGGTCTTGTCGATGGAAAGGTGACGGTGACGGATCCGCTGCCCTCTGCGCTGAGTTTCGTCTCCAGCCAATCGCCGGAACTGACGCTGGTGGGTACCACGGTGCAGGGCAAGGACATCCTGGTCGGCGCAGGGCAGACCAAGTCTTTGCTGTTTACCGCGAAATTGAAGCCCGATACGCCGCCCGGCTCGACGTTCGCCAACGTCGCGACGCTTTCGCCAAGCGACGGCGGTGCGCCCACCGTCGTGCAAACACCCACGCAGACGGTGCAAGGCGGCCCGGATCTCGCGACGTCGCTCAAGACCGTACAGGATCTCAATGGCGGCGATCTGGAACCTGGCGATACGCTTGCGTATACCATCACAGTCAAGAACACGGGCAAGGTCGCCAGCGGGGCGCTGCAGGTCGCCGATCCCATCGATGGCAACCTGGAAGGCGTCGCGGGAATCGACAATGGAGGCGCGCTCGATGCGGCGACGGCAGCGGTCCTGTGGAGCGTCCCGGCGGTTGCCGCCGGCGCTTCGCAACTATTGCATTTTACAGCTAAAGTCAAGGCGCTGACACCCAACGGCACGGCGATTCCCAATGTCGCGACGATCAGCGGCAGTGAACTGCCCAACCCGACCCAGGTCACGGCAACGGTCAAGGTGCAGGCCCAGCCGAATATCAGCCTGTTCTCCGAGACCGTGGTGTCGTCAGCGGGCGCGACCTATCACCCAGGCGACAACGTGACCTACACGCTGCAGGTGCAAAACACCGGCAACGGCGCAGTGTCGTCCGCGACAGTGACGTCGACCTACGATGCCGCGCTGGAGATCGTTTCCGTGACGGCAGGCGGCGTGGTGCTAAGTGGCCACAACGTGTCCTGGAACGTCGGCACGCTGCAAAAAGGTGCGCCTCCGAAGGTCCTGACGGTGCACGCGAAACTGGTCTCTGTCATCGGCCAGGGCAAGACAATCTCGAACCAGGCATCGCTGACGGGCGACGGTTTGGGTGCCCCAGTGGCAAGCGACGATCCCGCCCAGCCAGGGAAGTCGGATCCAACTGTATTTACGGTCTTGTCTGCGCCCATCCTGACGACGTCGGTCAAGTCGTACGTGGACCTCAACGGCGGCGTCGTGCAGGGCGGCGACAAAGTGCAGTTCAAGATTGCCGTGGCCAACACCGGCAACTCGCCCGCGACCAATGTCGTCGTGACCGATGTGCTGGCGCCGCAACTGACGGATGTGCAGGTGTCGGGCGGCAGCTTCAACGCCGCGCAGAAGACCGTGACCTGGAACGGGATTGCCTCACTGCTGCCGGGCGCGCCGCAGGAACTGACGCTGACGGCGACGGTCGACAAGGCCACGCCGTCGGGCACGGTCGTGCAGAACCTGGCCAAGATCGCGTGGACCGAACAGCCACTGACCGCGCAGACCAACACGATTTCGTTTTCGGTGCAGAACCTGCCGGACTTTGGTCTATCCACCAAGGCCGTGAACGCTGCGACGATCCTGGCCGGCGACAAGGTGACCTGGACGATTGTCGTGCAAAACAGCGGCAATGCAGCCGGCACGGGCGTGGTCGCCAAGGACGCCGTGCCCAAGGAAGTCGAAAACGTCGTGGTGCCGGCTGGCAGCTTCGACGCGGGCAGCGGCACGGCTACGTGGAACGTCGGCGCCATGGCGGCGGGCGAGCAGAAGACGCTGACGCTGACTGGCAACCTCAAGAAACCGCTCGATAAAGGCCTGCAAGTCTGCAACCAGGCCAAGATCACGGCGGCGGAGAATCCAACGCCGTCCGCGACCAGTCCACCGGGGACGACGCCGTCGCAGGGTGGCACGCCGACCTGCTTTGTCAGCGACAGCCAGACGCAAATCGTGTTCACCAAAGACGTGTTCCATGCGGTCAGCGGCGCGCAGCTGAACCAGGCGACCGTCAAGCCCAAGACGCCGGTTCGTTATGCACTCAAGGTCGCGGACACAGGCACGGCGGTCGCCAAGAACATCGTGGTGACCGACGTCATTCCGCAAGAACTGAATAAGATAAAGGTGTTGGACGGGGGAGCCTTCGACGCTGCGACGCGGACGATCACGTGGCCAACAGTTGCGTCGCTGGGCATCGGGCCGAGCGATGGCGTGACGCTGCGCTTCGAGGCGGAGACCGCGGCGGGGCTGGACAACGGCTTCGTCCTCGCCAATCAGGGATCATTGACGCATCAAGGTCTGGCAACGCCGCAGAAATCAGACGACCCGATCACGCCGGCACTGGTTGACAAGACAGTGCTCAACATCGCGTCCAACATCGATTTTTCCAAGACCTTACTGACCGTGGTCGATGGCAATGGCGGCGTCACGGCGCCGGGGGATCAACTCGATTACACTTTGACGTTGCTCAACGAAGGCGACGGTACCGGCAAGGATGTGACCGTGCACGTGCCGATCGATGCGCGCCTCGAAGGGGTGAGCGCGGACAGCGGCGGCGTGGTCGCTGGTGGCATCCTGACCTTCAAGTTGGGCACGTTGGCGCCGACGCAGGGCGCGACACTGCACTTCAAGGCCAAGCTGAAGGTTCCGCAGGTGAGCGGCGCAGTCATTTCGCTGCAAGGTCAGGTGTCAGCTCAAGGTTTCGCGGCTCCGGTGCTGACGGATGCCAACCTCGCGACAGTCATCAAGGAGCCGACCTCGGTCACGGTGACCGCCAAGCCCAATCTGACGACCAGCGTCTGGAGTCACGTCGACCACAATGGCGGCACGCTGGAGCCGGGCGACCTCGTGACCCTCATCCTGACCCTGAAGAACACAGGCGATGCACTGGCTTTGCAGACTGCCGCCAAGATGCTGTGGCAGGCCCAGGCCCTTGTCGACGTGCAACCGATGGATGGCGGCGTGCTGCAGGGCAGTGCGGCGTTGTTCGCAGTGCCGGTGATCAGCAGTTCGCCGACGGGAGACATCCAGCTGCGCGCCATGGCGAAGCTTGCGCCGTCCTTGACCGATGGCGCCAAGGTCGTCTTGACTTCTGAAATCACAGGTGTTCTCGCGCCGCCGACGCTGACGCTGACAGTAAGTGCCAAACCGCGCTTCGAGACGTCGACGCTGGTGGCCGATGACGAGTCGGGCTGGGTCGCCAAACCCGGCAACGTGGCGCCGGGACATACGGTTCGCCTTGAGGTGCTGGTCAAGAACAGTGGCAAGGTGCCTGCGACGAACCTGAAGGTGACGCTGCCGTTGCCGGCCAAGCTGGGCAATCCGCAGTTGGTGACGCCAGGCGCGCTGCAAGGGACGGCGGTGCAATGGACGCTGCCGACGCTCGCGGCGGGCGGGTCGGCGCTGATGGTCGTCAAGGCGACGGTGGCGGCGACGGCCGTGGATGGCGACAAGCTGCCACTGCAATTATCGATTTCCACAAGCGAATTGGCTGCACCGTTTACGCTCAATGGCCAGACGTTGGCCGTCGTGCAAAAGCCGATCTTGAAGCTGACGAAGACATTTACGGATTTGAACGGCAAGCACCTCTTCCCTGGCGACGCGCTGCGCTTCTCGTTGACGGCCGCCAATGCCGGCAACGCACCGGCACAGCACGTGGTCTTCACAGACACCATGGCCGCGGCGCTGACCGGATTGCAGGTCGAGAGCGGCGGCACATTGGCAGGGCAGACGGCCAGTTGGGTGGTGCCCACGCTGGCGCCCGGTCAGTCGGTGACCGTGACGCTGCAGGCGAAGATCGCGCCAAACGTGGCCAGCGGCAGCGCCATCTTGAACCAGGCCAGCGTCAAGGCCGACAACAGCGAGGCGGCGCTATCCAACGCCCTGCAAGTACCCGTGAACTATCCAACTTTGTCGGTGACCACCGCCTTGATGCCCGTGGCTCCCGCCGTGACGCCGGTTCGGCCGGGCGACGCTGTGACGTTGCAGGTGCAGATCAAGGTCGTGGGTGCGCAAGGCGCCAGCGATGTGTTGGTCTTCGCGCCGATCGACGCAAACGTGTTCGACGTGACCAACCTCAAGGGCGCGACGTTCGATGAAGCGGCCAAGGCGGTGCGCTGGTCAGCCAAGGATACGGCGGCGCTGGCGACGATGGTGGGTGGCGGCACCGCGACGCTCGAAGTCGGGCTCAAGGTCAAGGCGACAGCCAAGAACGGGACGACCGTCAAGGTGCAGTCGACGGCGCGCGAAGGAGAAACGCAGATCGCGTACCTGTCGAACACGGCGCAACTCGATGTCTCGGCGGTGCCGGATCTGAAGATCACGAAAACGGTCACCGACTTGAACGGGGGAAAGGTCGCGCCGCTGGACGTGCTGCGCTACGAAATCCGCGTCGAGCCGACGGGCAAGGCGGCGGCGCAGGATCTGACGGTGGGCGATACACTGGATGCCGCCCTGGAAGTCGTGGCGATCGGCCAAGGTGGCGTGGCCAATGGTCAGAAGGTGACGTGGTCCAGCAAGTCGTCGCCGGAACTCAAGACAATTCTGCCAGGAACGAGCGTGACGTTGGCGCTCGACGTGCGTGTGAAGGCATCGGTACAAGACGGAGTATCCATTGCGAATCAGGCGTTCGTCCAGGCGGCGGCGCTGCAGCAACCGTTGCCGAGCGACGACCCGACGACGCCGACGCCTGGCGACCAGACCGTGGTCAAGATCCGTTCGCAGAGTCCGCTCGACGCATCGACCAAGCTGGGCAAGGATGACAACGGCGGCGCGCTGGTGGCGGGCGACACGGTGACCTGGCGCATCGCGGTGGCCGCGACGGGCACAGCAGACGCCAAGAATGTCAAGCTGTTCGATGGCGTGCCGGCCGGCATGGACTATGTGGCTGGCTCGACCATGCTGGCAGGTGTCGCCGTGCCGGAACCGACCGCGGGCGTACTGCCGTTGATTGCGGGCATTGCGGTGCAAAGTCCGGGCAGTCCGGCCGGATCGCTGAC
>Ga0172370_10001091_pt1 | contig 42466 bp, 32 predicted proteins | sample LakKiv5m_FD_114538 | JGI IMG/M metagenome (GOLD analysis project Ga0172370, IMG submission 114538) | Freshwater microbial communities from Kabuno Bay, South-Kivu, Congo - kab_022012_11.5m | ecosystem: Environmental > Aquatic > Freshwater > Lake | place: Democratic Republic of the Congo...
CAAAAAAAAAAAAAACTTACAAAGATTTGGAAATTTGAAATTTATTTTGTAGTTTAATATTGATTAGTTTTTGAGTTATTTTAAAAGTCCAAGATAAATAAATTTTTTATATAGATTTCTAAATAATTAAAAAAAAAGGGAGGGGCTTATGGAAGCAAGAGCGCCTTAGAAAAAACATTTGGAGTTTACCTTATTTTCCGTGAGAAAATAGCATCAGGAAGACCGTCTTCCTGTTTGTTTACCGTTCTAAGAGCAACTACTTTCAACGAATCTTCCTGATTGTTAGTTGCAAAAATAAAAAATTTTTACAACAAATTAAAAGGATTTTAAAATGAAAAAAATATTTCTAATCATTAGCTTTTTATTAATTAATGTTTATACTGTACTTTCTGAGGATTGTGAAGATGTAACATGCCCTGAAGGATGGTCACAAGGCGAAACAGGTTGGGTACAAATTCAACTGAATAATGAACAACCTGCTGTTTTTTGTGTTGGAAAAGTATGCTATTGTTATGATTTAGATTCATTATATTTAGAAAAAGCAAATTTTTGGATTAAAAAAATAATATGGTATGATGATTGTTATGAAGAAAATTATGAAGATATTGACATTGAAGTGTTAAAAGAGAGTATCATCTCAGAATTTATAAGAATACATCAAAATGAGGTGCCAATTCGATTTTGTCCGTCAAATTGGTTACCATGTGAACTTTATACATCTTTTTGTTATGCTACAGCTTACCATAATAATTGTCCAGTCAGTTTACCCTGTGCTGGTGATGGATACTGTTCGCAATTATACAGATATTGTTGGGATAACTCATATACACCTTGGTTACTTGTTATAGAAAAATTAGGAGGTCCTACTATCTATGACAATAGTGATTGTTCACTTCCATTTATTTTAGGTCCAAATTGGCAGTTGATTGAAGATTGTTTGCCTTGGTGTTATTAATTTGGATGAATTAAATGAAAAAAATAATATTTTTTATATTGAGTTTCTTGTTTTCATTTAATTTTTGTTTATCAGAAATAGAAGAATATTTTGATGCTGATTTTATAAATTCTGACTACATGAATTTATGCATTACTTCTGATAACCGAATTTTCTTATGCGGATATATAGGTGCTATTCTTTGTTCATATGATTTGGGATTAACATGGAATAAATTTATCATTGAACCAAAAGGATATTTGATGTCAATTGATGCCATTGAGAATACAATTATATCCGTTGGTTTTGATGGATATATAATTTATTCAAATGATAGAGGTGTAACATGGCTGAAACCAGATTCAATTACCAATCAATCTTTGAAAGCGGTTGTCTTAATTAATTCACAAACCGGAGTTGCTTTAGGCAACTCCGGAACTATAATTAAAACAACTAATGGTGGAGCAAATTGGGTTAGCATCCAAAGCCAGATTACAGGAAATATATATTCGGCAATTCTTTCAGAAAACAATTCAATTCTTATAACAACTTCTGAGCAAAAAATATATAAATCAACTGATATAGGTGAAACATGGAAACCTTTGAATATTCCTGATGATAACTATTCAATATTTAGTTCATTTTCAAAATCATTAGATAATTATTTTTATCTCATGGCTGATAGTAATTTGTTAAAACTATCAAATGATGGAGAAACATTTCAATCATTCAAAAAACCCTCTGTAAAGAGTATTAATTGTTTTTATAAAAAAGAGGGAAAAGGATTTCATATTGGCGACCAATTGCTTTTAAAAATAATCAGTGTAAATGATGAAACTTCAGTTAAAGATACGACTGATTTAGGAATTGCTATAAAGCCTTCACAAGCGACATACTTAAGAAAAATTGCATTTTTAAACGATAACGATGGAATAGCCATCGGTTCAAAAAATTTTATTGCAAGAACCAGTGATGGAGGTAAAAATTGGTCAATTATATCATATTTAAATAGTTTTATATATGACCCTACTCATGTAACTTCGTTTGGTGGTTTTTTCTTTTTAAGCGATTCAACCGGTTATGTTGGTGCTGATTACGAGAATGTTTTTAAAACAACAAATTATGGTAACACTTGGGAATATCTTCCAAAAGATACAAATAGGGGTAATTCTGCAAAAATATTACAAATTCATTGTTATGATGAAAATAAAATGCTTTTACATTCAGAAGCTAATGGTGGTGTTACGATTTTAAAAACAATTAATGGATTGAAAACAGTTATTAGAGATACCATTCGTGCATTAAATGGAGCTTCACCAAATTTTTTTCATATTGAAGATGATGATTTTTTTATTACCGGAACCAGATGGTTTTATAATACTTTTCATAGCTATTCCGGTTTTATGAATTTTGACGGAAAAACATGGAATACCAGTGTTATTGATAGTGCATATCTTGGTAAACCAACATTTTCAAGTAAATCCGGCATATATCAATGTGGCTCTTTTGTTGATTCATCATTATTACCGCTTAAACCAGATATTTATTACAGAGGTCTTGTTGTTCATTCTTTAGATACCGGAAAAACTTGGGAAAAATATATTTTTGATTCATTAGCTATTATAAAGGAGATTAAATTTATTAATGATAATTTAGGTTTTGTATTCGGAAATAAACTTTATTCAGGAAATGATGATAGTGATATAGTTTATAAAACCACAAACGATGGAAAAAGTTGGAATTATACAGATACCAATATAATTAGATTGACAACTCAGTTAAAACCTCCTAATGACCGATTTTGTTTTGGAAATAACAAAGGTAAAGAAGTTTTTTCAATTGATTGGGGACAAAATTGGGAAGATTGGAATTATCCTTCAAATTTATACATTGAGAAAATTATAACAACAAAGAAATATGCTTATATGCCTGGAAAAATTGGTGATTCATATAGCTTCATTTATAGATACAAACTCAAAGATGAATATATTTCTGTTGATGAAACTCAATCTTTACCGGCTCCTTTGGCTTATATGTCTGTACCTTATCCCAACCCTGCGAATGAATACACAAATTTCGATATTGTCTGGGATAAAAGATTTGATTTGAATGAATTGAATTTTTCTATAAGTAACATATTCGGACAAAAAGTTGAGAAGCCAAAACTTGAGCTATACGGCAAGACAATAAACACAGCAACTATCAGATGGAATACAGGCAGTGTTCCGAGAGGATTATATATCTTTCAACTGGAGGTTGACGGTTACCAAAGAGCACACAAGGTGATAGTGTATTAAAAAAACCTGCGGTTTTCATCGCAGGTTTTTTAATTATATTAATCCCGTTTTATGCTTTTCTTCTAATTTATCGAGCATATCTTTTGTCATTGAGTCTAAATCGTAAGATGGACGGAAACCGAGCTAACTACCAAAAAAAAAAAAAACTTACAAAGATTTGGAAATTTGAAATTTATTATGTAATTTAATATTGATTAGTTTTTGAGTTATTTTAAAATTCCGAGATAAATAAATTTTTTTATATAGATTTCTAAATAATTGAAAATACTGGGAGGGCTTATGGAAGCAAGAGCGCCTTATCAAAAAACATTTGGAGTTTACATTATTTTCCGTGAGAAAATAGCATCAGGAAGACCGCCTTCCTGTTATTACCCTATTACCAGCAACTACTATCAGCGAATCTTCCTGATTGTTAGTTGCAAAAATAAAAAATTTTTACAACAAATTAAAAGGATTTTAAAATGAAAACGATTACACTAATCATTAGCTTTTTATTAATTAATGTTTATACTGCATTGTCTGTTGACTGCGGTGATGGAGGGTGTCCGGATGGGTGGACTCCAGCTTCAACTGGATGGGTTGTAATTCAATTCGACAGTTCTCATAGTTGCATTGGCAAAATTTGTTATTGTTACGATAATTTAGATACAAATCAATCTGAGCTTGCAAACTTCTATCTAAGAAAAATTATTTGGGCTGATTCAACCTGCTTGCTAAATAATCACCAATATCTCAATATTGATGTTTTTAAAGAAAGTATCATGAGAGAATTAATTAGAATTCATATGGATGATTTACCTTTTTATGAATGTCCAGATAAATGGTGGACAAGTGCTTTGTATACCAGTTGGTGTTTTGCAGATTATTATGTAATTGAAGAAGGTGGTTTGATAAAAACACCGGTATCAACATATTGCCTTGGAGATGGTTACTGTTATCAAGCATATCAATATTGCTGGGATACATCTACTACACCATGGAGTCTTCAAGTTTATATTTATGGAGATCCAGTATCTTATGGTAATTCAGGTTGTTATTTCCCATTATTACCAGGACCAGAATGGGAATTAATTCACGATTGTCAAAGTTATTGTCCATAATAGATATGAGAAATTTATTTTTTTTGTTAGTATTCATTTTATTATTGAATAATTTGAGATCCAAAGATTTCGACACATATTTTGACATTAATACAATAAGTTCTTATTATCTAGACTTTTGTATTACGGAAGAAGGTAAGGTATATACTTGCTGTCTGAATGGTAATGTGAATTTTTCTTCCGATAGAGGAAAGACATGGATATTAGAGAATTCAAAAAGTGATGCTATGCTTCTATCCATTTCTGCTTATGGAAATACTGCAATTACGGTTGGTACCGAAGGTACTATTAGGTACACCTTAAATAATGGTGAAAATTGGGATATCCCTCAATCTATAACTTCTCTAACTTTGAAATGTGTTGTTTTATTAGATGAAAAAACCGGAGTTGCAGTAGGTGACTCCGGTATAATTTTAAAGACAGAGGATTGTGGAAAAAATTGGAAACAGATTAAAAGTGAAATTTCATCCAAAATAATATCTGCATTTGTTACGAAGTCTAAAACAATATTAATAGCTACAACTGATGGAAAAATGTATGAATCGTCTGACGACGGGGACACATGGATACAAAAAAATATTCCGATTGGATTTTTTAATCCAAGAAAATTTAATTATTCACTTGATAATAAAATTTATCTATTAACTGAAAATGTTTTACTAAAATCTGATGATGATGGAGAAACATGGCAATGTTTCAATAATCCCGACAGTAAAAGAGAGTTTTGCTGTTATTTAAGAAATGGATCAGGTTTAATAGGAGGGGCTAAATTTTCATCAAGTTTATTGAAAATTGAAAGCGATACAACGGTTATTGACACAATAAAATTAACAAAAGAATTCGGGGAAATTTTACCTTCAGCTATAAAAAATGTCGCTTTTTTTGATGAAAACGATGGAATTGTCATAGGTGTTTATGGATTTATTTTTATAACATCAGATGGTGGTAAAAATTGGATTGAAATTTCAAACTTTTATACATATCCTCCAGATGGAAGAATTTCAGTAATCAATTTTATAAATGATTCTGTCGGATTTATTGGGACTCATAAAGAAACCTTATATAAAACTAATGATAAGGGTATTACATGGCATTATGTTAAAAAAGACAGTTTAAGAGGTATGTCTAGTTCAATCACAAGTATTTTTTTCTTTGATGAGAATGTTGGTATGATGAATTCTAATCAATATAATGGTACTTTATTATTAACTTATAATGGCGGTTTAAACATAAAAAGAGATACTGCTTCAAACTATTTGAATGGAGCAAATTATGGATTTGACTTTTTGAAGGATAGTTCCTTTCTATTTATTGGTTGGAGATGGTTTTATAATGTTGACCATACTTATTATGGTTTAAGAGAATTTAACGGCACTTGGCAGAATAAAGGTGTTTTTGACAGTTGTAAACTTGGTTCAAGATATTTTTATAAAGATAAAATTTTTTTAAGCGGTTATTTTATTGACTCCTGTAAATTACCGGATGAACCTAATATATATTATAGAGGATTGATTGTAAAATCTGATGACAATTGCAAAACATGGAAACGAACATATTTTGATACTATGGATGTTATCAGAGGAGTTGAATTCATTGACGATAACTTGGGTTATGCTTTTGGCAACGGTTATATTTATGGAAAAGAAAATGCAACTGTTTTCTACAGAACAACTGATGGTGGAGAAACATGGCATTTCTTCTCAAATGATACAAATATAATAAGAAAGGTAGCAACTTTAAGAGGTTTAAACGCAAAATATTCAATTGGTATGGGTAGAGAAATGAAATATCTAATAACTACTGATAATGGTGCAAACTGGTCAGATATACCTTTTCCAACCAACTTTACATTGCAGAAATTCTACGCAACTGAAAATTATTTTTATATTATTGGTATGTGGGGTTCTTATAACATATTATTGCGACTTAAACTCAAAGACGAGTATATTTCCGTTGATGAAGAAACGCAATCTTTGCCGGCACCTCTGGCTTATATGTCTGTTCCTTATCCAAATCCAGCGAATGAATATACAAATTTCGATATTATCTGGGATAAAAGATTTGATTTGAATGAATTGAATTTTTCTATCAGTAACATATTCGGACAAAAAATTGAGAAGCCAAAACTTGAGCTATACGGAAAGACGATTAATACAGCAACTATAAGATGGAATACAGGCGGTGTTCCAAGAGGATTATATGTTTTTCAGCTGGAAGTTGACGGCTACCAAAGAGCACACAAGGTGATAGTGTATTAGGAATGAGGATAAAGGATTTAATGATTTTAAAAAACTTAAAACTTAGAACTTAAAATTTAAAACTTAAAACTTAGAACTGACTATTGACTGATGACTACTCAATTTCCACGCTTTCGCTTTCCGTACGGGATTCAGGAATAGGTTTTCCGTCGTTTTCAAGCGTTTCCAGGTGTTGTTTGATTGCCTCCTTGACAAGTTGCAAGGTTACGTCCTTTGTCTTAGCTACGGTCATTAAACCGGGAATATCGGGTACATAAGCACCGAAACTGTACTTGCCCTTTTCAATCAGTATCGTATATTTCATAACAATTCATTTTAATTACACAAACCTAAACCAAATAGAATTGTTACAAATTCCGTGCCTAATATTAGCCAATTTTTAAAAAAATTATCTAATTTTATTGAATCTGCTCAGTAATAAGCTCTGCTATTCTCAAAGCTTCTGCGGCTTCTTCGGCACTAACGGCAACAGGTGATTTCTCCCGAATTGCTTTAACGAAGGCATTTTGCTCTTCGGCAATGGCATTGATTTCAGATATTATTGGCTTATGATAAATGATTTTCTTGTTTTGCAATCCGGCTTCTATTGTTCCAAGCATTGTAGCAGGTAAATCATCTAATCCAAACTTCTCATCTTCACTCAAAATTCTGAAAATTTCAACGTCCTGCTTACCAAAATCAACGGATATGTAAGCATTCTGCTGGAAAATTCTCATCTTACGCATAGGATTGGCAGAAATCCTCGAAGCAGTCAGATTTGCAACTGCCCCGTTTTCAAAAGTTATCCTTGCATTGCAAATATCCGGGGTTTCGGTAAGGATGCTAACTCCATTAGCATCAATCTTTTTCACCTTTGACTTAACAAGCCAGAGCATAATGTCAATATCATGAATCATCAGGTCTAAAATAACTGAAACATCGGTAGCCCTTGGCTTGAACTGAGCAAGCCTGTGAGCTTCGATGAACATCGGGTTCATTGGGAAATCCTTTAATGAAGCAAGTGCAGGGTTAAATCTTTCAACATGTCCAACCTGAATCAATAATGCTTTCTCATTGGCTTTTTGTATTAAATTGTATGCTTCATCTGATGTAGTTGTAATTGGTTTTTCAATCAGGCAATGAACACCCTTTTCTATGCACTTTAAAGCAATTTCGTGATGTAAAGATGTCGGTACTGCAATAGTTGTGCCATCAGAATCATCCAATGCTTCATCAACTGATGAAAATACATTACAACCAAATTCCTTAGCAACTTTTTCTGCCTGTTCCTTATTTGTGTCATATATACCTGTGAGTTCAACATTAGGATTACTTTTCCAAAGCCGTGCATGAATACTTCCCAAATGTCCTGTTCCTATAACGCTGATTTTAATCATTATCATCCTTTTTCTTTAAATTGGTGTCAGACTTTATTTATTAGCAAAAAGCTCAAAGCAGAATGCTGAAAGCTTTTTTATTTTTCATTCACTGAATTTATATACGAAGTTATCATTTTTTGTAAATCAATCAAATCCTTCAAAATTAATTTGAATTCTTCTTTTTTAATATTGAAATTATTTTCTACTATCAACAATTGAGTTTCAAGTTCATACGAAGAACCTAAAGATATTTCAAGAAATCTTACAAATTCTTTTGAACTTTTTCTTCCACTTCCTTCAGCTATGTTAGAAGGTATGGAAATTGCAGAGCGAGTGATCTGACTGATTAATCCGTATGTTTCTTTTTCGGGAATACTTCTTGAAAGTTTGTATATCTGGTTTACCAAGGATAAACCTTTTCTCCATATTTCTAAATTTCTAAAATTTCTCATATATTAATCCTCTTTCTGCTTTTTGCTTTTAGCTATAAGCTATTCGTCAAAAGTCATATCCAAGCGAAAACAACCACCTCGGTTCGGTCCACATATAATTCAGATTTCCCCAGGCAACGTCAATTTTTAAAGGGATTCCCAGTAAATAAGTTCTTAGCCCTACCCCTGTACTCATCAGTAAATTATATGGCACTGTTCTGCCTTTATCATCCTTTATTGTTGCTTTAAATGAGTTCCAGTCTCCCGACCATGCTCCGCCAATATCAAAAAAGACGGCTCCCATAAAAGCTTGGGCAATAGGTATCGGAGTCGCAAACAGCCAACCGATAAATGGAAAGCGGTATTCGACATTTGACATAAAATATCTTTCGCCACTGATTGCTCCTACGGCAAATCCTCTTAAAGGCATTAAAAACGAAGAATTAGCAAAAGCATAATCTTCCGGCTCATTAAAGATATTTCTATAGTTATAAATATTGCTATTTATCCAATATTCCGTACCACCAAGATAAAAAGTTCTGGGGTTCGGTCCCATGCTTGCACCCGCAGTTCCACGTATGGCAATACAGCTCATATCCGAAATTTGTATGTAACGCCTGTAATCGAAATTCATCGTTATAAAACCGATTCCGTCAGTCGAGAATTTTGGTGTACCCATAAATCCTACGAAATATCGTGAACCTTTGATTGGTCCGAAGTAGCTATACAAAACATCATCGTGAACATATCTTCCTTGCGGAATAAACAGCATTCGTGAGATTGAAGGGTCCTTTGCATAGTAGATATTTTCTTTCGATACATTTTTCCAGTTAATTCCCCATTCAACACGGTTAAATAAATCGAATGGATAGGATGCCATAAGTTCTGAGCCGAAATCTCTGAATCTGTAAGTGGAAATGACTGTGCTGTCCTTAGACAATGCATTATCGTGAAATGTATAGTAGCCGGGGACAAATACAGCACCATGATAACCTGAAACCATATAATCTATAACTTCCGGTTGGTAAAGATAAGCGGCATAGAATGTACTGTTTCTCAAATCAATAAACAAATTCAACTGGAGATAAATTTTATGGTCGCCCATAACATCGCTGAATAACATCTGTGTAACCCCCTGAAAACCCCATAGAGAACTATATCCGGGATTAGCAGCTACGATATCCGGAGAAAACATTATTTTATAATCATGTTCTGCGAAAGTACTTGGAATTGTCTCGTTTGTTGATTGAATATTCTGATATTCTTTCGATTTAGTATCTGCCTCTGGATTTGCTTTTACAACCTGCTGACGGGAAAACTCAAGTTCGAAATTGCCATATACTTTTTTACTGATATTTTCTGTGCTATCATTTTTTGTTAGGGTATCCAAGTTTGTAATATTGCTGATTAATTGTTTTTTGACTAATTGCTTTTCCCTGTATTTAGTTAAAGGTAATGTATCTGAGTTCAGCTTCTTGTCTAATGGATATCTCATTAAGAAAATATCGTAGCTGCCGTCTATTTGAGTGCTGAAAAGCAATTTGCTGTCGTCTTTTGACAATGATATTTGTGCAATTCCTGTTATTGAATTTGTGATAGGTATTGGTTTGTTATTCTCACCCGAAAAAGATAATTTATATAGATTTAAAATTCCATTATCATCGGATGTATAAATAAGATATTTATCTTCAGCTGAAACAGCGAGTGAAGTCTTGTTAAAATCCGGTGAAAAAGTTAACCTCTTAACCTCGTTATTATCAATATTAATAGAAAAAATATCCGAACCGATAAAATCATGTTCCCAGATTTCAATCCCTGACTTCTTTATCAACAAATCTCTTGTTGAAGCTGATTTCTTGAGATTAACACCTCTGTCAGAAATGAAATAAATTAGTTTGTCATCATTAGACCAGACAGGATACGAATCCGAATAAAAATCTTCGGTAATATTTGTAATTTTCTTTGATTTGACGTCATATATATAAATATCGCTTTGACCTTTTTCTGAACCGATAAAAGCAATTTTTTTTCCGTTATGAGACCAGTTAACTGAAGAAATTGACTTCAATCCGAATAATAACTTATCATAATCTTCTGATTCAATGTCTATGATGAAAATGGCGTCTTCACCACCGGATTTTGCCGATATAACTAACTTAGTTCCTTCAGGATTCCACGAAATACCAGGTGTGAGAATATTCAGGTCTTCAAAATCCTGCTCTCTGAAGCTGCTTACTATCTTTTTAGGGGATTTTTTGTTGTCGTCGAGATTTCTTATCATAATTGCAAATAATCCGTCTGGAGCCGAAATATAAGCCATTAATTTTCCATTTGGGGAAATAGCCGGTGATGAATTATAATAATTTTCTTCTTTTTCTTGATTCGTTATTCTTTCTGCAAAATCTTTAGGCGCTTCATACCTTGCAATATCGGGCCAATAAAACTTTTTCAGGTCATCTCTAAAATCCTTTGATACTTCTTCAATGCTCATATTAAAGGCACTCTTAAAGACCGTCTCCAAATCCCTTTGGACTCTCAATCTATTGATTAAATCACCTACTTTCTCCTCACCATATTTTTCTGCTATATACCATAAAAATGCTTGACCACCACGATAAGCATAATAACCATTCATATTAGCTAAATCACTTAGTTTTTCATTCAATGAGACATCTCTCATAAACATATCGGTTTCTATGTTATACCCGCCCAGACTTTCATATTCTGCCAAACCCTCGCTAATCCAAATCGGCACTTTCCCGAGATTACCGCTTCTTAATGCAGTTTGAAAAGTACCGCCGTAAAACATATCATTCATTACAGCATGAACAAGTTCGTGGTGGATGACATGATTAAATTGTGAATAATTTCCCTGAAAAGGTACTACAACTCTGTTTTTTGCGAGTTCAGTAACACCACCTATACCTTCGGACATAAATTGGTCAATTACGTTTGTCTGCTGAAACTCGTTATGAGTATTGTAAATAATCAGCTTGATTCTTTTATTTATTCTAAAGTTCAATGTTCGCTGAATTGACTCGAGTGCTTTTTCTGCAGAAAACGCTGCAAACTCTGCCATCGGCTTTGAACCTTCAACATAAAAAATTTCAAAATGATTGGATTCAATATATTTCCAATTAAATTTATCGTATTGAACGATGTTTTTACCAAACTGAGAGAATACTTTGGGATTAAATAGGAATCCGAAAAGCATCAGCAGAAGGAGTAATCTATACTTCATAATTTATACCTGATTTATTTCCAATTTTGAAAATATGACGATTAATTAGATATTAAAGTTTCAATATAAAATAAAGTTATAAATAAAGTTACATCATTCAAAATATGAAATTTGAAAAAACTTGAGGAACCTTTATTTTTCAATCTTGAATTGCAACCCAACCCACTCGTCTTCCGAAAGTTCCCTTACGAGTTTAAAACCATTTTCAATTGCTGAATTAATTATGATTTCTTCATCATATTTCAGTATTCCGGATAGTATTAAATCGCCGTTGCTATCTTTAAGAGAAATATAAAACTTATGCATCGAAGCAACCAGTAAATTTGTAAACATATTTGCCGCAATACCATCAGCAGGTGGGAGTTCAATATTTTCAATTTTTCCCTGTACAACTTCGACACCATTTTGTATGTTGTTAAGTAGTAGATTTTCTATTGTATTCTCAACTGACCACAAGTCATAGTCAAAAGCAAAGACAGATATTGCACCAAATTTCATTGCTAAAATCGCCAGTATCCCTGACCCACAGCCGGCATCTATCCAAGCTGAATTCGGTTTAACTGAATTTTCCATAAGTCTGCACATAAGACGGGTTGTGGCATGGTCACCTGTACCAAATGACATTTTGGGATTTATTAAAATCTTAATTTTCGTATTCAGTTCATTTTGCTTCCACTCAGGTGCAATTCCAATTCTTTCATTTACAATGACTAATGGCGAATTCTTCTCAAATACTTCGTTCCAATTCTTTTCTTCGATGATTTCCTTTTTCGTAATCCTGATTTGAGAATTTAAGGACATAAGCTGATTCATTAACTCATTTTCTGCTTCATCATTCCAGTTTTCATTGCTAAATGAAACAATCAGTTCATCAAACTTTTCTTCAATACCTACTGTTTGGAAATCAATTAAAACACCATAAACCAAATCATACAATTCCTCTGGAACTGATAATGTCAAATTAATATACTTCTTTTTCTCCACGAACACCTCATACCAACAATACATTATAAACTTTACAAACTTCTGAACTTTTTTTTGTAACTTGCAATTTAATATTTTTTAATGAATAAATAGTATTTGAATTATTGATGATGGATAAAAATGTCACTGAAAAATCAACACTGATAAAACTCTTTGTCATGGATGTTGACGGTACTCTGACTAATGGAAAAGTGTTTTACTCAGCAAATGGGGAAGAGCTTAAAATATTTTCAATTAGGGACGGTATGGGTATAGAACTGCTGAAACTTGCCGGTATTGACCTGGCGATTATTACATCCGAAAATTCAAATATTGTTAAGGCAAGAGCGTCAAAACTAAATATTAAGAACCTGATATTAGGTTCGAGGAATAAAAAGAAATCTTTGCTGGAACTTGCTGATTCTTTGGAACTGAATTTGGAAAGTATCGCTTATATTGGAGATGATGTAAATGATATTCCCGCTCTTGAGATTGCAGGACTTTCTGCCTGCCCTTCAGACGCAACAGATGAAGTTAAAAAAATCTGCGATTTCGTTAGCGTTAAACAAGGTGGAAATGGAGCAGTAAGAGACTTTGCTGAGCTAATATTAATTAATCAGAATAAATCAATAACTTTACCGGAAAATTGGTAATAATAAGGGAGGAAAAAATTATGTCAAACAAAGGTGAATCGAACTTTACTCAGGGATTAATCCTGGGTACAATTATTGGCGGAACAATTGGAGCAATTACCGCATTATTATTAGCTCCAAAATCAGGTGCAGAACTTCGAAGGGATATTGCAGAAAAATCCCACGAGCTATACGATAAAACTGCTGATTATCTTTATTCAGCCGAGTCTAACTTAGGGTCGGCAATTTCGAATACGGTTAACGAAGGAAGAGTCAGAGCACAAAATATCATTAACTCTGCTAAACGTCAGGCAGAAGATATACTTGTGAGTGCTGAAAATGTGTTAACTGATGCAAAAGCAAAGGCATTTTCGGCAAAAGAAGGCGTTCATGAAAAAATCTCTACTTTGAAAAATGCCGCCAAAGCAAGTGCAGATGCTTTCAAAAAAGAATTGAACTCAGGTTCTGAACAGCCATATTCCGGAATGTAACTAAAGGGAACAAATATGGATATGGATATAGCTCTGAAAATTGTTGCTTTGACTGCTTTAATCGCATTTATTTTATTATCTGTTTTTGCGATAATATTTTTGGTCGGTGCATTGAAAAGCATGCGTGAAGTAACACAAACTATTGAAAGATTATCAAAACAACTTGATATTTCTTTAAGACAAATTAGAGATGATTTTGACCAGATAACTTCAAGATTGGGACAGTCGCTGGATAATTTCGACATTGCATCGAGACAAATAGCTTCTACGACAAAGTCTTTGCAGGATAACACTGAGGGAGTTTTTAAAACAATGTCTTCTTATACCGGTCTGTTCAACAGACTTTATGACAAAATTGCATTGCCTGTGAATGAAGTTATACTTTATGCTTCCGCAATCGGAAAAGCAGTTAAAACCTTTACGGGATTCTTCAAATGAAAGATTAGTTTCTTACATTCCAAGAATTTTTCAAGCCGTCTCATGTCGTGTGATGCGGCTTTTTTTAGTTGTTAGCTGTTAGTAATTAGCAGTTTGCTTAAAGCCAAAAGCCCAAAGCTGAAAGACAGAAGACTGGAGTCAGAGACTGAATGACCGAAAAACAGACTTGACGAAAGACAGAAGAATTTCACGAAGGGACGCAAAGAGGTAGGGATTCAGAGTAGCGGAATCGCTCATTGTTGCTGTCATTGTAACAACTCACAGAACTAAAAAGATCATGGTTTTTTTAACATGAATTCGAAGATTGAATAATTTGAACCTGTTTCTTTTAAAATTTCTTTATTCTTATTTATTATTTCTGCTTTACTGCTTTTTTCAAAATCAATATCTTTATAGTTTATTGAGCATCTTCTAATGATAAATATACTTCCTTCAGAAATTTGATAATTATTCACTAAACCCCCTACCAATTTTTCCAAAGTAATATTTGAATCTGCCATATTATTAATTGTGTTTGACAAGTTTTGCTCTTTTATCTCCCATTCATTTATTAAATTATTATATTTCCAAAAATCATAAAAGAATTTTTCATTGAATAATTTATTTTTATTATTCGAATAACAAATTATTATGGTCGAATCATTTAAAAAATTTACTAATTCAATTTTATTAGTACGATTTAATTCTTCTGAATATTTGAATTCATTTTTCCAGTCAGAATACAATTTTTTACTTAGTAAAGCAGGATTTGTACTCGTTGGTTCAAAGAAATCCATTTTTCTTGATAACGAATCTATTTTTTGAAAAAATGAATTAAAAATTGTCATCCGATATTTTAAAATATCTGAAATCAAAAATTGCGCATTTTTAAAGTCAATCCAATTATTTGGATAATAATAAGAAAGTTGAAATCCGACCGGTAAATCGAATTCTTTGAGTTGAAATTCATTATTTCCCGGATTAATTATAATAGTTTTAATACCTGCTTCGTTGCAAGAGAAACAAGACTTTAATAAAACAATTTTATCCGATTCAACGATCATCCGATGAAAATTTAAATTCAATTTTATTACTTGTAATAATTTTAATGTTGAGTCATCTTTTTCAAAAATTAAAACTTTTTTCGATGCTAAAATTAATATTTGATTTTGGTTTACAAAAAAATCATAAATCCAATCTTCTTCAGGTAATTGAAAATTTATTCTTTTATATTCTGTTTTATTAACTGCAAGAATTGTAATATTTTCCGTTGGTAAAAAACTTTTTCTTTCATATTTAAAACAGTAAATAATACTATCGCACTTTTTAATAATTGTTTTGTCATCAAAATCAGGTGGAAGTAAAAATTGATTTTTAATAGATAAATGATTTATTATCGACTTATCTTCATATTGTTGTGCAATAACAACAGATACTGAATTCAAAATAATTAAGTATAAAAAAATTATTTTCATAAAAAATAAAAATGGCAACAGATTAGACTGTTGCCAATTACTAATGCATAAACTATGGATTAATTGATGGTACTATATTCAATATCATCTCAACTTCAGAGATTGTTGTGTCACCTGACCATGAAACATTTCTATAAATCGGGTAACCATTATAATAAGTATTGAAACTCTGATAACCAGAAAATACTGAATTGTTAATTTGGTCTATAACGTAATCTTCCATCATGGAAGCGGATATATCCAGAAAATTTTCATTAAGAATAGTATCCTTATCACTTAGAGTTATTGAATATGGACAATCAGGACATTCAGTGTCTCCTCTTCCAAAACAACCAATTGATGTTTGTTCAACCCATACTGAACCCTCAAGTACCCAACCACCTTCATGTCTCACCTGTGTATAATCGTAATCAGTAAACCAATCTGCCGGATTCCACCAATTATGATCTGTTTTATGGACTGTACATTCGTAAATCACTACAACATCTGCTTCTGTAGTTGAAATATTTGCTGCTCCAATTATAAGAATTGTAAAAAATAAAATTATCTTATTCACAATATTTCTCCTTTTTATTGTTACAAAAAATTTTGTTAAATTTGTAACTGACTAGCAGATACTTTATGAAAGTCAGCGTTAAAAATGTGAAGCGCTTGGGCTGATGAAACTCGTCTTTCGTCAGCCCTTTTTATATCGGTTTCTTGAGCATGAGTGCCTCCTTTCCGGAAATAATAAAGTAAAATTTTACAAAAAATAATTTATGTTAAAAGAACTTTCTTCCCAAAAACAGACTGTTGACTGTTGACTAACAACTAACAACTAACAACTAACAACTAACAACTATTTTATCACTTAATACAAGTATAATAAAAAATATTTAGAAATCCAAATAAAAATTTTTTTTTCCTTCTCTCTTTTCCTTCCGGCTTTCAGCTTTTTGCTATTAGCCTTCTGCTAGCTTCTAACATCTAACAACAAAAAAAAAAGAGGCAGTTAAAAACCACCTCTCATTATCAATATTCCATTATCAATTATCCATTAAAAAACGTAGTTTGTCAGAGCTTTCATATACTGAGCCCTCTCGAATGCACCCGGATTGGGTGTCTTCATCTGGCTCATGCTTCCAATCATCTGCTCGACAGATTTGTACTCATTTGCAGTCAGCCAGTCAACCATTTCTTTCTCGATTGTTTTTAAGTAATCAATGCCATTTTTTAAAAGTGTAGATGCAAGCATTGCAACATTAGCACCAACAAGTAATGCTTTGATGGCATCTTTACCAGTGTGGATTCCACTTGTTGCGGCAAAATCAAGATTTACTCTTCCTTTTAGAATGGCAATCCATCTCATTGCAAGACGTGAACTTCCTGAATGACTTAAAGCAACTTTTGGTTCAACATCAAGATTATCTAAGTTGATATCCGGCTGATAGAATCTGTTGAACATAACCAAAGAATCAGCACCGGCTTCCTTTAATCTCAAAGCCATGTTTGCCATATTTGAATAATATGGACTGAGCTTGACAGCTAAAGGAATGTCAATAATTTCCCTGACTGCTTTTACAACTTCAATATATTCTCCTTCAACTTCGCTACCGGATGTTGCTAATCCAGTCGGGATGTCGTATAAATTTAATTCAAGAGCATCAGCACCGGCTTCCTGTATTACATCAGCATAATCAACCCAGCCACCTAAAGAAGTACCGTTTAAGCTTGCTATAATCGGAATTTTTACTGCTTCTTTTGCTTTTCTGATATGATTCAGGTATTCATCTGGACCAAGACGAAAATCATCCGGTTCAGGAAAATAAGACATAGCTTCAGCAGATATGAACTCAGTAGCACTTGTAAAGTGATGAAGTTCTTTTTGTTCTGCTTCAACCTGTTCCTGAAAAAGGGAATGAAGTACAATAGCTGCTGCTCCGACATCTTCAAGTTTCTTAATATTTTCGATTTTTTCTGATAGTGGGGAAGCTGATGCAACCAATGGCGATTTCAGTTCCATACCCAAATATTTTGTTTTAATATTCATTTTTAACTCTCCATTTATTTTATTATCAATCTTTCAAATTATTATTCACCAAACTTCCTGTCGGCAAGATATTTGTAGTATTTATATCTGTTCTCGACATTGATTTGAGCTTGTTTGTAGTTCTCTTTTGCAATCTCTGGTTTAGTTTTAAAGAGCATTTTGAATCTTGTCTCCATGTTCATATAGTCGGCAACAGGCAATTTCGGTTCTTTCGAATCCAATGTAAGAGGATTCTTACCTGCTTTCAAACTGTCCGGATTATATCTGTAAAGTAACCACTGTCCAGAGTCAACCGCCGCTTTTTGATGCTTCAAAGGAGTTGACATATCAATCCCATGTGCAATGCAATGACTGTATGCAATAATTATTGAAGGACCATCATACGCTTCAGCTTCCAGGAATGCTTTTAATGTCTGGTCATCTTTTGCTCCGATGGCTACTGATGCAACATAAACAGTTCCATAAGCCATTGCCATAAGACCTAAATCTTTTTTAGCAACAGGTCTTCCGTTAGTTGCAAATTTTGCAATAGCACTGAGTGGACTTGCTTTCGATGCCTGACCTCCGGTATTCGAGTAAACTTCAGTATCCAACACAAGAAGATTGACATTTTTTCCAGATGCTATTACATGGTCTAATCCACCATAACCTATATCATAAGCCCAGCCATCACCACCAATAATCCACACACTCTTACGAACTAGGTAATCAGCTACCTTGAGCAATCTTTTTGCTTCTGGAGTATTAATAGTTTCCAGCTTTTCTTTGAGAACCATCACTCTGGCTCTTTGTTCGGCAATACCCTGCTCAGTTTTTGAGTCAGCATTAATTAACTTTGCGACAAATTCTTCACCGATTTCTTTTGATAATAAGTGTAGAAGATTGATTGCAATCTCACTTTGCTTGTCAATAGCTAATCTGTAACCCAAACCGAACTCAGCATTATCTTCAAATAATGAGTTATTCCATGCAGGACCTCTTCCGTTTTCATCTTTGGCATAAGGTATTGTCGGTAAATTTGCACCATAAATTGATGAACACCCGGTTGCATTAGCAATCACAGCTCTGTCTCCGAACAACTGGCTAACCAATTTGATGTATGGAGTCTCACCGCAACCTGCACAGGCACCTGAAAATTCGAAAAGTGGTCTTTGCATTTGTTGATGCTGAATTTTTGTAAGTACTAATTTTGACCTGTCATATTCCGGTAAATTAAGGAAGAATTCCCAATTTTTTGCTTCAGGTTCTCTCAATTGCATGTGTGGAGCCATTACCAATGCTTTTTTGCTTACATCGGTTTTATCCTTAACAGGACAAACTTCAACGCATACACCACAACCTGTACAATCCTCGGGTGCAACCTGAATTGTATATTTCAAATCTTTCCATTCTTTATCTCTTGCTTCTGTGTGTTTGAAAGTTTCAGGAGCTCCGGCGAGATGTTTTTCGTCATAAACCTTGCTTCTGATACATGCATGAGGACATACCATCATACATTTTCCACACTGAATACAAATGTCATCGTTCCAAGTTGGAATTTCAAGTGCAATATTTCTTCTTTCGTATTGAGTTGTTGCAAGGGTCCATGTTCCATCCTGGGGGAATGCACTAACAGGAAGGTCATCGCCTCTGAAAGCTATGATTTCACCTATTACATTTTTAACAAATTCTGGTGAGTCTGCCGGTACCGGCAAATGTATATCGAATTTGCTCGATACACCAGTTGGTACTTTGACTTCATGAAGATTCGCAAGAGTGTTATCAACCGCCTGCAAATTCATTTTAACAACTTCATCACCTTTTTTTCCGTAAGTCTTGATAATTGAATTTTTAATCTGAGTTATTGCTTCTTCTTTAGGCAATACTCCTGCAATAGCAAAGAAACAAACCTGCATAACTGTGTTGATTCTTCTTCCCATGCCACTTGCTTCGGCAACTTTTTGAGCATCAATAACATAAAGTTTACCTTTTTTATAAATCAGTTGTTTTTGCATTGTTTTTGGCAGATGGTCCCAAAATTCATCTTTGGAAAATGGAGAATTAACTAAAAATGTTCCACCATCTGCTAAGTTTTTCAGCATGTCATATTTTTCTAAGAAAACTGTTTGATGACAAGCAATAAAGTTAGCTTTGGATACCAAATAAATTGAACGAATCGGATTTGGTCCAAAACGTAGATGGGATACCGTCAATGTACCAGCTTTTTTTGAATCGTAAACAAAATATCCCTGTGCATAGTTATCCGTATTCTCACCAATAATTTTAATAGAATTTTTGTTTGCACCAACTGTTCCATCAGAACCCAAGCCGTAGAACAAACCACGTACTACATTGTCTGCCTCTATGCTGTAGCTCTCATCAAAATCAAGACTTGTATTTGTAACATCATCTTTAATACCAATCGTAAAATGATTTTTCGGCTTTTCATTCTTTAAATTGTCAAAAACAGCTTTAATCATTGCAGGTGTGAATTCTTTCGATGAAAGACCATATCTTCCACCGACAATTTTTGGCATTGATTTTAGTTTTCCCCAACCCTCATTCAATCCTTCATGCAAAGCATGAACACAATCAATAAACAATGGTTCGCCTGTTGCACCGGGTTCTTTAGTCCTGTCAAGTACTGCAATTGATTTTGTTGTTGCAGGTAGAGCTTCCATGAAACGTTTAACATCAAATGGTCTGTAAACTCTTACTTTCAAAACACCGACTTTTTCACCTTTAGCTGTCAAATAGTCAACCAATTCATGTGTGGTTTCGGCTCCTGATGCCATCAAAACAACAACTCTTTCTGCCTCAGGATGTCCTTCGTACTGGAACATGTAGTATTGTCTTCCTGTCAATGAAGCAAACTTATCCATAACTTTCTGAATTTTATCAGGTGCTTCAATATAGTATTTATTGGCAGCTTCGCGATTTTGGAAGAATACGTCCGGATTTTGTGCTGTGCCTCTTATTATTGGATTATCAGGTGTTAAAGCTCTGTCCCTGTGTGCTTTTACCAAATCATCTGTTACCATCTGTCTCATAATATCATCGGGAATAAGCTCAATTTTATTCACTTCGTGTGAAGTTCTGAAGCCATCAAAAAAGTGAACAAAAGGCAATCTTGTTTCCAAACTTGCAGTCTGTGCTATTAATTCGAAATCCATAACCTCCTGAACTGATGCCGCCGCAATCATCGCGAAACCTGTTGTTCTTGCTGTCATAACGTCAGAATGGTCACCAAAAATTGAAAGTGCATGTGTTGCTAAAGTTCTTGCACTGATATTAAAAACGGTCGATGTCAGTTCACCGGCAATTTTGAACATATTCGGTATCTTCAATAATAAACCCTGAGAGGCTGTAAAAGTCGTTGTAAGGGCACCTGCCTGCAAGGAACCGTGAACAGCACCTGCGGCACCGCCTTCGCTTTGCATTTCGCAAACGGTTGGTATAACTCCCCAAATATTCTTAATTCCTTTTGCAGACCATTCGTCAGCCCATTCGCCCATATTTGATGACGGTGTGATAGGGTAGATGGCACATACCTCATTTACCCTGTAGGCAACATAAGCCGCCGCTTCGTTTCCGTCAATAGTTGCATACATCTTATTACTACTCATTAATCTCTCCTAATATCAAAAGTATAAAACATTTTCATTAATTATTTGTAATATTCCAATTATTATTTGAAATAAACTACAAACTTAATAAAGATTGATAAAAAAAAAGAATAATTCTCATTTCTGTAACATTTGAAAAAACAGTAAGAAGTGAGTAGATTACTGAAAAATTGGTAATAAAAGTGGATGGATTAGGATGTTAATTGCGCTTAAAAAACTTTATAGTTTTGCCTGATACTCTTATAAAATATAAACCTGATGGGTAATCTTGCATTTGAATTTCTCGGGTTCCTATCATTTCTTCTTTTAAAACTAATGCCCCTAGTATATTATAAATTTCTACTGAACCATTTAAGTTTTCAATTAATATGCTGTTATCAAAATATGAAATATTTAGCGATTTTTTTGATTTGGCAATAATCTTGACACCACAATCCGCATCTCCCGTGTATATATTCGGTTTCGATTCAAAAATAATTTCCTTTTCACGTATTCTACCACATTCATCAACAAATACTGCGGTATCAATTGTTTTTCCTAAATTATAACTGCCGTAAACAACATCAATTTCTTTTGTAAAACCGGGAGCCAAAATTAATGGGAAACCGTATTGGGGTATTGATATGTAAATATTTTCTTTGCAATAAGCATTTAATATCTGCGAGTATTTACCATAATTCCTTAAATAAACAGTATCAACATTGATACTACCAACTTGAACTTGTTCTTCACTGGAATTTGATGACAATTCTAAGGTCAAACCTTTTAAATTTAGTGTATCATAAGTCATCAATCCTTTTTTGTCTTTTACAAGATAAATTAACTCACCATCTTCAAATTGATTTATTAATTTAGGATTAATACTAACAGTAAATGCTCCGGAGCTAAATGAAGGAATATTAGCTTCGATATTTTCTGAAATTAATATTTCGATACTTTCAATACCACTATCAAAAGAGTTTTCTTCTCTGATACTGATATATGGCTGACAGTCATTTGTTTTTAATATTTCCGGTTTATGATTATCTACAATTGATTCTAATAAACGCTCAGTCTTTTGACCTGCAGAATACCCGTAGGAATCATAAAATCCATTTCCGTAAACAATTAAACCGAAACAACTATCGGATTTGATGTGATGTGAACCGGGAGAAACAGTAGTACGACCCCATAAATAAGAAGTACCCGAAACTTCTTGAAAAATTGAATCAGGCAGTGACAAACCATCCAATACCAAACTCTCAATTCCTTTTTTTGTTATTACAATATTTATAAAATGCTCCCTGTAATTGGGGTGAGGTAGTGATATGAATCTATATTCATCAAGAAACTGTTCAATTGGTGGAATATGTATAAGAAATGGGTCACCATTAAATTTTCCGGATACATCTTTTGATATCCATCCATAAATTGCCGTTAAGACCGGTTTATTCGTTTTTACTACCAATGGAGAATTTATATAACACTCCCAAAAAGAAAACCTGTCTAAGGAATAAATAGAATCTCCAATTAAAAATCTTGTTGAATCAAAAAAAGGGATAATTCTAATGTAAGACTTGAATTTAGAATCCCAACTATTAATAGGCGTTATTATTGATTCAATGCCTAACAATGATATAGGTGGAGTCTCATCAAGCAACATATCAATAGAACCTTCATTATCAGAAGTGATAGCAGCATAACTATGTCCTGAAAATAATGCAATTTTTTTTGAAGAAGTTATAATTGAAGCCGTCAAATCATAATCATTAATAGCTGATGTATCAAGTTCATCTGTAACCTCTGGAATTAATTGTCTTGTTTCTCCACGATTAATTATAAATGAAAAATTTTCATATTTTGTTACTTTAGGGGAATATACCGGACATGATGGGATTATATTAACTAACGTACTGTCTTCAGTTCCAACAATCGTTATGTTAGAAAAAAAATTTCGAACATTGATACCTGGTATATCAACCGATTGAAAGAAGTTATTATAACTGGCAGTTGTATACAAAGTATCTAGAGTTTCAGTTGGGTAACATAAAAACGCATCACTTGAATTTAGTTTTGCTGACAATCCATATAAGTTAATAGGTCTGTCAGTTCTTACAAATATTCCTTTTTTTTCGGAATTGCTATAAGAATTGACTTCCAAATTATTTGGTATTCTTATTTGTTTTACTGAATCTCCAGTTACAGTAAAATTTATTTGATAGGGCTCGGTATAAAAATTTTCTATTGTTCCCATTACTGTATCACCATTTAAAGATGTTGCAAATAAGATTAATGATGTGTTTTTATTATTTTCATAATATGTATTTAAAGGAAAACATAATACAAAATCAGTACCTGCTGTTGACATAATTTGAGGTTGTGCAAATAAATAACTTATTGAAAAAAATACAAATATAAATATTATTTTTCTCATTTGCTTTATTCCTTTTGTACTATAAAATTTGAAGTTTTAAATTCATTATTGTTTTTTATGACTATAAAATACAGACCGTTTGCAAAGTTATTTGTTTCTATCTTTGTAATTGAGTTTTCAATTTTTGAATCGGAAACTTTTTTACCAATGGAATTGAAAATAACTAAAGAACTTTCAAAAGTTTGTTCAAAATTTTTGAAATATACATTAATAAATTCTGAACAAGGATTAGGATAAACAATATTTTCATCATCTACAGAAGTAAAATCTGAAACTGAAGTAACAGGAGGCAAAACATAAATTTGAAATGGTGCATAACGAATATAATTATTACTGCTTCTGTCATGAAAATACGCAATGACATTACCATTTCTTTGACCTTCCTCGTTGGCAATAAATTCAATCGAACCGATTTTACTTAATCCCGTAGAATCCGAATTGAGCCACCTTGGAAATTCGCCGGCGAAAGGGAACACGGTATATTTATTTAAACCTATATCTCCAACAACGATAACACTATCAACAACGAGTGAATCCCCTCCGCAAAGATTTACTTTTAAATCTTCTTTATGAACAATTGTGTCTCCCAAATAAGCAACTAAGTAAGAAGAACCATTAACCAATATAGCAGGTTGAGGTTTGGTGATGTTCAATATTAAACTGTCTTTAAGAATTATTGGCTCGTTATTATCCTTATTCCTGCAATATATATTGAAATTGATGATATTATATGAGAAACCTGAATACATGATATCAGTAACCAAATATACAACAGAATTTTCAACCATTTCATAAGGAAGTTCCCTAAAATGTATATTGTCCGACGGCTTTACATCATTCAATCCCATATAATTAAATTCACCTTGCTTACTATAACTTATTGAATCAATAATATAAGAAGATTTTGTTTTATTGTAAATAGTTAGAAACAAATCCCAAGGTGTCTTACCAAATTTATATTCGCAATAGTCCCAAGTAACATAATAATTACCAGTTGTAAAAAGAGTATCCTTATCTAATGAACGCATTTGTACCTTAGATGTATCGTAAAATTCAGTAGCATCTTCTTTATAATGATACGTAAAAACCAATTCTGCCTGTAAATATCCCTTTTTACTTACTGTATCTGCAAACATAGAGCGGTACCATAAAGAAAAACTTGCTGTATCTCCGGGTATTAAAATTCTTTCTGCTGTACCATATTTAAAAACTCTATCAAAAATATTCAAATAATTTCCTCTTGATGCTATATAATTCGGATATTTTAAATCAATACTGATGTGACTTAAATAAATGGCTTTATCTGAATTGTTTGTTAAACGAAATTCCCTCATAAAAACAGCAGGATAAATTGAAGTACCAATTGGACATTCCCCAAATTCAATAATTTCGGGAACAGATAGACTTTGTGATCCGGTGGCTTCAATAGCCACCGGAAAAAAGACTAAAATCAATAAGAGAAATATTTTCATTTTATAAATTTTCCCTTTCTCCATATTCCATCAGTAAATAATACATCAATGAAATACAATTGGTTTTTCAAGTTATGAATGTTTACAGAAATATTATTTTCCCTATTTAAAATGTTTACTAATAAATTAATTTCTTTACCAGTAACATCATATAATTTTATATCTATAGGTTTTATAATCTGACCATTAATATCAATTTCCAAAATTCTTATAATATCTTGACTTTCATACGAAAATACATTATAAATATTATCAAGAGATTTAACGATTTCTTCTACATGTGGTATCTCATCAAAACTAATAGATACATTTTGTGGAGGACAAGGTGGTGGTGGCGTTTCTGTAATATAAGTTATTGTAATGTTATATTGTTCCCCTAAACAATTTTCTCCACTAGGTCCTATCTCTGGACAAAATTGAAAAGTAAATCTTTGACTTTCACAAGGTTCAACAATCGGTATCAATGGCGATATATTGGGAGCTTCCTCGGCAGGATTTCCAGTCCATAAAGTATTATTTTCAGAATCTTTAATAGTCCATATCCTGTCAATACACGGATCATCCTCCATATTATCAAAATTAAATATTAATCCAGTAATAGTTCTCTCACCGCATGGACTTAAGATAATATCCATGAAATAGCAACCTAGTTCATGGTGAAGCCATATCGTATTAAATTCTCCAGAATTTATATCGTACAGTATCTCTTCACAAGGACAGAAACATGGGTCTTCAGGTTGAGAATATAATTGATTAGGTATTTGAATTATTAACAATCCTATGGATAATATAAAAACTAATTTGTTAAATTTTTTCATTTCGATTTCCTTTCTTATTTTTATAAGTTTACTTTAAGAGATTTTTAAAATATTGTAGTTCCTTTTTTGGAACTTATAATTATTGATTAAAGTAAATAACAGGGCTGTCGAATCTCAAACATTCGTCAGCTCTTTATTTATAGTGCCAATGTAAATATTTAGGGTGGTCGTGCCATATAGCCCTCCCAATTTTTATTCTATTTCCGAACTTAATCTATATTAAAAAAATCAATTAATTCAATACAAAAAAGAAAAAAAATACTAAATGAAAAATTGTAACAGTATCAAAATAGCGAAATTATTTTTACCATGCAAGAAAAAAATGACGTAAGCGTGTTTTTTTTTTAGAAGTTAGAAAGACAATTTAATTTTTTCATTTCCCTCAGTAACAACTCTCAACTCCCATCTTACAACTCACAAACTCATTAAACTAAGATTGGCACATATTTTGATAAATAATCATTAGAATTAATTTTTTGAAATAGGTGATGAAATGAATAAATTAGTATTAACATTCGTATTATTGAAGCTGTCCTTTAATTCAATGCTTGGGTTATTCGACTATGCTTTGGAACAGGTGGAAAGCGTTCTGCCTCAAACAGTTATAGAAAATACAGTCAATCAGCCAAGCGATACAACGCAAAATTATGCAAGGGTTTTGTCGGTTGACAGGTAGTTAAGTTTTGCTAAGCTCCTCCAAATCACTCAGGAGCTTAGTCCACTCCCGGATTTTCGATTCGATTTCTTCTTTTACTTTGACATACTCAGACTGCTTTGCTTTCAACAATTCTATGTTCTTTATATTTTCAGGATTTGAAAAGAATTTATCCATTTCGGATATCTTCAATTCACCGGATTCGATTTGCTCTTCAATCTGAGTAATTTGCTTTTTTATCCTGTTTTCTTCTCTGAGAAATCGCTTGCGTTCCTCGCGGTCAATCTGACTTTGCTTAACTTCGTCGTTAATCTGTATTTTTTCCTTAACAGAAGTAATATTTAACTCATTCAGAGATTCAATTTTATGTCTTTCAATGAAATCGTAAATATCTCCGCTGTATTCCTTAATTCCCTTATTATTAAAATAAATAGTGCGTTCAGTTAAACCATGCAAAAAATTTCTGTCATGCGATACAATTATCAGCGAACCTGAATACTCAAGCAATGCACTCTTAAGTACATCTTTGGCTACCATGTCAAGATGATTTGTCGGCTCATCAAGTATTAGCAGATTGCTTTCCTTAAGCAGTAACCGGGCAATAGCCAGACGTGATTTCTCACCACCTGAAAGCACTTTCACTTTCTTGAAAACATCATTTCCACTAAACAAAAATGCTCCGAGTAAGCTTCGAATCTGACTTCTCATATCTCCTGTAGCGGCTCTGTCAATTATCTCCAAAACAGTTGAATTTGAGTCAAGAAGCTCTGCCTGATGCTGTGCATAGTACCCCAACATCACATTTGTCCCGATTTTCAGTTGTCCGTCGAAATCCGAAATGTCATTTGCAATTATCCTCGAAAGAGTTGTTTTGCCCTCACCATTTTTCCCGACAAAAGCAATTTTTTCTCCCATTTCCATACCGAAATTGATTGAATCAAGCACCTTTTTAGTATCATAAGTTTTTGATAAATTATGAACTTCGGCAACAATCCTTCCACTTCTCGGAGCAGGAGGGAAGCGAAATTTAATCGAGCTTTTATCATCATTTTCAACTTCAATTCTGTCCATTTTTTCAAGCATTTTAACTCTTGACTGAACCCTGGAAGAAAGTGTTGCCTTGTAGCGAAACCTTTCGATAAACCTTTCAGTTTGAGCAATTTGTCTTTGCTGGTTATCATAAGTATTTAGCTGCTGTTTTTTGATTTCAACTCTGTGTTCTACAAATCTTGAATATGGCAAATTGAAGTCGTATATTTTACCTAAGGATATTTCGATTGTTCTGTTCGTTACGGCATCGAGGAAGTTCCTGTCGTGTGATACCAGCAGTACAATTCCTTTGTAAGCCCTTAGATATTCTTCAAGCCATTGAATACTTTCTATATCGAGATGGTTTGTCGGCTCATCAAGCAAAATGCAATCCGGTTTTCTGAGAAGTATTTTTGCAAGCTCCACACGCATTTGCCAGCCACCGCTGAATTCATTCATTGGTCTGCTGAATTCTACTCTTGGAAATCCTAGACCTATCAATGTCTGCTCGATTTGTGCCTTTATTGAAGCACCCCCGAGTATTTCAAATTTATCATTTGCTTCGCTCAGATTCTGAATCAAACGCAAATAATCTTTCGATTCATAATCGGTTCTTGTGTTTATCTCATTTTCAAATGATTTAATATTCCTCTCAAGTTCGCAAATTTCCTCTAAGGAATTGTAAACTACATTAAATATTGAATTTCCATTTCCTTCAATTGTTAATTGTTCATTGTTAATTGTTAATTGCTTTCTTCCTTCCTGCGGTAGATAACCAATTTTAAAACGGTTTGGAATGCTAACATTGCCTTCTTCTGGTTGTTGCATACCGTTAACGATTTTCAATAGGGTGGACTTACCCGAACCATTACGACCGATAAGGCCTATTTTGTCTTCGGGACGAATTGTAAAGGTAACACTATCGAATAAATACCTTCCTGCAAAGTGTATAGATAAATTTGATATTTGAATCATCTGATTATCTTAATCTGAAAACTGCAAAATTAAGGAATTTTTTTTAGCTGGAAGAAGAAAGCGTAAAGCTGAAAGAATTTTCAAATTACAATTTTCAATTACCAACGGTTTACGGTTCACTGTTCTCGGTTTACTATTTACTATTTTCCGTTCACTTTTTAAGTTTAGTGATTCACGTTTTCACTAAACACTTTCCCTTTATACATGCTTAGTTCTTAATACCAATATTTTTTCTAATGGCTCTGAATTACTTCCAGCAGTTCGTTGGTTATTTTGGTTTGTCTCATTTTTTGAAGTTTGCGTTTCAATTTTTTGAGGATAATATCAATTTCGTCTTTTGCCTGATTCATCGAGTTCATTCTTTCGTAGTTCTCCGCAATTTCGGATTGCACCAGCAAATTCAATAATGATATTCTGAAATAATATTTGAGAAGGTTTGTTAAAAATGTTCCCGATTCAGGTTCCAATATTACATCACCTAATGTTTGGTAGTAACCGACTTTTTTAATATCAGCAATATTTTGAACTTCAAGTCGGCTAGGATAAAGGAATTTTTTAACCAACAAATAACCCTTTTTTGTTGATTGATTGTAAGCATTGGACATTACGGAAATTTCCAGGTCAAGTTCATTGCCGGAAAATACTTCTATTATATCATTCACGGTTTTTGTTTTCATGTCAATCAAATCCTGCCAGACAATTTTTTTGGAAACAGGGAACGGTAATTTATTGTTGGTTTCGTGAATCCCGAACAATTGCCTTCCTATTAAAAAGACATAATCGAAATTAGAGATTTTGCCGATATATTTTGAGTAATTCAATTTAATTTCGTTATTAAATTTTCCGCAAAAACCAAGATTGGAGCCAACAAGGATTGCAACTTTTTTTCTGTCCTGAACTTGGGCTTCTTCACTTTCATTAAAAAGTTTTGTATGCTCCTTAATAAACCCATAGACCTGGTCAACAGCCAAATTTAGTTTAATAAAATTTGCTTCATACAGTTTACTGATATTTGCAAAAGCCATTGATGCGATTGTGCTCAAGACTTCTGCAACATCGAAAAAGGTAATAGTACCGTTAATTTCTTCCTTAAGCTGTCGTATAGTTGGCATCTTGCTCTTTGTCTTTATTGATTAGTTTATTTATAAAGCTGATAAGATTTGTATCTTTAATTACCGACTCTTTGAACTCGTAAAAATCCCTGTAACCACTGACTTTGAATTTGACGTTGTACTTTTCTTCGGACTCATCGCTTCCCCTAAGAAGTTTATAGCTCTTAGCATAAGTATCGAAAGCGGCTTTAAGTATTTCTTCGGCTGATGAATTTAATTCCATCCCAAAAATCTGTTTGCCGTTTTTTTCCTTAAGGTTTTCCGTTTCAATCAACTTGTAAATTTCGATTTTTGCCAGGTCAACCAAACTGTCTTTTTCGAGAGTTGTTTGGTTTAATCCCTGCTTCAGGTATGCATAAGCCCGTACACCATGATTAACGATTATCAAATCTTCTGCGGATAAATCAAAACCGAAACTTTGATATTTCTTCTTTTCCTTGTAAACAGCCAAATCCGCCTTCAGATTTTTGGACATCTGTTTCATAAGTCCTGTTTGTGCCTTGCTTCCGACTCTCGATACAGACAAGCCAGTGTGCACTGCGGGTAAAATTTCCTCATTGAACAAGGCATTATCCAAATAAATCTGACCATCGGTAATTGAAATCACATTCGTTGGTATATAAGCGGAGTAATCATTTTCCTTTGTTTCGATAAGAGGAAAGGAGGTCAAAGTTCCAACCTTATACTTATCACTGAATTCGCTAAGCTCATTTTTACTTTTTGGTAAGCAATAAGCAAACTCATCAAGTTCTTCGTTGAATTCATAAAATACTGAAGCCGCTCTTTCCAATAACCTCGAATGAAGATAAAATATGTCCCCAGGAAATGCTTCTCTGCCGGGAGCACGTTTCAGGAGCAGAGATATATGCCTGTAAGCATTTGCATGTTTTGTCAAATCATCATAAATAATGACTGCGTGTTTTCCTCTGTCACGGAAATACTCGCCAATAGAAGTACCTGCAAACGGGGCAATGTAAAGCAGTGCTGCCGGGTCATTGGCTTTAGTAGCTACGATAACTGTATATTTGTCTGCACCTGTCTTTTCAAGAGTTCTTTTAATCGAGACAATCTCAGAAATCTTTTTTCCGATTGCTACATATATAAAAACAATTTTCTCCTGTCGCAATTCGTTTAGCTTTGACTGATGTAAAATTGTAGCCACACCCAAGGCAGTTTTGCCTGTACCTCTGTCTCCAATCACAAGCATTCTTTGACCCAAACCAATTGGCATCATTGTGTCAATTGCCTTGATACCGGTATGTAATGGCGTATCAATAGGGGAGCGTGAAATTAAAGGTGGAGCATCACGTTCAACAGGTATATATTTGAATTCGTCGTTTCCAAGAGCTTTCTTACCTTTTATTTTTGCCCAAACTTCAGCAGGGTCGTTAGTGCTGTCCATCTTGTCGTCTTCATTATCACTTTCTTCAAGGTCCATAGGTCTTCCAAAGGGGTCAACCACGTGTCCCAACTGTGCTTCGGATGCAAAAACAGATAGTACGTCTTGTGACTTGTCCAACAAGACTTTATCTTTTTCCTTGACAAATCTTTCTTCACCAAAGACAATACAACTGACTGTATTTTCATCAATATCTATTATCTGACCGAAAATTTCTTCTCCGGCTCTCTTTGTCGAAGTAGGAAACTGAAGTTTCTGTCCTATCTTAGCTTTCTCAAGCCCTGAAATTACTCCGATACCGTCAGCAAAACTTTCGACAAATCCTATGTCTATATGACCACCAGACGGCTTCTGATTCATGTCAATCAGTTTGGCTATTTCGTTATTCAATTCAAACTGGATTTGCTCCAAATACTTCTTGTCAATTGCACTCATGTTCACTCTTTTTTCTTATTAATAATAAAGTAATCAAATATAGTGTTCAATAAATCACTTTTTGAAATTTTCAATTCACCCAGACCGGATTCGTCAATTTCATCAACATAACTTTTTTTATAAATCCTTTGAACATTTCTGTCCCTGTTTTTCTTATCAATGATGTTTACAATGAAATATTTATATTCATCATCATATACGGTGTCCTTTTTGGTTTTAGCGAGAACAAAGTTGATAATCTCTTCTGTACGCTTTTCACTTAATTCAATCTTACGGTTAAGTTTTACATTTATCTCGAGAGTCTTTGAATTAAAATAATCAGCAGCATGCAAAATTTCCTCGAAACTAATTGCACTGTTTGTTATAAACAACTCCAGCCATTGCCTGACAATCTCGGTTTGAACATACCTTTTAAACAGCAATTCTTTCAGCTTAAGATGGAATTGTCTTTCATTTTCAATCTCGTATTTTCCAATATTGAATAAGTTAATTCTGTTAATTAATAATAACCTTTTCAAGTCTAAAATTATTTGCAATAAAACCTCATCGTCAGAATCGTGATAATCAACGATTTTCCATAAAGTTTCTGCACAATATTTTATCACCTTTTTATTCATAAAGTTTACTACTTTTTACCTTGTTCTTCCTGTTCCTTTGCCGCTTCTTCAGCTTCTCTCTTTCGCTTATCAGCTTTCACTGTATTGATAATTTCAACATAGACATTTACGTTCTTTATCAGTTCTACTTTATCTTTATCCTTAGTATCTTTCAGCTTGCCATAGTCAAGCTCTAAATCTTCACCGCTATTTTTCAGCAAACCCTGTTTGACTATAAAATAATCATTTAGAATACCATTGTAATAGAAAAAGCTGTAAACATTGATAGCTACAATGACCACAACAAAAACTAAATTACCGAACAACAACAGTTTTTTCTTTGCTGATTTTCCCGCTTTCTTTTCAACATCTTTATCAACAGTAATATCAACTTCACCTGCTTCAGCATCTGTAGCAGTTCCAGTCGATATCTTACCTTCAGATGATATTTCACTGCTTACTGTTGAATCTTCTCCTTCTTCCTTTTTTTCTCCTTCCTCAGAAGTTGGCAAATTCTTTAAATTGTCGAGTACTTTATCAATTTTCTCATCCAAATTCACAAAAAAGGTTTTTGTTTCTTCCATAGGAATAGCTGAAAATAATTTTGGATTTCTGGAAAATATTCCGGCAAATACTTTTGAATCTTTCAAAGTCTTGATTAGTTCTCTTGGTATAACTGGCATCCCCGAACCGCCGGCTCCTGATGCTGCATCCTTGAAGCCAAACTTAAAGTTTGGCAGATACAAAATAACTATATTATACAATATCGGTATGACATACAAAAAAACGCTAAAAGAAATCAGCAATGATGTTCCAAAATGTAGCCATATAAGCAAAGAATATGACAAATTCTCATATAAAAAAGCGCTTGTTTCCATTTTCAGTTTTCTATTTTATTTGTAATTAGTTTCACTTCAAGCCCAGTTGTTTTTCTGATTTCTTCCGATTCATTATTCACTATGTTCAGTATTCCGCCTTCAGGCAGTTTAAATGAATACTTCAACACCTCTTTATCATATAATTTTATATTTGAACCTCTTTCCAAAATGCTCATCATACTTTTATGATTTGGGTAAACATACACCATGTACTTTTCTTCATCATCAACACTATCCAATTCTCTTGACGATGATTCTATCTGTTTAAGAAGGTCTTTATTATAAAAATTCAGGAAGTCGAATTCGTCGCCTATATATGAATTAATATCCTTACTGCTTTTAAAAGCAATGCAATCGCACTCATAAGAGCTTTCGGATTCTGCTTTCGGTATCAACGACATGACCTGAAAATTTATCATAATTGGCTATCCTCTTCTATCAATAATTAGCTTTTCAAACATTTCTCGACGTAAGAGTTTATTAATTCAGCTCTATTTTCTGAAAGATGTTTGACAAACTCCTGCAATTTGGCATTGTCTGTACGTTGCTTCATTGAGCCAATCAAATCACCGATATACTTAAAATACTTCGGTTCAATCGTTAATACCATCTCATCGAAGCAAAGAATTAAAAAGCCAAATAAAGTATCCCAGATGGGAACTTGCAAACCGTCCATACCACTAAAAGATTTTGCAACCTTGAAAGGTTGAGTTAAAAAGCTGGTTATTCGATCAGCTCTGTCGTTTATTGCTCTTTGGTCGGCACTAATCGAGTCCTTGCCCAAAAGATTTATAATTTTCTCAATTTGTTTATTCTTTTCTAAGATATCCTTAACGATTTTTACTAACCTTGGATGTGCTCTTAAAAGTTTTTTCGCTAAATCTTCAGTCAAACCGCTTGCAATAATTTTATCCTGATTATTATGATAAAAAGTATTGACATAATCTTCGGTCATCTTTGTTAAAAAGTTTGAAGTAGAGGCAAGAGGGTCAACTGCAGGATAAATGTTCTTTTCGGCAATTTCTCTTGTCAATACTATCATTGCATCCAAATGTCCGAATATTGTTGATGGGGCAGGGTCAGTCAGGTCATCTGCAGGAACATAAACTGCCTGTACGGAAGTTATCCAGCCCTTGTTTGTTGAAGTAATTCGCTCTTCCAAATCACCTACTTCCATCTCGAGAGTCGGCTGATATCCTACGTTTGACGGCATTCTTCCAAGAAGTGTACTTACCTCGGCTCCTGCCTGAATAAATCTGAAAATATTGTCTGCAAAAAATAAAACATTGTTCTCAACAGGTTTTCCATTCTCATCTAAGTTTTCTATATCCCTGAAATATTCAGCCATAGTAATCGCAGTATGTGCCGTTCGGAACCTTACACCAGATGGTTCATTCATTTGCCCGAAAACAAATACAAGGTTATTTAAAATGTTTTTCGTCAGGTCAACAACTTCACCCTTGCTTTGTTTTTCCAATAAATCTTCTTCCATGTGCCTGTGAAGTTCTTTGAATTCGCCCCATAAGTCAGAACCTTCACGTGTTCTTTCGCCAACACCCGCAAACACTGTCTTGGCTCCTGCAGTTTCTATCATGGTATTGATTATCTCTTGAAGGAAAACTGATTTTCCTACACCGGCGCCACCAAAAAAGCCGACTTTCCCGCCTTTTGGCATTGGTGCCATAAAATCAACAACCTTGATGTATGTGTGCAAAATCTCACTCGGTGGTTTTACTTCCTGAAAGGGAGGAGGGTCTTTTACGATATTTGCTCTCAATAAAGGTGAACTAACATTTGTCAGAGGGTCGAGGTATTCGACTGTATGATGCCCGATGGGATTTGGCTGGTCATCAATAGTTTCGCCGACTGTGTTAAATATTCTTCCCAAAATTCCAACAGGTACTTCAAGTTGGACACCCCTTCCTACAACGTGCATTCCTCTTCCTAATTGAAATGTGGAACCCATTGCGACAGTGCGGACTTTGTTTGTCCCAAGGTGCGAAAGTACTTCGAGTAATAAGGGTTTTTTAATATCATTGCCTTCGGTAGTAACCTCTACAATATCGTAAATGCCCGGTAGCTCAGTTGCCTTTTTTTTGCTTTTGGTTGAGGTTTCCTTAACATTTGTATTTAATTCTGATAGCACTTTTTCAGGTTCCTCGGAACCCGAAAGGTCGAACTCCACGTCAATCACTGGTCCTTTGATTGATACTATCCAACCTCTTAAGTCTTTTTTCGACATTTGCCTTCTACTATTTAATTGAAAAAATTTCTTTTTTAGTTAAAAACGTTAGTAATTTATTTTACAAATTTTTCTTTTGCCAAATCTAACAATAACAAATCAATTTCTAAAGAACAAAACGAAATAATATTTATAAGAAAGTACAAAACTCAAAAAGAAATATACTAAAAATAAACATAAGAACCAACAATCAAAAAAGTGTTTATGGAGGTTGTACTTTATGTAAAAAATTAAATCTTATTACTATTATTATTACACTAAATTATTTTTTAGTTAATACTAAAATAACAAAAATACCGAATATAATCAAATTGATTAAAATTGAAGTCAATAATCAATTACTGATTTACTTTTACTGCAGGTATATACTTCTCTGCTAATACGTAACTACCAAATAATACAGTTACATAAGTTATATCACCTAATATAGTGTTCCTGAAGAATGGTATAGCCAAAGTATAGCACCTGACTAAGCTATCCCAATTCAATGGCTGGTACATCGGGTCGGTTAACCATGAACCAAAATTGGTAATTACGAAGAAAATCATAGAACCTGCTAAGGATGCAAGAACAACGTTCTGAACTTTAACTCTTGATTTGATTAAATATCCTATAAATATCCCAATTCCAAATGCCAGATAAACAAAAACGGATACCGGATAAAATCCAAGAAATAAGTCGCTTAAAAGCATTGCTCCAATGGGAATCAGCAAAGCAAATCGTTTGTCGAATATAAAAGCTCCTGCAAAAATTGCAATAGCCATAACAGGGGACACGTTTGCCGGATGGTCAATCAACCTGGTTAAAGCGGCAAGAACAATTAAGCCAGCCATTACTAATATTCTGAAAGTATTATTCTGTTTCATTTTCATCTCACTTAATTTTATTATTAATTTGTAAACTGCAAAAATCTTAAAAACATATCAAACATACAAATAAAAAATCATATTCTTATTCAGCTAATAGGGAAGATTATATTATTATTTAGTTTACATAATGTAGATTATATTACAATTATATATATATCAAATATACGTTATAATCTTCAATATCATTAGCTTACGTTACATTTCAATATTTATTCTTGTCATCAAATCCAATACCCTATACCCGATACCCTAAACCCAAAACTACAACTCACTTTTATAAATCTGATTATTATTAACAGTGAATTTTGGTTTTCCCTTAAGCTTCCAACCGATATAAGGACTGTTTTCAGACTTGGATTTGAACTTCTTAGCATCAACAATCCATTCTTCATTCGGGGCAAAAATACTTAAATTGGCTTTTTCTCCGTCTTTTATATATATATCTTTCAATTTCAATATCTTACGTGGATTAACCGACATTAGCTCAATCATTTTGGTCATATCAATGATTTTCTCATGCACAAGCTTGGTCATTGTCAGTCCGAGAGAAGTTTCCAAGCCGATAATACCATAAGGAGCTTTCTCAAATTCCACATGTTTCTCGTGCAAGGCATGAGGAGCATGGTCAGTAACGATACAATCAATTGTTCCGTCCTGAATGCATTCTAAAATGGTTTCGATATCTTCTTTAGTTCTCAATGGCGGATTCATCTTCAATTGAGAATCGTAAGATACCAGTTCTTCCTCGCTGTTAGTGAAATGATGAGGAGCAACCTCGCAGGTTACTCTCAGACCACGTTTCTTTGCATTTCTGATTAAAAGTATGGCACCTTTGGTACTTACGTGCTGTATATGATACAAACGGTTGCCGCAGTATTCAGCCAGCCGTATATCACGTGATACGATAAGTTCTTCAGCTACAGATGGATAGCCCTTGAGACCTAATTTACCGGAAATGGCACCTTCATTCATCGAGAAATCATGAGTTAATGTATGGTCTTCACAATGCTGGGCAATCAGAAAATCTCTTGTGGAAGCATAATCAAAGGCACGTTTCATTACTTCAGAATCCATCACACAAGAGCCATCATCGGTAAACATCAATGCACCAAAGTCACTTAGCTCAAGCATCGGAGAAATGAGTTTACCTTTCCGCTCCTGAGTGATTGTCGCAGAAATTCCTACATCAACTAACAAGTCTTTTGCCCTTTGTTTAATGAAGTTAACTACTGTGATATTATCAATTGCAGGTTCTGTATTTGGCATGACGCAAACACCTGTGAAACCACCATTTGCCGCAGATTCTGCTCCGGTATCAATATCTTCCTTGTATTCAAAACCTGGCTCTCGGAAATGTACGTGCATATCGTAAAATCCCGGTGAACAAATCAACTTATCTGCATTGACAATCTCAGTTTTCTCGCCACAATTGACATCAGATTTGGTCATTGATTTAATAAATCCATCTTTGAGCCAAAGGTTAAAAACATCATCAATTCCCTGCTCAGGGCTGATAACACGGATATTTTTAAATAAAATATTCACTCTCTCTCCTATTTTTTAATATTGCTGCTACAATTTATGCAAATTACAAAATTGAGAAAAAATAATATCAACAAATAATGCCCATTTTCAAAAAACTTTCTTCAACTTAAACTTTCAGAAAGTTTTAAACTTTCAGAAAGTTAAACTAAATTGCCAATTATATATTTAATAAATCTGAAAAAATGAAAATAATTTCTATAGAAACAAGCGGTCCTGTTTGCTCTGTTGCTTTGAGCGATGGCGATTCGTTCATATCTGAACTATACAATAGCGACGGAAATCGGCATGATGAACTTTGCGCAGAGTTTGTCAGGAGATTACTTGTTGAGAAAAATCTGACAATTAGTAACATAGATGCAATTGCAGTTTCCTCAGGTCCCGGTTCTTTCACAGGGCTTCGTATAGGTGCAAGCATAGCCAAGGCACTTTGCTTCAAGGAAAGCGAAAATGATTATGCACCGAGACTAATTGCAGTTCCGACATTATCCGCATTTGCCAATGAAGCGATGGAAAATATAAACTTTCAGAAAGTTCCAAACTTTCGGAAAGTTGAAAATACAAAAATCATAGCATTCATCCCTGCACAAAAAGATTATTTATACTATCAGATTTTCACACGTCGTCCTGAGCTTGTCGAAGGTCAACCTGACCTCGATACTAATGTCATCCTGAGCTTGTCGAAGGATGAGCTTGTCGAAGGAACCGAAATAAAACTATCTCACATTTCCGACTTCAAATCCCTCGATTTCATCGGCACATTTCTTTGCGGACCAAACACTAACATACTTCCCAGTTTACCTGCTCCACCCTATCAAATCGAATACTCAGCAAAGCACATTGCAAAGCTTGCCATCAAGAAATATAAGGCAGGAGAATTCACAGATGCAAACACTTTCAAACCGCTCTATGTGCAGGATTTTCAGGTGAAGAAAAGGAAATAGGAGAAGGGAAAAGGGAGAAGGGAGAAGGGAGAAGGAATGACAGAAATACCGAATGACCAAATGACCAAAAACAGGAAAAGGGGGTGAAAATCAGGAAATTTGTAACTTTATTATTCATCTAAGCTTAGAAATATTCTCAAAATCTTTTTCCGCTTTTTCATGTTGTTTTTGCGATTTTTTGTTTTCCGTTTTCGGTGAACTTTTATCCATTAAAATACTTGACTGAACGATTGACAAAGAACAAGCTGTACGAAATTAGGGTATTTGAAATTAACCACAAGAAAAGGATTTTAAAACTGTTTTTATTTTATTTTTACTAGTTTTCGCAGATGGGAATTTTAAATGTAAAATGTAGAATGTAAAATGAAGAATGTAGGAAAGACAGAAACACCGAATGACCGAATTACCAAAAACAGTCATACTGAGCTTGTCGAAGTATGAGCTAGTCTAAGGATTCTCCAAAGGGAGATTTTTTATAAAAATTTCTTGCTTATCTCATTTTTAATTTGTAATTTTGTATAAGGAGATAAATAGTTGTTAGTTGTTAGTTGTTAGTTGTTAGTTGTTATTCAACATTCAACATTCAACATTCAACATTCAACATTCAACAGATAATATATGTTCGGTTCTTTTAATTTGATGATAGGTATTTAAAAATATAAATAAATTGTTTTTTTTTATCATTAATTAATTTAGGAGATTTAAAATGAAGAAGTTGCTTATAATTTCGGTTTTATTAATCATTTTTATATTATCAAAAATTGACCTTAAAGCAGTTAACTGTTTTGATAAGTATTCAATGGGTTGTCAAAATTGGGGGCAGTGGAATTATTCATCAATGTTAGTAATTTTAGCTGACTTTCCAGGTTGCTCGTTATTTGTTAATTATACTTTCAGAGTCTGTTCAACAAATTCAGCACTTGTTCAAATGAATATAACTGATGTAACTATTGGAGCCGGTTGTGCCTCTGTAACTCAATTCCTCAAACCTAATGGGACCTTAGATCCAAGTAGAGTTCGACGACTTAAACAAAAAGCATTCAGGCATATTAGCGAAACTTTGTTTGAACCTGAAAAGTATAATTACATTTGTCCTAATTCAAAAAAAATATACACCTTTTGGGAAGGAACTTGTCAAAAAGTATGTGAATTAGTATATTCTGATGGTACCATCGGATATGTTACCAAGGATTGTGAAACTGATTATTGTTGTGGTATTGAAAGAAATTACTGCTGGAACCAAAATACATCACAAATTGATAAAGTTGAAAACCATTATTCAGAGCAATATGAAGAATGTCATATCTTAATGGCCCCATTGTGCCCCCAACCTGGTGACTGGGTTGGAAATCGGCAAGTCAGTTCAATTAGTTCAGAATCAGGTTGTACCAATAACTGCGTTTTTGATTAACACCGGATTGAAAACTATATATTTGAAAGGACAAATATTATGAGAATTTTCATATTTTTAACAATTATAGTGCTTTTTTTTAGTTCATTTATATATTCTCAAGAATTAAAGTGGTTAGAAAAATATTCACCAGGAATGTTAGAGCTTTATACTGTTCCCAATATAATTGCTTATGATAATAAAATTATAAAAATTGATTTTATTAGAAGGTTGGATGGTGCAGATATTTATGGAGGAAATAAAATTCAATTTTCATACATCGACAAAGATAATGGTAATATTATTGAATCAAAACTCATAACATTAAGTCATCCAGTACTAACTATAAGAGCTATTAAAAAGTATAATGAATCAGAATTTATTATTTATGGCGAAAAGGAAAATAATAAATTTTTTTATTGTATTATTAATCTTTCAGGAGAATTGATAAAAGAAAATTTTATGGAGATCGACAATGTTAATTTGGGTTACATTTTTCAATACATTGTTGATGAAGATTACAATTTCATAGCTACATATAATGACAAAAAAGAAGGTTTAATTTGTAAATACAATCTTGATTTTGAAATTATTGATTCTTTAAGAGTTCCATTTGTTATTGAAGATACATCTTTAACATATCCATCTATATATTTATGGGTACATTGTCAAACAAAAGATGGTGGTTATTTATTTTCTTACCGTCACATGTGGCCTTTTGAAAATAATTATGTCTTTAAAACCGATATTAATCTAAATATCATTAAATCATTTGAACTCCAATCATTTTTATATCCAAATTATGATGTTGATAAATTTTTAATACGTTTTATTGATGAAAAAGACGATGGGTCTTATTTTGTAGTTATGAATAATTCAAATAATCTAGCGGATTACAGAGATTCGACTTTCGCTCTTTTAAATCTCGATTCTGATGGAAATATCTTATTAAAAAATTTTTATGGAGGAAAAACGATTTATGATCTTGACAAAGAAGAGCCACAAATGAGAATTATGAGTGCAGTTGATTTTAAAAAAGATGAACTTGGAAATTATATCATAGGATGTTCTTTTAGATTTCCGGTTGTTTTGAAATCAGATCAATTCGGCAACAAAATCTGGCAACGCATGTACAATGTTCTTGATAGTAATCTATTATTAGGTTTGAATAAAATTAACATTATAAGTGAAAAAACCATTGCTCTTTGTGTGTCTGATTATCAAGAATTTGTTGATGAATTTTTTAATAAATATAAGAAACAGGTAAATTCTTATATTTATTTTGTTGAAGACAATACTAATTATATAGATGAAGAAAGTCAGTTTGATAATAACATCATTTTATTTCCTAATCCAAATTCAGGAGAATTTAAAGTTGGATTAAGTTATAATTCAAACCCAAGACTTTTTTCATTGGAAATTTATGATGTTATAGGTGATCAAGTATATTACAAGAATGATATTAATGGATTTATCAATATTAATATTAGAAATAAGCCTTCTGGTATTTATATGATTAAGATTATTATAGGTAGTAATGTCCTTACTAAGCACATCATCAAAATTGATTAAAACGAATATGTCAATCTTTTTATAGAGTCTCACTTATTTAGTGGGACTCTTTTTGTAAACTGAAATTCCCTCCTGTCAGTTGTTCCTTTTGACAGCACCAATCACTGAAATCACTTAATTCCTAAAAATCAAAGTTCGGACAACAAAAACTTTGTGCAACACAGCGAAAACTTCGCACCCTTTGCGTTTAAATTCTTCTTTTGGTTAATAATATATTCCCTGACGGGATTACATTAACATTTATTGATATTTATCAAATATTTGTTATTTTATTGTAATAACAATACTTAACGAATTAATAACAAAATAAATAAATTAATATTTTTTGTTATTTTGCTTTATTTATGCTATTTTTGTTACTGATTTGTTTCTTAATTATCTATGGGATTTATCATGGTACAGATTAGATATAAAAAATTGGCAACGGGAAAATACAGTGTTTATTTGGATATTTACACAAAAGATGCCAAAGGTTATACCAAACGTTCTTATGATTTTTTGGGTATTTATGTTAATGCGGATTATTCAAAAATTAAAAGGGTTAAGGAAGAAGACAAAGAAAAAATTCGTAGGGTTCAAGCCGTTAAAGCTAAAAGAGAACTTGATTCGATTGATGATACTCATAATCTTCCAAGAAAAAAACAACCTTTGAAAACAGACCTATTTTGGGTAATTGATAATATCCAAAAAAAATATTGTGATAGTACTGTGTCAAGTGCTTTAAAACAACTTAAAATTTTTACTAACCAAAACAAATTACCCTGTAGCGATGTTGACCATAAATTTATAGATGAATTTTGGAACTTTTTATCAATTAAAATTCAACACAATACTGCTGTTCAATATTTGAAGCGTTTGCATGCTCATATTAATAAAGGGATAAAAGCAGGTCTG
>Ga0172370_10001092_pt1 | contig 42455 bp, 43 predicted proteins | sample LakKiv5m_FD_114538 | JGI IMG/M metagenome (GOLD analysis project Ga0172370, IMG submission 114538) | Freshwater microbial communities from Kabuno Bay, South-Kivu, Congo - kab_022012_11.5m | ecosystem: Environmental > Aquatic > Freshwater > Lake | place: Democratic Republic of the Congo...
AGTTGGCGGAGGAACGCTTAATTTGAATCAAGATCTCCGCTATCTTTCATTATCTTCTGAATTGGCTTTTGGAACCAGCGGGACAGTGAATCTTGCATCCGGGAAGAACCTTGAGTGTAAAGTTACGACGGATGAAAACGGAGCCGGGACTCTTAACTTTCTTGGGGGAGCGCAAAGCGTAAGCCGCGATATTGGGACAGCGGCTAAGGCATTAAATAAGGTCGACGTCGCCTCAGGCGCGGCTACTTTTAACGGCGATATCTATGCTGCGACTTTGAGTTTTTCGGGTGATGGCACTGCGAATATCGCCAGCGGTAAGTCTATTACCGGTGCAGTAGATAATCTTACCGGTTCTGATGGTGCGGGCACCCTTACTCTGTCGGGAGGCGATCAGGCTGTCAGCGGGGCAATAGGCGCATCCAGAGCAGTTAAAACAATAAATATAGAATCGGGATTAGCCAAAATCGCGACATTCTCCGGCGCAGTAAATGCCTGGAATATTAATATGAACGGTTTAGGCAGCGCAACCTTTGCAGGCAATCTTACAGGAGCATTGAATTTTGCAGAGAATGGTATAGCTACTATGGCCTCCGGCACAACTATCGCCGGTGTGGTTGATAATATTTCCGGATCTGCCGATACTGGCACTCTTAAGTTTTTGGGCGGCACTCAAAGCATAAGCGGTGATATCGGCTCTACAAATATACTTCACTTAGTTGATATTGCTGCAGGTACAACTACTTTTAGCGGTGATATTAACACTACAACCTTAAACTTTTCAGGTGATGGCACGGCTATCATTGCCAGTGGTAAATCAATTACCGGAGATATTACCGCAGATAATCCCGGAGAGGGTACTCTTAACTTGTTAGGCGGGAATCAAGCTTTAAGTGGCGCCATTGGTGCAATAGGGAAGGCCTTAAAAGAGGTTAATTTTAACGGCACAACAACGCTTCTTGATAATATTTACGCTACCGATACGAATATAAATAGCGGTAGTACTCTTACTGCAAGCGGCAATCGCACAGTAACAGGTAATCTTACTGTTGAAGACGGCGGGATATTATCTTTCGGATCAACTACAATGCAGATTGCCAGCGGTGTTCTTTCATCAGCCAGCAACTCTACGATCTCTCCGCAAATCAGCGGTACTACTACAGGCAAGATCACAGCAACTGGCGCAACTGCAACTGTTGATGATGGGACAAATATCTTCGTTAATGTAGTAGGCTACGTTCCGCAAAATAATTATTTTACTATTTTAGAGAGTACAGGAGGCGGTATCGGTACAATTCCGGATGGAAATATTACAGATGACAGCCGTAGGTTTTATTTTACTCAAGTTGCCGATGCAGATAACCTGATTCTTCTATCACATCGCTACGCTACTTTTGAAGATGATGGCAATAATCCAAACGCCAAGGCAGTAGGTAAGACACTTGATGCTATAGATGAAGCCGGTGCTACAGGGGATATGCTAAATATAATCGATACCTTGGATGCTCTTAGTGACGATGAAATCGGTAATGCCCTTGATTCAATGTCACCGCTGGTCGATGGCGCTAATATTAACCTTCCTGAAACCTTGCTTGGCCAGTTTAAGGGAATTGCTCTGCTTAGGTTACAGGATTCTAAAATAGAAAATGCAAATCCGTCAGTCAAAAATGACAACGTTAAGCCGGAGCCCGCCGGAGAAAATATTTTAAACAATGATATTTGGGCGCAGGCATACGGAGACTATGCCCATCAAGACAAGCGGGGGTTAAGTAAAGGTTATGATGCCAGGCTTTGGGGCATGGTTTTTGGCCTTGACCGCCTGTTTATGGACGGAGATTTGCGGTTAGGTTTATCTCCGGGATTTGGCTGGGCGCGTATCAGGTCAAAGGATGATGCAGGCCGCACACGGATTTCCAGCTATCAGGCCCAACTTTACGGCCAATACCAGCGTAGGGAAAGCCCTTTTTCACTTGATGCGATTTTAGCCTATGGTTACAATGATTATGACAGCTCGCGTAATATCAATTTAGGTAGTATTAACCGTACGGCTAATGCCAAATATGACGGCCAGCAGTTTTCAACTTACCTTGAAGCAGGATATAAAATAGCGCAAAAAATCTTAAATATTATTCCCCTATTAGCAATTGATTATTCTTATTTGTATATTTCAGGTTATTCTGAAACCGGGGCTGATTCTTTGAATCTTACGGTTAATTCACAAAACTATGATTCATTGAAATTAGGAGTAGGTTGCAGGATTAATCGTGCTTTTGAATCAAAGGTAGGTATTTTTACGCCAGAAATTCGCTTTCGTTATTTTTATGATGTGTTCAATGATAAACAACAGACTTTGGCTACCTTTGCCGGAGGCGGTACATCTTTTCAGACAACAGGTTACAGGCCGGCGCCTTCAAGCTTTAACCTGGGAGCGAGGCTTGAATTTTTTAACAAGAAGAACATTACTTTATTAGCCGACTGCAATACCGTCTTTAAAGACGATTATTATGAAGCCGGCGGCTCGTTGACATTTAAATATAGTTTTTAATAATTTTATTTTATATTTATACTGATCATAAAATGTTCACCTTTTCCGGGTGGACATTTTTCTATTCAGTTGTCTCTTGTAGTTAAATTATGGAAGTTTTTCCTTGCCCGGGGTGTGGCGAGCAAACGAGCTCTCGTTTATGTCTCGCGAGTGCGCCGGGCCGATAGCAAATAATAATATCTGGTATGTCTCAACGATGGCAGGGTTATTCTTCGGTCCGGTAGGCAGGTTGGAGATTCAGTTTGCATATGGTCTGCCGGAGTATGCCCCCCGTCTTTTTTACAAAATTTGAATGCAGAAAAAATCAGGGGAAGAATAAAGGTTGATGAAAAACTAAATATTTACGGGGGAAAATTTACAAACCTTTATCTGGCAGGGGATTGTTGTTCTTTTATCGACAGTAAAACCGGTGCACCTTTAAGGATGGCGGTAATGTTTTCTTTAGGGCAGGCAAAAATTGCCGCTCAGAATATCATTAATTTTATAAAAGGCGAGCCATTAGCCAACTATAAGCCTGTAGATTTGGGTTATGTAATACCGCTTGCATATTGTAAAGCGCCCGGGTTAGTGTTAGGCCACAATGTGGGCAGCCGCACAGGTTATCTACTTCATTATTGTTTATGTATCTACCGTTCCAGAATATCAGAACAATTTAAAATTATTAGAGATTTAATCTTTAGGCGTTTTTTAAAATTAAAGGTTTGAAGCAGGAGAAATTAGAATTTTCCATATAAATTTTTTAAATCAAATTTTTCGCCTAAGGAATATTATTAATATATTTTAATATTATGTATAAATGAAAAGACTAAAAATTCACCTTGAAAAATTAAAAAAATGCCGTAAATGCCCGCAGATGCATCCTCCCTCAGTAAGCGGAAAAGCGGTGTTAAGCAAAGTTTTACTGGTAGGCCAGGCGCCGGGGGATAAAGAACCAAAATTAGGCAGGCCTTTTGCCTGGACCGCAGGAAAGACGCTTTTTAACTGGTTTGATAAAACTTCCGGAATAAATGAAGAACAATTCCGTTCTTCCATATATATGGCTGCTGTTTGCCGATGCTTTCCCGGAAAGCAAGCTAAAGGCGGAGACCGCCTGCCTTCTCCCGAAGAAGTACGCTCTTGTTCTGTTTGGCTTAAAAAAGAAATTGATATTTTAGAGCCGGATTTGGTAATACCGGTTGGAAAACTGGCGATTTCGCAATTTATACCTCTTCAGAAGCTTGATCAGATTATCGGCAAAAAATTTAAAATAACGAAGGCAGGGCGATCATTTGAGCTTATACCGTTGCCGCATCCTTCAGGAGCCAGCCCTTGGCACCGCATAGAGCCTGGGAAAAGCTTACTTAAAAAAGCACTTAAATTAATTGTTAATCATCCTGCTTTTCAGAGGCTAGAAAAACATGGAATTTAAATTAAAAACCGAATTTATCGAACTTGATAATTTGCTTAAAGTATTAGAGCTGGTTTCCTGTGGTTCTGAAGCAAAACAGGAGATTCTGCAAGGCAGGATAATGGTGAACGGCCTGACTGAGAATCGCATTCGTAGAAAAATCCGTCCGGGCGATATCGTGGAATTCAATAAAGAGAAAATAATGGTATTAAAATAACTTTAGGGAGCAAAATTGGACTTTTCCTCCAAAGATAAATAAGGAAACCAATAAAAAGTTACCCGCAAATATTATTGCTGGCAATTACACTTTGACCGCTTAAAGTTATAGAAGAAGCATTGAAGAGACCTCTAGGGGGTTTTAGGCGGAAAACTCGCCGTACGTAATTTACCAGCGTAAGTTCCTTAAGGTCAATAGTTAAAGAAATGGAGGATACTTATGTTTAAGAAAATCGGAAAATTAATTCTTATCGGATTTTTGCTTATAAATGCAGTCGGTTGCCTGGCTTTATTAGCAGGAGGCGCGGCAGGAGCAGGAACAGCGGTATGGCTTTCGGGTAAATTGACACAAGAATTCAATGTCTCTTATGAGCAAGCAGTGAAAGCTTCGGAAAAAGCCTTAAATGCGCTTAACTTGGGGATCAATAAAATAACCAGGGAGGCTGAAATTACGCAGTTAAAGAGCGAATATTCGGATAGAAAAGAAATCTGGATCGATGTTAGAAAAATTTCTGCGAGCTCTTCTAAAGTAGAGGTTCGTGTGGGAGTGGTCCAATCAGATAAACAAGCTGCTTCCGTAATCCTGGAGAAAATAAAGCAGTATATTTAAAACCGGCCGATATTCAAGCTAATAAATCGATGGTTAAGACTAATATTATTGCTACACTGGGGCCTGCTTCTTCAAGCGAATCAATACTTAGGAAAATGATGCTTTCTGGTATGGATCTAGCCCGGCTTAATTTTTCCCATGGATTGATTGATGAGTTTGTTAATAAAATAGCCATTATTCGCCTGTTAAATAAGAAATACCGCAGGCAGGTTAAGATTCTTGGCGACCTTAAAGGGCATCGGATAAGGATAAGCCAGTTGGATGAGCCAATCGAACTTAAAAAAAGTCAGCTTTTCTGGTTGACCCAGCAGAGCAAGCATAGCACAAGCGAAAGAATTTCGTTTGATTATAAGGGTAGTTTGAAAGGCATTAAGGCCGGGTATTACATATATATAGACGACGGCAATATTTGTTTACAGGTTTTGAGCCGGCAGAAAAAAAGTTTGCAGGTAAAGGTAATAATCGGAGGGTTGCTAAAAGGCCGTAAGGGAATAAATATCCCACAGGCCAGACTTGATTTCGAAGGTCTTAGCCGGGAAGATATCGTAGACATAAAATTTTGCGTAGAAAACGGAGTTGAGTATATTGCCCAATCATTTGTGCGCAATAAAGATGATGTTCTAGATGTGAAAAATGTGCTTGGCCCGGGAACCCCGCTAAAGATCGTCGCGAAAATAGAGAACAGGCAGGGAATAAAAAATATAGACCAGGTAATCGAGGTTTCTGATGGAATTATGGTTGCCCGCGGTGATATGGGGGTGTCTTTACCGATTTACGAAATTCCGGTGATCCAAAAGATGATTATTAAAAAATGTAATGCTGCAGGAAAATTAGTAATCACGGCTACCCAGATGCTTGAGAGCATGACTTCTAACCGCCTGCCAACTAGGGCCGAAGTAAGCGATTGTGCCAACGCAATAATAGACGGTTCGGATTTTCTTATGTTGTCGGCTGAAACAGCGGTAGGAAAATACCCTGTTCAGTCAGTCCAGATGATGAACAATATAATTAAATTTACCGAGGCATATTTAAAACATTCAATGCTAATAAAAAATAAATAATTATTTATAAAGAAATATACGATATTTTAGCCGACAGGAAATAATCAGGCGTAGCATAGTAAAATATCTTGAACTAGGATAAAAGAAAAGTTATAATCTTAAAATATAAGCACAGAATATCTTTGGAAAGGAGCTTTATGCTTAGTCCAATCAATCTGCCGGAACAATTCCGTACAGTTAAAGATAAAGACGAAGAATTTATTTGGGTAGGAGAACCTAATTTTGCCGCATTTTTGACTACTGGGATTCCTTTTCTAATTTTAGGCCTTCTTTGGGGGGCTTTTGATTTTGGATTTATTGGCGCTATGGGCAAAATGAAGGCGGGGGGGCCGCCGCTGCTTTTAATTATCCCTTTTTTTGCGTTGCACCTTTTTCCTTTTTGGGGAAGCATTCTTAATATGCTCCGTCTTGTTCTGGCGCATAAAAACACTTTTTATGCGATTACAAATAAACGGGTAATGATCAGAAGCGGTTTTTGGGGGATTGATTTTAATTCTATTGATTTCGACAAGATTTCGGATATTCAGGTAACGGTAAATCCTTTAGAAAATATGCTTGGAGTTGGTACGTTAAGGTTTTCTGCCGGTAAAGTTTCCAGTAAAGGCAATTCGCTTACCTCTGATTTTATTGCGGTAAAAGATCCTTATGATGTATTTAAAAAAGTCAAAACCGTAAGCGTTGATGTGAAAACTGACTGGAATTACCCTAATAAATTAAGGCCGGATGAAAATCCTGGCTATAATACAAAATACGATCCGAAGCAATAAAATTTAGCAGTAACCTAAGTTTTAAAAATAAAACCCGCAATAAAATTGCGGGCTTTATTTTTAGGGAACTTTTTTAATTCTCCTATTGTCTAATCACATAGAAAGGAGAAAGAAATGAGAAAAATATTTTTGATAGCAATGTTTTTAGCGCTTGGGTTTAGCTCAACAAATGTCTTTGCCGATGGAACAAGGGCTAGGCAGGTGCGTAAACCAGCAAGTAGGCAGGTTATTGTTGTAAACAGCAGGAACCATCATAATTATGCTGGGAGGTTTTTTAGGCCAGCCTTGTTTTGGCCTGCGACGAAAACCCACCTGGCAATAGGTGTGTTTGTAACAAAGCTTCCGTATGGCCATAGGACTATAATAGTGCGTGGCGCTACCTATCACCGCCACAAAAACACTTATTATAAGGCCCGTAGGTTAGGTTATCAGGTTGTTCCGGCTCCTTGCTAAAAAGTAAAAAGCTCACTTTACTTTCAGAAGAATAAGGATAATAATAGCTTTGGCAGCAGGTTCACCAAAGCTATTATTATCCTTATGGGAACTTTTAAGCGTAAAATACGGTCTAATATAAGGAAGGGTATATGAAAGATATTGACCAGAACACATTGGAGCTTGCTCTTAAAGGCGATATCGGCGCTTTTGAAGATATATATAAGGAAACAAGCGGATTTGTCTATAATGTTGCTTTGAGAATAACCCGTAATAGCGCTGATGCAGAAGAGGTGGCCCAAAGCGTTTTTTTGAAAATTTACCGGAACTTAAAAAATTTTGCCTTCCGCTCGGCTTTTAAAACCTGGATTTATAGGATCACCGTAAATACAGCTATTAATCACTATCGTAAATTTATGAAAGAACAAAAACGCAGAGTTGATTTTGATGATCTTGCTCCTATTTTGGCAAATAGTTCCCTGACTTCTGAGAATGTTATTAAGAGCGATAATGAGTCAAAGCTCCAATCTTTATTAGGTTTATTAAGCCTGGAACATAAGACCTGTTTAGTTTTACGGGAAATCGAAGGCTTAAGCTATCAGGAGATAGCGGTTTCCTTAAGGATTCCGATTAACACTGTTCGCTCGCGTCTAAAAAGGGCGCGCCAGGCATTATTGGAAGAGGCGAGAAAGGGGATAAAAGATGCGTTGTAAAGAAATACAAAATTTACTTAAATCCGACTATTTAGACGGTAATCTTAATCTCCTTAAACAAAGAGAGGTTTCAAAGCATCTTCAGGGGTGTGATCAATGTCGTATTTTAGAAAAAGAATTAAGGGGTCAGAAGGAATTTTTCCAAAAGATTAAGAAGCAAAATGTCCCCGGTGGACTCTGGCAAAATATTAAACACGAAATACTTAAGGAGCAATTAGAGGGGGAAGCTTATAGCGGTGTATTCGAGCGATTAAAAGAATTTTTGTTCCCCAGCCGCAGAGTGCTTGCTTTGGTAAGCGCCGCTACAGCGGTAATTGTTGTCATGGTTCTAGCCGGATCATTTATCCGCGGCAGGAATATTTTAAACGAAGAAAAAGACGGATATATCCTGGCAGATTACACTATAAATACCGAAGGTCAAGAGTTGTTTAGCGGCTTTGGAACAAATATAGAGGAATATTTTCTATAAGTGGAACTTTTCTAGGAATTCAGATGTCTAAAGAGGTGAAAGGGGGAACAAGTTGATGGGAAAGACAAAGCTGGTCGTTTTTGGTTTAATAGCGGTTATTCTTACGGTTAGTCCGTTATACGCCCAAGTAGACAAAAAAGAGGAAAAGGGTTATAAGGAAAAAATTTATAAAGAATTAAATCTATCTAGTGAGCAGCAGAAAAAACTAGAGGAAAACCGTCAGGGTCAAAGAGAAGAACTGGAAAAGATATTTTCGGCAATGAAGGAGAAGCAGGCCCAATTACAGCAAGAATTAAAAAACCTCGGTGTTAAAGACGCTTCCGTTCGGCCTATAGTGAGTGAGATAAAATCCTTACAGGCTAAATTAATAGACCTTAAGATAAAAGGAATTTTTGCGGTTAAAGAAATATTGACTCCCGAGCAATTTACCAAATTCCAAGAGATGATGGAAAAACGGTTAGAAAAAAGAAAGTCTTCTAAAGGTTTGTGTGAGCGAGGCGTGGCCCAATTGAAATAGCTGTTTATTTAACAAAAGTTTGATAGAATAAATTGTCTTCCGGAATTATACGCCCAGAAGGCGAAAAACTTTATAGCCAAACTTAATATGGGATTACTTCAGCTTTTATTTACTAACCCGGTTTTATTTATAATTCTTGCCTTTATTCTTATCTACTCCGTTATTTTCCACGAAGTAGCTCATGGCTGGGTTGCGCATCAATTCGGTGATGATACGGCTTTAAGATATGGAAGGTTAACTCTTAACCCTGCTTCACACTTTGAACTATTCGGCACGTTAATGCTTTTTTTCGTAGGTTTCGGCTGGGCCAAGCCTGTACCGGTTAATTATTACGGTTTAAAAAATATGCGTTTTGCATTCTTTAGCGTTGCGTTGGCTGGCTGCCTGACTAACATACTTATAGCAATAATTGCTATGTTTTTATTACAGCTTGAATTTATTGCCAAGATTCCTACCTTGGCTATTATTCTGCCGATAGTAATCAGGACAAATATAATGTTGGGGGCTTTTAACCTTATACCCTTGCCTCCTTTAGATGGCTCAAAAGTTTTAATGAGTTTTTTGCCTCAGGATACTCAGGAAAAGTTTGCCCGCATTGAACCATATGGTTTTTTTATACTAATTTTTTTATTATTTACCGGCCTCTTGAATCCTTTAATAAATTTTATGTATAATATGATTTTTGGATTCATCGGTCTGTTATTTAGTTTTTTACCCGGTTAAACTTTATGTTTTTAGATAGCAAGATACTCTTAATTCTATTATCTTTGTTTTTATTAGGAGTTAAAATGCAGGATCAGGCAGGAACTATGAAGATAAGTATCTTTAATGCCGAAACGAATAGAATTGAAGAAGTTGAAAAAATATCTAAAACGGATGAAGAATGGAAAAAGGTATTATCTCCTGAAGAATATAGAGTTACGCGCCAAAAAGGAACTGAAAAACCCTTTAGCGCCCAATGCCCTATACCTAAAAAAGGCGAAAAAGGGATCTACCGCTGTGTTGGTTGTGGAACCGATTTGTTTAGATATGAGGCAAAATTCGAATCAGGCACAGGCTGGCCTAGTTTTTGGGAACCGGTCTCCGGATTGAACGTTAAAATTGAAGAAGATATAAGTTACGGGATGAAAAGAACGGAGTTGGTTTGCGCCCGCTGCGGTGCGCATCTCGGGCATCTCTTTGAAGATGGGCCTCTTCCTACCGGAAAGCGCTATTGCCTAAACCTGGTAGCGCTTAAATTATCAAAAATAAAATAGTCGAAATCCGATAGATTCTCCTTGAAAAATTTCCATATTGCGCCTATAATTAAAGCCATATAATTACGGGAAATTCCCACCGCTGTTGAGCCAGGCGCGCAAGTTAAGAGATTAAAAAAAGAGGTTGAAAAAGAAACTCTGGTTTCCTTTATTAAGAATATTGTCTACTACCTAATTCTAATTTTTGTTTCGATAGCTGCGTTTAACAAAACAGGGATAGAGGCCAACTCATTTTTTGCGCTGGTCGGCCCTTTTCTTAAAACAAGTCGTTGATTTTTAGGAAAATTTTATGCCCTGGCAGGTCTATATAATTAGCTGTAAAGGCGGCCTTTTCTATACGGGCATTACCAATGATCTGGCCCGCAGGATTAAAGCCCACCAAAGCGGAAACGGCTGTAAGTTTACCAGATCGAGGACCCCGATAAGATTATTATATAGCGAAACCGCCCTAAACCGGTCAGCGGCATTAAAAAGAGAAGCCAGGATTAAAAAGTTAAGCAAAAAAGAAAAAAGAAAACTTATAAACTTAAGGAGACTGTTATGGGTAAAACAATCAAAGGTTCAAAAACAGAAAAAAACTTATTAGCGGCATTTGCCGGAGAGTCACAGGCCAGGACCAGATATACTTATTTTTCTTCCGCAGCCAGGAAGGAAGGCTTTGAGCAGATAGCAAATATTTTTGCTGAAACTGCCGATAATGAAAAAGAACACGCCAAGGTTTTCTTTAAGCATTTAGAGGGCGGCGATGTAGAAATTACCGCGAGGTACCCTGCAGGGATAATTAAAGACACCAAAAGCAACCTTGAAGCGGCGGCGGCAGGAGAAAAGCTTGAATGGACAAATCTTTATCAGGATTTCGGGAAGATCGCTTTAGAGGAAGGGTTTGCCGAAGTTGCCCGTTCATTTGAGCAGATAGCTAAGGTGGAACGATTCCATGAAGCAAGGTATAGAAAATTAATCAATAATATTGCCAATAATGAAGTGTTTAAAAAGAAAACATCGGTAAAATGGCACTGTATTAATTGCGGTTATGTTTTTGAAGGGCCTAATGCTCCGCAAGAGTGCCCGGCTTGTAAGCATCCCCAGAGTTTTTATGAAGTGCTTGCAGAAAACTATTAAAGGGTTTTAAATGTACCAAGTCGATATAACCAATAAAGGCGATTATTTATTTAATCTTAAGTTGAAGGATTACGAATTTATTGTTGACGCAAGAAGAATAATTCTGAAATAGAAATATAGATAGAATAGTTGTTTTTAGTTTTGTCTTGATTCCTGGTAAAAAAACTGCTATTATTTATTCAGGAAAGTCTTCCGAGTTTTAAGGTGGGTCTGGACCAAGAAGCAACGAGAAACCTTTATCTAACCAATTATTATTTGGTTGATAAAGGTTATTTTTTTATAAATTTTTAGAGTTTAAATGATAAGTTTATTGACTAAACAACTTTTTTTGTTTGATCCGCTGGCCTTATTTTTTCTCGCTGTAATCTTTGTAGTCAGCCTGCCATCTGCGGTTTATTCCATCGGTTATCTAAAAAACTCATACTCTCCTAAAAAAATATTTTTTTCCTGGATCATACTTTGCGCATTTTTGCTATCGATGGCTTTGGTAGTTAGCACAAGAAATTTGATTATTTTCCTTGTCGCCTGGGAAATTATGTCTTTAGTTTCTTACCTATTCGTTATATTCGACACTACCCACGAGAAGTCAATCCAGGCGGGGATGATCTATATCGTAATGACCCACCTAGGTACCGTTTTTATAATCGCGGCTTTTATGATATTGCGTAATTACGCGCATTCCTTTGACATTCTGGCTATAAAAACTGCCTGTTCGGTTATTCCTAGGACTGAAAAAAACATTATTTTTCTATTATTCTTGATAGGGTTCGGGACCAAAGCCGGGATAGTGCCTTTACATATTTGGTTGCCTTATGCCCATCCTCAGGCGCCAAGCCATGTTTCAAGTATTATGTCGGGTGCGATGATTAAAACTGCGATATATGGGATTATCCGCTTTGTAGTGTTCATTTTAGGAGCTAGTTATTCCTGGTGGGGGATTTTAGTTCTGATTATTGCAGTAACATCATGCCTGGTGGGGGTTATTTATGCTCTTATGGAGCATGATATTAAAAGGTTACTAGCCTATCATAGCGTGGAAAATATCGGAATAATTTTGTTAGGGGTAGGGTTGGCAATGTATTTTATCAGTATAAATAAACAGTATTTAGCCGTGTTTTCTTTAATAGCCGGGTTATATCATTTGATCAACCATGCAATTTTTAAAGGCCTGCTGTTTTTATGTGCAGGAAGCGTATATAAAGCAACCGGAACGCGGGATATTGAAAAGCTGGGTGGTTTAATCAAGAGAATGCCCCAGACTGCGATTTATTTTTTAGTCGGATCAATGGCAATCTCAGCCTTACCGCCGCTTAATGGTTTTGTTAGTGAATGGCTGACCTTACAAGCTTTTTTTCTGGGAGCCCTACAGGTTACAGGCGGAATGAAGCTTTTTTTAGGGATAACCGCTGCAATGTTAGCTTTAACCAGCGGCTTGGCAGCAGCTTGTTTTGTTAAAGCTTTCGGAATAACATTCTTGGCCGAACCCAGGAGCCATTATGCGCTAAATGCCAAGGAAGTTTCTTTATCCATGAAAATCGGGATGTTTATCCTTAGTCTTTTGACAATTTGCTTTGGCCTGGCTGCCGCAATAATTATCAAGTTCCTAGCCAAAGCCGCCGGCGCAGCAACCGGTATCGAAATATCTAGCCTAAAGTTTTCCTTAAATAATTTTGTTTTAAGCACCAACGGGGGATTAGCGGGAGCGGGAAGTAATTCCTATCTATCTGTGCCTTTGCTTGCATTTATGCTAATTATGCTGGCAATAGCCGGTTTTGGCTTTTATGTTTTCGGCAGGAAAAGGGCGGAAATTTATAAAACCTGGGACTGCGGTTATTATAAAACTGACTCGCGCAATGAATATACCGCAACCGCATTTTCAAAGCCGTTTAGGATAGCTTTTAGTTTTTTTCTCTTGCCTTATCGAAGGACCCAAAAGATTCGGGAATCTTTTTATCACGTCAAATCATTTTCTTACGAGACTCATACAACTCAGGTTTTCAAAAAATATATTTATAACCCGGCGCTGACTTTAATTTTTAGATCTGCTAAATTGATGAGGCGAATCCAGCCGGGAAGCATTCATTTGTATTTAGGATATATTTTTGTAATTCTGATTTCATTACTTATGTTTATGCAAAAATTTTAATAAAAATGAAAATATTTATACTCATTTTACAACTGGCTTGGTTTATCGCTTTGGCCCCATTCTTGAGCGGATTTATTACAAAAATAAAGAATAATATCAGGATGCGTAAGGGCCCAAGCATCTTCCAGCCCTATTATAATTTAGCTAAGCTTTTTGCCAAAAGCGAAGTTATTTCAGAAACTGCCTCTTGGATTTTCAGGGTTAGTCCTTTGGTAGTGTTTTCATCCTATCTTACCGCTTCTTTAATGATTCCGGTGTTTATTCTTCTTAAGCCATTTTCTTTTATAGGCGACTTTTTAGCGTTGATATTCATTTTTGCCCTGGGACGTTTTTTTCTGGCGCTTTCGGCGTTAGATACCGGTAGTTCTTTCAGTGGAATGGGCTCTTCAAGAGAAATGTTTATTTCCAGCCTTGTTGAGCCGACAATTTGTTTGATAGTGTTTTCGATATCTTTACAATTTGGCTCAACTGATATTACTGTATTTAGCGGCATGCATACAGTATCGATTGCAGCTATTATTACGGCGCTTAGTTTATTTCTTATTACAATTGCTGAAACTTCACGTGTTCCTGTTGATAATCAGGAGACGCATCTAGAGTTGACCATGGTCCATGAGGCTATGGTTCTGGAATACTCCGGCAGATCCCTGGCTTTTTTAGAGATGGCCGCCTATATAAAACAAATGATCCTGTTTTTTCTTATCGCCCAGATAATTTTCCCGGTTTATTTGCCCGGGCCGATTAATTTAGTTCAAATTTTCCTTTGGTGCTTATGGTATTTAGCCAGGATAACGATCGTGGCTGTTATAGTCGCTTTTGTAGAGGTGGCAGTTGCCAAAATGCGTCTTTTTAGAGTAGCTGATTTTCTGGGATTTGCTTTTATCTTAGGAATTATTGCTGTAGTTTGCGCGGTTATGGGAGTTTAATATGCAGGGCTTGATTTTGTCCGGGATTTTGATTTCTACTTATCTTATGTTTATTGCCAAACGGATGAGCGCTTTGACTCGTGTTTTTGCATTGCAATCATTCTTTTTGTTCCTGGCAACTTATATTGCAGCCAAAGAACTGGGGCAGTTGGATCTATATATTGTGGCCGGGCTTTTACTGGTTTTAAAGGTACTGCTTATTCCTATGCTGCTTGGTAAAATTATTAATAAAATAAAGGTAAGCCAGGACCTGGGTTTGTTTATAAATGCACAAATTTCCTTGTTCTGTGCTTTATTTTTCACTTTTCTGGCTTGGGTTTTTTCGGCCAGGCTTAATATCCCTGGTAGCCATACCGAGGTAGGAGTTTTTGCCATTGCTTTTCTTGTGGTATTAACAGGTTTATTTTTAATGATTTCCAGGGCAACTGCGCTGGCCCAAATTATCGGCCTATTAGCCATGGAGAATGGTTTATTCTTATTCGCTGCCACTGTATCGGGAGGAATGCCTTTTTTCGTAGAAATTGCCATTTTTTTTGATATATTTGTAAGTGTTATAATTATGGGTCTTTTCGTATACAAGATTAATAACCTTTTTACTCATATCGATGTTAACAAGCTTACTCGTTTAAAAGGATAAGCTAAGGGAACAGGTAAATGCAAATCTTCTTTATTCTTGGTATTCCAATACTGCTGGCTACGCTTACATTTCTGTTTAAAAAACAGAAGGCCAGGGGATTGGCCAATGCCGTTGGCTATTTTATGGTTTTATTGCTTAGTATTGCGCTTTTCAAACGGATACTATTTTTAAAATCAGCTATTTCATTTTTTGGCTTTATTTATTTGGATGCTTTAAGCGGATTTTTTATTTTGATTACCTCTACTGTGGCGTTTGCTGTTTCGCTTTATTCCATAGGTTATATTGGAAAAGATATGGAAGAAGGCAAGTTACCCGAAGGCAAGGCCAGAGCTTACTATCTGCTTTTTAACTTATTTTGTTTGTCGATGTTTTTTGTTCCGTCGGTTAATAATTTAGGCCTACTTTGGGTAGGCATTGAAATGACTACTCTTATTTCGGCTTTCCTGGTGGGGTTTTATAATACTAAGGAATCGGTTGAGGCGGCCTGGAAATACATCATTATCTGTTCGGTGGGGATAATTTTTGCCCTTTTAGGCACAATTCTTTTTTCCTACTCTTTTTCAATGACCGGTTTAGCTAAAAGCCTGAATTGGTCAGATATTGTCCCTGTGGCGCATATATTGGATAAGAATATACTTAAAATTGCTTTTATTTTTATTCTGGTTGGTTATGGAACTAAAGCTGGGCTTGCTCCGATGCATACCTGGTTACCCGATGCGCACAGCCAGGCTATTGCACCGATAAGCGCGCTTCTTTCCGGAGTTTTGTTAAAGACATCCATATACGCCATCCTAAGATTCGGGATTATAGTAATAAAAGGAGTAGGCTTTTCATATTTCGGAAACCTGATGATTCTTCTGGGTTTGATTTCTTTGGTTATAGCCAGCGGTTTTATCTTGGTCCAGAAAGATCTTAAGCGGCTTCTTGCCTATAGCAGTATAGAGCACGTTGGCATAATCTCCATCGGTTTCGGCTTAGGAGCACCCTTAGCTACTGTTGGTGCATTGCTGCATATTTTTTATCACGCGGTAACTAAATCTTTGATGTTTTTTGGGGCAGGTAATATTGTCAGCAATTATAAACAACATAATATGCATTCTATTAAAGGGGTGATCAAGTCCATGCCTTTTACGGGCTTTATGATGCTAATGGGTGTATTTGCTTTGTGCGGATTTCCGCCTTTTGCCATATTTATCAGCGAGATTTTAATTATAATCTCAGCTTTTAGCATAGGTTCATATTTAGTGGCAGGCTCATTACTGATATTACTTAGCGTTATTTTCGGGGCTTTTATTAACCATTTTGGAAAGATGCTTTTTGGCAGGTTGCCTAAGGGCAGGCAAGTTATGGGTGAACCGCTAAGCGGAAAGCTTGGGTTTTTATTTTTATTTATTTTAGTTTGTATTTCAGGGGTTGCTTTTACAATTTTTAAAAAGGATTTGTTATGGATTGCTCAGAAATTGTTACAGGTATAAAAAATAAGCTGCCGGATTTTAACCCGATTGATGCCTGGCAAAGCTATCCGGATGAGGCCTATATTAAGGTAAGGGAAGATGCTTTTAAGGATGTTTGTACGGTTTTACATAAGCTGCTTCCTTCGCCAATAATGATGCTTTTTGCGCTTGATATGCGTAAAGATAACACAAAGTTTGTGATTAACTCTGTTTTCGTCAGACCAAAGAGCAGCCAATGGATAATAGTGACTATGGATATACCGCAAGAAAATCCTGTTTTTGAAACTTTGGCAAGGGGAATACATTCGGCTAGTCTTTTCGAAAGAGAAATTTGGGAGATGTTCGGCATCCAGCCGAAAGGCAGTCCAGATCTTAGGAGCCTCAATTTACATGATGAAGTATCTCCCCGGGGAAATTACCCATTACGTAAAGATTTTAAAATAATAAAACCGGGAAACTTAAGCGCTTATCAGTTCGCTAGAGTAGAGGGCTCGGGTATCTTCGAGGTTCCTGTTGGTCCTGTGCATGCGGGAATAATCGGCCCCGGGCATTTCCGTTTTAGCGCAGCCGGAGAGCCGATTATCAACTTAGAAATTAGGCTCGGGTTTACCCATAGAGGAGTGGAGAAACTTTTTGAAGGTAAGTCTTATCTTGAGATGGTCCGGTTGTCAGAATGTGTTTGTGGGGATGCCAGTTTTGCGCATAGCCTAGCATATTCTGTAGCTGCAGAAAAAATTTCCGGTTTAATTGTTCCTAGGCAGGGATTAATATTGAGGGCTATTTATTTAGAGCTTGAGCGTATGTATAATCACGTAAATGATATCGGCGGTATCGCTGTTGATGTGGGTTATAGTTTTCCGGCTGCCTACGCAACAATTATAAAAGAGTCGATTCTGCAATTGAATGAATCTCTTACTGCCAGCAGGTATCTTAAGAAAGTTAACACAGTCGGAGGTGTTTTAGCAGATATCGATGAAACTAATAAACAAAAGCTGTTTAAATCTTTAAAGATAATAAAACATGATTTTAATCAGCTGGTCAAAATATTGGATTCAAGCGTTTCTTTTATGGATAGGGTTGATTCGACGGGTATTTTAAAAAGGAAAACTGCTGAAGATCTTGGTATAGTAGGTCTAGCTGGGCGCGCTTGCGGGATTCCGGCCGATTTAAGAAAATATTTCCCGGGAGTTTATAAAGAGGCTGGTTTTAGAATAGGCCTGCAAGAATCAGGAGATGTCCTGGCCAGGCTAAGGATCAGGGAATTTGAATTCAGAGAATCTTTACGTTTAATTGAGGAGTTGGCCATTAAGCTTAAGAAAAATGAACAGATTATCTCTATCTCCAAGCCGGAATTAAAGGCCGGCGCAGCCTTGGGGTATACAGAAGGCTGGAGAGGCCCTATATTATACTGGTTAAAAATAGATAATTGTGGCTTAATTGAAAGATGTAAGATTGTAGACGCTTCTTTTCACAATTGGCAGGGGCTATCTTACGCTGCGTTGGGCAATATTATTCCGGATTTTCCCGTATGTAATAAAAGTTTTGACCTTTCTTATTCAGGAAACGACTTATAAAATGATCAACATATTAAAGAACAGGATATTAAAGGGCGTTGTTACTAGGCATATTGATCCGGCTTTACCTAAAGAAATAGTATTGGTTGGTAATGAACTAAAATCGCTAATTTTAAAGCAATTCGGCAGGTCATTACATATTCGTGAAGTTGATACCGGTTCCTGTGGTGGATGTGAATCAGAAATCATCTCAGTTAACAATCCGATCTATGATCTTTCGCGGTTTGGAATAAATTTCGTAGCCAGCCCCCGGCATGCGGACGCGCTTTTAGTAACCGGGCCGGTCTCTAAAAATATGCTGGTTGCCTTAAAAAAGACTTACCAGGCAATGCCTGAGCCAAAATTTGTTATTACGGCCGGCGACTGCGCATTAGACGGAGGAATATTTAAGGATTCCTATTATGTTGAAGGCGGCGTTGGTAAAATACTGCCGGTTAGGCTACATATACCGGGATGCCCACCATCTCCGCTAGTAATTATTCAAAGATTGTTGGTTTTTTTAAAATCCGAACAAGCAGATATTTTAAAGAGGAAATGAAAATATGACCAGATTTCTTATTACCGTTATTATGCTGATATGCAGCAATATATTTATGACCTTTGCCTGGTATGGGCATTTAAAAAATTATAACAGTAAGCCTTGGATTATCGCGGCTTTAGTCAGTTGGGCAATCGCATTTTTTGAATATCTTTTGCAGGTTCCCGCCAATAGGATTGGCCATCAAGTAATGAGCCTCGGTCAACTTAAAATCCTTCAAGAGGTAATAACCTTGTCGGTATTTGTGCCATTCTCCGTATATTATATGAAAGAGGGACTAAAGAAAGATTATCTATGGGCAGCATTATGCATTTTAGCCGCAGCTTTTTTTATTTTCCGGGGCTCATTTACGAGAGGATAGTTTTCTTTAACAAATTCAGATATTAGTGGTATATTAAAGACAGTCAAGGCCATTAAAAAACTAATCTAACCAGGCAGAAAATGAAACGTTATTTTGGGGTTTTTCTATCCGCGCCATTATTTTTAATTGGATTAGGCATTTTTATCTATTTTCAGAGCCAGGCGGCCGGCACTTTTAATCAAACCAGAGACCGTTTAATGCTTATCGCAGCCAATAACGCGCTTTCAATAAGCGCCGATGAGGTATTTAGCATTCCTCTGGAAGATAGAAGTGAAGGTACTCCCGAATACTTAGCGGTCTATCAAAAACTGTTAAGAATTAAAGAAGCCAATCCGTTTGTCAAATATGTTTATATAATGACTTCTACCAACCAGCCCGGTGTTCTTCAGTATGTAATTGATGCCGATCCTGTCCCTCAGATTATAACCGCAAAATGCCCCACTGCTTTACCCGGAGATAAGTATGATGCCAATAGGTTCCCAGAAATGTTGAAAGCCTTTGAAGGTCCTAGCGCAGATAAAAAGATCAGCGCTGATGAGTGGGGGATGTTTCTCTCCGGTTATGCCCCGATTAAGGATATAAATGGCAGGACAGTGGCGATACTGGGGGTAGATTTCGATGCCGCTAACCTTAAAACCAGGCAGAATAAGGCCCATTTTGCAGGCCAGGTTGCTTTGTTTATGGGGATTTTCAGTTTTATTATTTTAGGTTTTAGCTTTGCTCAGCCCCGCTAATTCTAACCAAAGTTTAAAAAAATATTAAAGCATGGAAATATTGCTCCAATTCGCAAAGAAAAATATTTTATTCAGTGGCCCTGAATTTATTATATCTTGCAAAGATCCTTCTTTATTTGCCCAAAGTTTCGTTGAAATTGAAAAAGCTTTAAAAGAAGGTTACTACTTAGCAGGGTTTATGTCTTATGAGGCAGGGTACTGTTTTGAAAAGAAACTGAATAAAAATAATTTAAACGATTTTCCGCTGATCTATTTTGGCGCTTACAAAGCGCCTCTTAAAGAAAGCCTTAAACCTTCAGATCATTATAATAACTCCATAAAGAACCTGAAATTAAATATTACAAAAAATGGATATTCTCGTAATATTGATATAATTCGTCATTATATAGCCGAAGGAGATGTTTACCAGATTACTTATTGCATTAAGCTTCTTTTTGAATTTAGCGGGAACCCGTTATCTCTATATTATCAGTTATTGAAAGAACAGCCGGTACCGTATCCGGCTTATATCCGCACGGATAAATACAGCATTCTTTCCCTGTCACCGGAGTTATTTATCAAAAAAAATTCCAATTATCTGATTACCAAGCCGATGAAAGGGACCTGGGCCCGGGGCAATGGTTTTTTCTCGGATTTAATAGCGCCACTATGTTTAAAATACGATAAAAAAAATAGGGCAGAGAATGTGATGATCGCCGACCTTTTAAGGAATGATTTGGGTAGGCTGGGTTTTAATGTTAAAGCGCCAACGCTATTTGAGGTTGACAGATATAAAACTCTTTGCCAGATGACTTCAACCGTTACCGCCAAAGTTGAGAAAGAAATATCCATTTACAAGCTTTTTTCTTCGGTTTTTCCCTCGGGTTCAGTTACCGGAGCTCCTAAAATCCGGGCTATGCAAATAATCAACAGCCTCGAGGAAGAAGAGCGTAAAATTTATACCGGAGCTATTGGCTATATAACACCGGAAAGAGAGATGTTTTTTAACATTCCAATCCGAACTCTTTTAATCGAAGGAGGTTTCGGCCAAATGGGAATAGGCGGAGGAATAGTCTGGGATTCAACTGCTAAGGGCGAGTGGGATGAGGGCCTCCTAAAAGCTAAATTCCTTACCGGTTTAGCCAAAGAGGAATTTTGCCCGCTTTAAATATATTGACAAGGGCATTTTTTTATGGCATATTATTAATGTGGTTAATATTTAATATGGCTAAATATTAAGGGGGTTAAGAATGACCGGTATATCGATTACTGATTTTGCCCACAGAATAGAAAAAATTATGCCTGAGATTATGAGGGGGTTTGCCCGCCGGCAGCATAGCGATATATTTAAAGGAAAGATTACTCTTCCACAGCTGCTTATCCTGGATATTTTGAACAGCCAGGGGGCGTCTAAAATGACTGATTTAGCCAAGAAAATGAAAGTTACGACAGCAGCTTCAACCGGTATTGTCCAGCGTTTAGTGGTCCAGGGATATGTTCTGAGAGAGTATGACGAAAAAGACCGCAGGTTGATCATGATAAAACTAAGCCCCAAAGGTTCAGAGATTCTAAAGAAGATAAACCAGCAGCGCACTCAATTAGTCACCAGGATTTTTAGCCAAATATCTGAAGATGATCGGGCTGAATATCTGCGCATACTTATGCAGGTAAAAGATATATTAGATAAGGAAGAAAACCAAGAATGAAGCAATATGCTATAATTTTTATAACTTTAATTATGTTAATAACTTACGTCCCTGGTTTAGTTGCTGCCGAAAAAATAACCTTGACCTTTAGTGAAGCGGTAGCAATAGGCTTAAGGGATAATCGAAGTATTCTGCTTAAGGCCCAGGATGTTGAAAAGGCCAAATTAAAAATAGCTGAAGCAGAGGGCGGGCTTTTTCCTTCGCTTACTTATACCGGTAGTTGGTTTTATACAGCCGGCCTATATACCAAGAATATTTCTCAAACCAATTCACAAATCACTTTAAAGCAATATTTATATCAAGGCGGCAGCGTAATTAATAATATAAAATATAATGGTTACAATCTTGAAGTCGAGCAGGCGCTTTTGGATAAAACTAAACTCGACACTATCTTTGCATTTTCCAAGGCTTATTATACGCTATTACTTACAAATTATTATACTGAATTGAATAAAGGGATACTGGAAAACAGCCGGGAACATCTGGAATATATCAAAGCCCGCTATAAAAAAGGCCAAGCTTCCGAAACTGATATTTTACAGGCTCAGGCTTCCTTGTCTAGTGTAGAGCAGGCTTACGAATCAAGCCGCAGTCAAAAAGAAGCGGCCCAGGCCTTATTGAATAATTTATTATCTCTAGATAAGGATCTTTCGATTATTCCGGCTACGGAATTTACCTTTTTTCCTAAAGAAGTGGCCTTTGACCAAGGTTTTTTAAAGGCCATGCAGGACCGCCCGGAAATAAAGCAGTATGAATCTCAAATTAAAGCCGATAAAAGCAATATCGAGATCAATAAGGCAGGCAACCGCCCCAGTATTTATGCCTCTTGGGATTATTACGGGCGTTCGCACGCAGTCACTACCACGGTTAATACCAGGAATTGGAACGATTATAATGTGTTTGGAGTTACTTTTTCCTGGCCGATTTTCGACGGATGGCAGACTAAGGCTAAAGTAGAGCAGGCAATTATTGATTTAAAGAAAAGCCAAATCGGTAAAACCAAAACAATCGAGGATATTGTCCTTGATGTAAAATATACCTATCTATCCTTAAAGGACTCGATTGACCAGATAAATGCCAGCCAGGCGGATCTCGTATTTTACAAACAGAATCTTGCCACTGCCGAGGGAAAATTTACCCAAGGACTAATCAGCTCATTAGATAAACAGGACGCTCAATTGAAATACTCCATTTCATTGTTTAACCAGAAGCAGGCGCTTTACGATTATGTGATTGCTAAATTTAACTTTGACAGGGCTACGGGAGGTTTTCATGGTATATAGGAAAATACTGGTATTTATTTTTGTTATTTTACTTTTAAACGGCTGCAGTAAAAAACCGGATCAAGCTGCCAATGGACGGGTTGTTCCTGTAAAAGTCGATAAAATAAAACTACAGGAACTTTACGATACTTTGGATTATACTGGAGACATTAAGGCCCAGGATGAGGCAATGATTTATCCTAAGGTAACCGGAAAAATAATTGAAAAAGTTAAAGAAGACGGGGATTTGATAAAAAAAGGCGAGGCAATCTGTTATATTGATCGCGATGAAGTCGGATTAAAATTCGAGAAGGCCCCGGTTGAAAGCACATTAAGCGGTATTCTAGGCAGGGTTTATGTTGATATCGGGCAGAATGTTGCTTCCGATACTCCGATTGCCTTGGTGGTAAGTGTTGATAAGGTTAAGATTAACCTGGATATCCCGGAAAAATATCTACCCAAAGTTAGATTAGGACAAACGGCTCAGATTAGTGTAGACAGCTGGCCGCAGAAAGAATTTACAGGAACAGTTACTAAGGTCAGTCCGGTAATTGACCTTTCTACCCGCACTGCTCCGGTAGAGATAACCGTTGAAAACAAAGAATATCTTTTAAAAAGCGGTATGTTCGCTAAGGTTCATTTAGTAATTGAAGCCAGAAAAAATATTCCCGTAATTTTAAAAGAGGCGATTATGGGTCATCAGCCGGATTATTATGTATATACCGTTGAAGGCAAAAAAGCCCAGCTGAAAAAGATTAAATTGGGTATTCGCCAAGGCCCCTATTTTGAAGTCACCCAGGGTTTAAAAGAAGGGGACCAGGTTGTAATCATGGGCCAGCAGATACTTGCTGACGGAGAAGCTGTTGAGCCGGAGATGGATAAATAATGAGCCTACCAGAATTCGGAGTAAAAAAGCCAGTCACTAATCTGATGATCTTTTTTGCAATCATTATCATCGCCCTTTATTCGATGAGCCGCTTAGGTATTGATATGATGCCTGAGATTGAGCCTCCCCAAATATCGGTTATTGCCACTTATCCCGGAGCAGGTTCTTTGGATGTGGAAACGAATGTGACCGAAGAGCTTGAGAATCAGCTAGGCACCACTCCGGGCTTAGAAAAAATTACTTCTACTTCATCGGAAGGCAGTTCCATAATTAGGTTGAAATTTATTTGGGGCACTAACCTGGATGAAGCTTCTAACGATGTCCGTGACCGCATTGAATTAGCCAAGCGTTTTTTGCCTGATATTCCTGATGAAATGGAAAATCCCTTCATTTTCAAGTTTAATACCGCTAACATTCCGATAATCTATTTTGCAATAACTGCCCAACAGACTTACCCTGACCTTTATGACCTGGTGGATAAAAGAATAGGGGATGCAATAAGGCAAATGCCAGGTGTGGGCACTGTCCAGATCCAGGGCGGAGGGCTGGAGCGCCAGATAAATATTTTTATCGATAGGCAGAGATTGGAAGGTTATGGTTTTTCGATCCTCGATATCGAAAATAAATTAAGGCAGGAGAATATCACCCAGCCCGTAGGCAGTTTAAAAACCGGGCTTACCGATTACCTGATCCGGCTTCCAGGTGAGTTTGCCCGTCCGGAAGAGATCAATCTTATTATATTAGGAAAACGCAATGGCAAGCCGGTTTATTTAAAGGACGTAGCTAAGATTGAGGATGGTTTTAAAGAAATAACCAGCGTTGTCCGTTTTAAAAAGAACCCCGGGATAATGATGATGGTTCAGAAACAAAGCGGGACAAATTCTGTTGAAGTCGCAGGCAAGGTGAAAAAGACGATAGAAGAAATTGCCAAAACTTTGCCTCCCGATGTTAAAATTAATACCATTTTTGATACTTCCCAAGACATCATTAATTCTTTAGATTCATTAAAATTTTCCGTTTGGCTGGGTATAGTCCTGGTTGTTATGGTGACCTGGTTTTTCTTCAGGAGCTTTGCGCCGAGCCTGATCATTGCCCTGACCATTCCTTTTTCACTGATGATTTCTTTTATCTACCTGTTCTTAAGCAAGGGTACAATAAATACGATTAGCCTTTCTTCTTTAGCCATAGTTAGCGGCATGGTTGTAGATAACGCCATTGTTATTGTTGATAATATCTTTAGAAGGCTGGAAAGAGGCAACCGGCCTACGGAATCGGCTATTTTCGGAACCAGTGAAATGTTCCTTTCTATAGCCGCTTCGACACTTACTACTGTGGTTGTTTTTGTGCCAATGCTATTTATTCCCGGGGTAGTCGGAATAATTTTTGGCGGCCTGGCCATGATTATAATCGTAACTTTAGGAGCATCTTTGTATACAGCTACAACTTTTGCCCCGATGCTCTCTTCTAAATGGCTGCGTTTAAACGGCCGTAAAAAGTCAAAAATCTTTGAAAGGTTTTATGCAGTTTCCGAACGCTGGTTTAAAAGCTGGGAAGGTTCTTACGCTAAGGCCCTGGGTTATTCTCTTTCCCATAAAAAACTTATCCTAATCGGTTTTATCATTGTGTTTATAGCCAGCTTGTTTTTGATCCCTTTTGTGGGAAGTGAATTTATGCCGGAGGAAGATAGCGGAGATTTAAGGATTACCGCGCATCTGCCTATCGGAACGAGGATAGAAGAATCCGATAAAGTCGCCAGAAGAATAGAGGATATCCTGGAAAAAGATGTTCCGGAGGCAAAGTATTATTATGCCAGGGTTGGCCAGGTTAGCGGGGTGGGTCGCCTGATGGGAGGCTCAAGCGGGACACATATTATTACGGCAGGAGGCAAACTGATCCCAAAAGATCAGAGGAAACGTTCAGTAAAAGAAGTTGGCAGCCAGGTGAGAAGTAAAATCAGAAAGATCCCGGGGATATTAAGGACCGATATTTCTACCGGTAATCCCTTGAGCAATTTAATTACCGGCGGCGGAGGAAAGTCTGTTGAGCTTGAAATAATTGGCCATTCTTTCGAAGATACCAATGCTCTTGCTTCCAAAATCAAAGAAATAATGGAAAAAATACCAGGAGCTGTGGATGTTAGTATCTCTCGAGAGGCAAACAGTCCGGAGTTAAAGATTGATGTTGACAGGGAAAAGGCCGCCAGCCTTGGTTTGGATATGACAACCATTGCCGCAAGCTTAAAATCCTTCATTCAGGGTAGTACGGCGACCAAATACCGTGAAAAGGGAGAGATCTATGATGTATATGTCAGGCTTGAAGAATCTTCGCGGGCTAAATTAGAAGACATTGAAAACCTGACTATTGTCGCCCCGCTTCCTCAGGATAATACCCCTTTCGTGGGATTAGAGAATTTAGCCAGTAAACAGGGGGTAAGCAGGAGCCAGATAAAACTAAGTAATATTGCCAAAATAGAAGAGACTACCGGCCCGGACCGGATTGAACGTAAAAATAGGGAAAGAATGGTTAGAGTCCAGTGTAATACATATAAACGTTCTTCTGGCCAGATAGTCGAAGATTTAAAAAAGGAGATTTCCAAGCTGGTGCTTCCTGCAGGAATTATGATAAACATCGGAGGGGATTACGAAGAACAGGCAAAAGCTTTTGCCGACATGGCGCTTTTACTGGCCTTGGGGATAATCTTGGTGTATATGGTTATGGCAGCTCAGTTTGAATCGCTTCTCGATCCTTTTATTATTATGTTTGCCATACCTTTTACTTTTATCGGGGTAATTTTAGGTTTTGTGCTGACTGGCACTACTTTAAGTATTAATACATTTTTAGGAGTGGTAATGCTTATGGGTATTGTCGTTAACAATGCGATTGTTCTAATTAGTTATATCATTATGCTCAGGGCAAGGGGATTATCAATGTATGATGCGGTAACCCAGGCCGGACATGACCGCTTAAGGCCGATCCTGATGACTACGATAACTACCATTGCTGGGTTGCTTCCTTTGGCGCTTTCTCGCGGCGAAGGTTCTGAAGTCTGGCAGCCTTTAGGGATTACTATGATCGGAGGGTTGTCTATTTCAACTCTGGTTACTTTGTTATTTGTTCCTACGCTTTATGCAGTATTCCACAGAAAACAGGTTTTACCAGGAGATATTAAACAATGAAAATGGCGATGATCGTTTATAATGAGGCGTTAGATGAAGAAGTAACTGAGGTTCTTAAGACCTGCTGTTCGGTTCAAAATTATACTAAAATTACCGGAGTATTTGGGCGAGGGTCTTTAAGCGGGATACATCTGGGTACGGACATCTGGCCGGGAAGAAACAATGTCTTCTATGTTGCTTGTGAAGATGATGAAGGCAAAAGAATAATTGCTTCTGTCAGACAGCTGCGTAAGAGCTTAGGGGCTGAAGGGATCAAAGCTTTTCTGATGCCTATTGAGGAGCTTACTTGAGAATTTTATAGCCATTTAATTAAATTGACAAGTTCGGTGGAAAGGGGTATAATAAAGTTCGAAGATTAGGGGTTTTAAAGCCGCCAAGTGGGAAGACTAACCTTTGCGGCCTTTTTTATTTATAAGAGAGGGGTGTAAAATTAAAAAAATAAAGACTTCAATTAAAGGAAGAAAATGTAAATTCCTGCACTGTAAGCATATTTTAAGTATTTATAACCATGAGGCTTATTGCCATATTCATCTCGGCCTTTTAGCCAATGACGGAAAGAGCAGGTTAGTTAAAGTATGATCAGTAAACCATCCATAAATACCGCCCAGTTGAATTTTTATGGCTTAGGCATTGCCCCGAAGATCCTTGATATCTTGGAGCGGATGAAATTTAAAGTGCCTACCCCTATTCAGTTAAAAGCAATTCCCTTAGCTTTGGAAGGAAAAGATATCGTGGGTATTGCCCAGACGGGTACCGGAAAAACCCATTCTTTTGCTATTCCGATGGTGCAACTATTGGTGCAAAAAAAGGGTACCGGGTTAGTACTTGCTCCGACCAGGGAATTGGCCATACAGATCGATGAGGTTTTTCAGGAGATTGCCCGAGCTTTTAGCATGAGGACGGCCTGTCTTATCGGAGGGGCCCCTATGCCGCCGCAGGTGCAGGCCTTGCGCCGGGATCCCCATATAGTAATTGCCACCCCCGGAAGATTAATTGACCATATGTCGCAGTGGAATTTTCTGCCTGATAGTGTGATAATGTTAGTCTTGGATGAAGCTGATCGTATGCTAGATATGGGTTTTGCCCCGCAAATCGAAAAAATATTACGTTTTCTTCCCCGCGAAAGGCAAACCATGTTATTTTCCGCGACCATGCCAAAAGAAATTATGAATATAGCTTCTAAATATATGAAATTACCTTTAAGTGTGGAAATAGCTCCTTCGGGAACTACTGCCGAGCTGGTTACCCAGGAATTATTCATTGTGAAAAAAGAGGCAAAAACCCAGTTATTAAAGAAATTACTCGGTCAGTACCACGGTACGGTTTTATTATTTTCGCGCACCAAGCACAATGCCAAAAAAATTGTCAGGTCAATCAGGGATATGGGTTATTCGGCTTCAGAAATACATTCTAACCGCTCTTTAGCTCAGCGCCGGGATGCCTTAGAGGGTTTTAAAGCCGGGAAATACAGGGTGTTAGTAGCAACAGATATTGCCTCGCGCGGAATCGATGTTACTGGAATAGAGCTAGTGCTTAATTATGATCTGCCTGAGGACGCCGAAAATTACGTGCATCGTATTGGCCGCACGGCCCGGGCCGGGCATAAGGGGCATGCTATTTCTTTTGCTACTCCTGATCAGGGCAATGATGTCCGCGATATCGAAAAACTTATTAAAGCCACGCTTCCGGTATCAAAACATGCGGAACTTACCTTGGACAAATTCGGCGAACCTATACAAAAGTCCGGTAGGGCCGGCGTCCGTCAGCCTAGCCATGGACAGTCCAGAGGCAGGTCAAATTACGGGCAGCCCAAACATGCCCAGGCCAAAAAACCTTTCAAATACCCCAAACCAAGATTCTACCGTTAGACCGCTATAATCAAAACTAGCCTTAAAATACTTGCTATAGTAAATATTTTGCTTATAATATATTTTAGATATTAAAATATGAAAGGGGTAAAAATTGGCAGGTAGAAGCAAAAAAGTTTTAGTTATTGCGTTTTTGCTTACTTTTACAATTTGCCCAGATTCGTTTTCTCAAAATTCCTCGCCTTTTAATTCAACTCTTACCCTTACCGATACGATCCTGATTGCTTTCAAAAATAACAAAGATATCCAGATGCAGGAGGCTGAAATTTCTGTGGCCAAAGCTGATGTTTTAGGCGCAATCAGCCCTTTTTTACCTCAGGTAAACCTAAAGGCCGGATATACTCGTAATGACAAGGTGCTTGCCGGAAATATTTTTTCCGGATATGAGAATGATAATTCAGCCGGAGTTTATCTTAACGAATCGGTTTATAGCGGAGGCGCAAATATGGCTAATCTTAAAAAGGCCAAGCTTTCGCTGGATGCCCAGCAGGAAACCTTGCGGGCAAAAAAAATGGATGTAGAATTTGATGCCAAAAGGCTTTACTACGGGCTATTGCTTGCTTATGAGAATGAGCGGATCGCCCGTGAAACCCTCGATCAGGCGGTTGCCCATTATGAAAATGTAAAACAGATGTATGAAAACGGGACAGCTTCCAGATTTGACCTTCTGCAGAGTGGGATCCAAGTTTCCCTCTTAGAGCCGAATTTGGTAAAAGCCAAAAACGAGATAGATTCCTTAAAAGCAGATTTAAACAAATTATTGGGCCGTAAAGTTGATTTTCCGATTAATATTAAAGAAAAATTAACTTATTCTTTTATCGGAATAAATGAAAACGAATTTTTAAAAATGGCCTATTTAAGGCGGCCGGAAATGCAATTAAAATCTTTAGGTATTGATATTGATAAATGGGAAATTCAAATGGCAAGGTCCGGCTACCGTCCACAAGTCGACCTTTCCGCAGGAGTGACTTATCGCTCGGATAATTTGGGCGATATGTTTAACCGGAAACAAAGGAATTGGAATGCCGGTATATCGGTGAATATTCCTATTTTTGAAGGTTTTTCCACTAAGGCCAAGGTTGATGCTGCCCGCGCCCGTTATGCCCAGGCGAAAATTGATAAAGATAATTTAATCGACGCTATTGCGGTAGAAGTGCGTAAGGCCTGCCTGAACCTGAAAGAATCTGCTTCGATTATCCAATCACAAAGAAGCAATGTCCAGGAGGCAAAAGAGGCTTTAAGGATTGCTGAAGTTAGTTTTCGAAACGGAGTGGCGATAAACCTGGATGTTTTAGACAGCCAGGTTTCGCTAGCCCAGATTCAAACCAATCTGGCTTCGGGTATTTTTGATTATTTAATGGCGCTGGCTTATTTGGACAGGAGTATTGGTAAATTAATCATCAATGAAGGCCCGGGAGAAAATTATGAAAAAAAAGTTTAAATTAATAGCTCTGATTATTGTTGTTTTGGCCGGCTTGTCGTTTTACGTTTTTTATTTTACCGAAAAAGAATTGAAGAACAAGGCTATAAAGGTATCTGGTAATGTAGAGGGTGATGACGTGCGGATTTCTTTCCGGGTAGAAGGGCAGATAACCGAGCTTCTGACCGATGAAGGTAAAGTAGTAAAAAAAGGCGATATTGTCGCCCTTTTAAATACCGACGAATTAGCCAAAGAAAGGGATAACGCTGCAGCCCTGCTTAAGGCTGCGCAGTTCGACTATGAATTGGCTAAGCTTGATTACCAAAGATCGGAAAATTTATTTAAAGAAGGGGCGGTATCAGCCCAGAAAAGAGATAGTGATAAAACACAATATGATTCCAGCCTGGCCAAGGTTGAACAGTTGAAGGCCTCGCTTGATTTGGCGCAAACACGCCTTGATTTTACTAAACTAGCTTCGCCTCTAGATGGGTATATATTGGTTAAAAGCAGTTTAAGCGGTGAAGTGGTTAAGGTTGGAACCCCGGTGTTTACCGCAATCGACCTGCATAATATCTGGGTTACCGCTTATATTAACGAGAAAGATTTGGGCAGGGTAAAATTGGGCCAGGAGGCTTATGTTACAACTGATACTTTTCCCGGTAAAAAGTACAAGGGGGAAGTTTCTTTTGTTTCCAGCCAGGCGGAATTTACTCCCAAGTTTATTCAGACTCAGGAAGAAAGGGTAAAATTAGTTTACCGGATTAAAGTCAGGGTAGATAATTCTTCCTTGGAACTTAAACCGGGCATGCCAGCTGATGCTTATTTAATCGAATAACCTAAATGGTTACTATCAAAACCGCAGGTCTAACCAGGCGTTTTTCTTCCCTTGTTGCTGTCGATAATTTAAATCTGGAAATTAAAGAAGGAGAAATTTTCGGGTTAGTCGGCCCCGACGGCGCAGGCAAGACTACGACTATGCGCCTGTTAACGGGTATACTTGATCCTAGTTCAGGAGAGGCTTGGGTTTTTGATAAACACACTGTTAAAGAAGCTGAGGCGCTTAAAGAGCATATTGCCTATATGTCGCAGCGTTTCGGTCTTTATGAAGAACTGACCGTACTTGAAAATATTAATTTTTACGCCGACGTATATGGGGTAGCCCAGGATCTGCGTAAGGACAAGATCGAACAGCTGCTTGGATTTAGCGGTTTGCTGCCTTTTAAAGAACGTTTTGCCGGCAAATTATCGGGCGGAATGAAGCAGAAATTAGGCCTGGCTTGTGCATTGATCCATACACCTAAGGTTTTATTTCTTGATGAGCCGACTAACGGGGTAGACCCGGTTAGTCGCAGGGATTTTTGGAATATACTCTATGACCTTTTAAAAGAAAGAGTGACTATTTTTTGTTCGACCTGTTATCTTGATGAAGCCGAGCGTTGTCATAGGGTCGGTCTGATCCATAAGGGTAAGCTTTTACGCTGCGACAGCCCAGATAATATTAAAAAAGAATCTAATGCCAAGAGCCTGGAAGAAGCATTTATTACTATAATTAATGAATATGAGTCAAAATAATATTGCCGTAAGCGTAGAGAATTTGGAAAAGAGGTTTGGGAGTTTTACGGCGGTAAATAAAATTAATTTTTCCGTACCGGCTGGAGAAGTCTTCGGTTTTCTGGGGCCAAACGGCGCAGGAAAATCTACGACCATAAGGATGCTTTGCGGGATTATTTCACCGACAGGAGGAAGCGGCCAGGTGGGAGGTTTTGATATTATCAAGGAACAGAATAAGATTAAAGAGCATATCGGTTATATGTCACAGAAATTTTCGCTCTATAATGATTTAACGGTCGAAGAAAATATAAATTTTTATAGCGGGATATACAAGATACCCCGGCAAGATAAAAAAGAGCGTTTTGATTCGGTGATACATGCCGCCGGATTAGAAGGAATGGAGCATAACCTTACTGCCACTTTACCCGGGGGATGGAAGCAGCGCTTAGCCCTTGGCTGCGCCCTTTTGCATAAGCCGAAAATTATATTTCTTGACGAGCCCACTTCCGGGGTTGATCCGATAACCCGGGCTAATTTCTGGGCGGTTATCAAAAAGTTAGCTAATGAAGGGGTAACGGTATTTGTTACCACCCACTATATGGATGAAGCGGAAAATTGCAACCGGATGGTCTTGATTTACCACGGCACCATTATTGCTCTGGGTACGCCGCAGGAAATGAAAACAAACTGTATGAAGGATGAAGTCATTGAAATTTCTTTGCCTGATTCTCAAAACTGGCTGGGGAAAATAAGCAAACTTGAGTCTATTAAAGAAGCCGCTCTTTTTGGTTCGAATATCCATGCAGTAGTTTATGATAGCTTGCGGGCAATAAATGAAGTCAAAGAATTTTTTAAGAGAGAGATGATCGAAGGGGCCAGGATTAATAAAATAATCCCTTCGTTAGAAGATGTGTTTGTTTATTCTATAGAAGAATATGACCGGTCAACACTTAAAAAGGATTAAAGCGGTTGCCTGGAAGGAATTTATCCAGGTAAAACGCGACCCGCGCAGTTTAGGGCTGGCATTAGCCATTCCGATATTCATGCTCTTGATTTTTGGCTACGGTCTTTCACTTGATATAGACCATGTGCCGATGATTATTTGGAACCAGGATGCCTCGTCTAAAGTTACCCGCGAATTTTTGCTTAATTTCAGCAATTCAAAATATTTTAAGATTACAGGCTATACGGATAATTATAAAGATATTACCGCAAAAATCGATCGGGGGCAAATTATGATGGCTCTGGTTATCCCGAAAGATTTTTCGAAAGATATTGAATCGGGAAAAACCACTCCTTTGCAGTTAATAGTTGATGGCAGCGATGCCAATACCGCGACTATTGCCTTAGGATACGTGCGTTCCGTTATAGCTGACTATAACCTATCCCTTTTAACTAACGTTTTTAGCCAGCATGGATTAAATCCGGTTAAATCCATAAATGCCCATCCGAGAATTTGGTTTAATATGGGCTTGGTGAGCACCTGGTTCATTATTCCCGGAGTTATTGCCATGATCATTATGATTATTGCCGCTCTTTTAATTTCCATAACTATTTCCAGGGAATGGGAAAGAGGGACAATGGAGCAGTTGATTTCTACTCCGGTAAAGGGGCCTGAATTAATTATCGGTAAATTCATACCTTATTTTGTTATTGCCTTCTTCGACCTGGCAGTGGGGGTAGTGATGGCGAAATTCTTATTTGGGGTACCTTTTAAAGGAAATTATTTCTTATTTATTATACTAAGCTCTTTGTTTTTGACCGGAGCGTTATCTTTAGGCATACTTATTTCAGTCAATTCAAAAACCCAGTTAATGGCAACCCAAATGGCCAGCCTTTCCACTCTGATTCCTACAATGTTATTATCGGGGTTCATTTATCCGATTTTTAATATGCCGAAGTTCATCCAGGCAATTACTTATTTAATTCCGGCCCGTTATTATATTCTTGTGCTCAGGGATATATTCTTGAAAGGCAACGGTATAAACACTTTATGGGATGAAGCGGTTTTTCTTACTTTATTCGCTTTTTTTATGTTTACCTTAGCTTTAAGAAAGTTTAAGAAGAAAGTGGCTTAATATTAAAAGGAGTTGAGTGTGTTCGAAAGGGCCAAGGCGATCCTGGTAAAAGAATTCAAACAAATATTTCGCGACAACAGGATGAAGACGATAATTTTTGTCTCTCCGCTTATCCAGATAATCTTATTCGGATATTCGGCGAACAAAGATATTACCTATGTTCCGACGGCTATTTATGACCGGGATAATACAGCTGAAAGCCGGGAGTTTTTACGTAAATTTACCTATTCTAAATATTTTGTCCCCGAAAAATATATCTTTAACGATAGAAAACAGGATTTTGTTTTAAACAAAGGTTTAGTTGATACTGTTATCCGTATTGACCGGGGATTCGGCAGGAACCTTAACGCTAACAAAGAAGCTAGTATCCAGCTTGCTTTTGACGGCACGGATTCAAATACTGCAATGATTGTTATGGGCTATGCCAATACTATTATTAGCAACTATCAGAATGAAATCCTTAAGGCTAAGGCTGATTCGGCGGGAATTTTAGAAAGTATACCAAGTGTAGATCTGCGGGATCGCGCCTGGTTTAACGGAAATCTGGTTTCCAGAAATTATTACCTGCCCGGGGTAATTTGCACGATCGTGACAATGATGTCTCTTTTACTGACTGCAATGGCCATTGTAAAAGAAAAAGAGATCGGAACAATGGAACAGTTGACGGTCAGCCCCTTAAGGCCCTTAGAGTTGATTATTGGTAAACTTCTTCCCTTTGGGATTATTTCGCTAGTACAGATCATTCTGATTACTACATTGGGGGTTATCTGGTTCCACATACCCTTGAGGGGTAATATTATCCTTTTATTATTTTCGGCTTGCATATATTTATTTACTACTTTAGGTATAGGCCTGTTTATTTCAACTATATCTTCGACCCAGCAGGAAGCAAATATGACTGTGTTTCTTATTTATTTGCCGACTGTTCTACTCTCTGGGTTTGCTTACCCTATATCCAATATGCCGCAGGTTATCCAGTGGTTTACGATTTTTAATCCCATGCGTTATTTTATGGTGATTATCAGGAGTATTTTTCTAAAAGGGGTAGGTATAGAAGTGCTTTGGCCACAGTTATTGCCGCTTTTTATTATCGGGGTCACTGTTATTACCCTAAGTTCCTTACGGTTTAGAAAAGGATTAAGTTAGAATGAATTTTCAAAAAAAAGCCGCATTTAAACTTATTTTATTCTTCGGGCTAGTTAGTCTTTTTGGCGATATGGTTTATGAAGGGGCGCGTAGTGTAAATGGGCCATATCTTAAAACACTTGGGGCAAATGCCGCAATCGTAGGATTAGTCGCAGGCCTGGCTGAATTTTTAGGTTACGCAGTGCGCTTATTCGCCGGATACTTCGCTGATAAATCACGGGCATATTGGCTGCTTACTTTTTTAGGTTACGCAATGTTAATCAGTGTTCCCTTGCTTTCGTTAACGGGAATCTGGCAGGTGGCAGTTGTTTTTATTGTCGCCGAAAGGCTCGGTAAAGCTATCCGAAGCCCGGCCAGGGATACAATCCTTTCCCAGGCAACCAAACAGGTAGGCACAGGTTTCGGTTTTGCTATTGCCGAAGCGCTTGACCAGGTTGGCGCGATAGCCGGCCCATTAATTTTTACTATACTTTTTATGGTTATCGGCAAAGGAGATAGGAGTCTAGGGGATTATCAGTTCGGTTACTCCTTGCTTTGGATTCCTTTTGGCCTGCTCTTACTTTGCATTTTCTTTGCCCATCGGGCAGTGCCCAATCCCGAAGTTTTAGAGGTAACCCCGGCTAAGATTCAGGAATCGGATAAATTAAGCAAGATTTTCTGGATTTATACAATTTTTACCTTTATTACTACTTTAGGCTATGCAAATTTTGCATTAGTTGGTTTTCACCTTAAGGCAAGACAGGTGTTAACTGACGCGCAGATTCCTCTTTTTTATGCTTTTGCCATGGGGGTTGATGCCATTGCAGCGTTATCCATCGGTAAAATATATGATATTTTTAAGGATAGAAGCGGCAATGAGAATGCCGGGTTGACTACTTTAATTGTGATTCCGCTTTTTTCTTTATTAATACCGGGTTTGGTTTTTTCAACCAAATCATCTTTGGTCTTTGCGGGGGTAATTATTTGGGGTTTGGTAATGGGCTGTCATGAAACGATAATGAAGTCGGCGATTGCCGACCTAACTCCCATAAAGAAAAGAGGCACAGGTTACGGAATATTTAACTTTGTTTATGGGCTGGCGATTTTTATCGGTAGCGCGCTAATAGGTCTGCTCTATGAAAAATCAATAGGTATAGTTATTTCTGTCAGCATTGGTATTGAAATAGTGGCGATTGCGGCTTTTTTTGTTTTAAGAAAAGAAGTATTGACTAGCAAAAAATAGCATGTTACTATTCTAAAATTAGTGACACCTAATTTTAAGGAGCATGTATGGCTTTAATTCGTTTCGGAGTTTCCATTGAAAAAGAACTATTGGAAAGATTCGACCGTTTTATAAGGGGAAAAAAGTATACTAATCGTTCAGAGGCATTCCGTGATTTAATCCGCCAGGAGTTAGTTCAAAAGCAATGGGAAGGCGGGCAGGATGTGGCGGGAGCGATTACCTTGATTTATAACCATCATAAAAGAGAACTAGTAAATAAGCTTATGGATATCCAGCATGATTTTGGCAGGTTAATAATTTCAGCCCAGCATATCCATCTTGATCATAACAATTGTTTGGAGATAATAGCGGTAAAAGGAAATCCTCTCCAGGCTCAGAAGCTGGCGGATAGCCTAAAGTCAGTCAAAGGAGTTAAGCATGGGACATTAAGTATGTCTACTGCTGGAACCGGGATTTAAATTATTTTTTTTATCTTTTAGTAGCACGAATTACTAATTAATAGCACAGAAAGGAGTAAGATGAGAAAATTTATCTTAGTTTTAGTTCTAGTTCTAATGAGTTACTTAAATGTGTTTGCCGAAGCAACCCAAAACCCTGCGCCTGAAGAATGGAATCCTGTTTCAGCAGGTACGCTTACTACCTGGACCGCTCCGGTCTGCGCCCAAGGAGAACTTGTAATCCAGCCATTTTTTTTCTACAATCGGACCAGAGGGATATTTGATTCAGAAGGTAAATATCATGGGCTAGCCAAAGGTAATAGCCAACACCAGTACCAAGGGCAATTATTTATTCAGTACGGCATTACGGATAGATTGGAAATTGACGCCCAGGCAGTTTATCAGCAAAACTATATCAAGCAGGATGGCGCAAGCGCTAAAAAGAGTGGTTTTGGAGATAGTTATCTTTTTTTGCGTTATTGCCTTCTTGAAGATAAGGGATGGTTGCCTCATCTGACAGGATTGCTTCAACTTAAGGCGCCAACTGGTAAATATCAGCATTTAAATCCGGATAAATTGGGGGCTGATTCTATGGGTAGCGGTTCCTATGATCCCGGTTTTGGTTTTAACCTGAGCAAAAAACTCAAGCCGTTTATTCTTCATGCTGATGCCATTTTTAGTTTTCCCCAGAAGGTTATGATTGACGGGATAAAAACAAGATATGCTAGTTATACTAATTATGACTTTGGGGTGGAATATTTTTTACCTAATGGTTTTAACCTTGCGCTTGAGGCGAATGGCTATTTACAGGCAGACATCTGGCAGGATGGGCAGAAAACTGTATCAACCTCGGTAAATTATCTTACTGTTTCCCCCGGAATCGGCTGGTCGAATGATTTGATCCAGATTCTTCTAGCTTATCAAAGGGTAGTTATAGGCACTAATACGGATGCTAATGATTCTGTAGTTTTAACAGGAGTATTTACATTTTAAAATGGAGAGAATATGCATATACCAGATGGATATCTAGGCCCGACAACCTGCGGTTTTTTTTATCTTATTATGCTGCCGATATGGACAGTAGCATCGCGAGCCGTTAAAAAAACTCTTAAAGCCCGTCAGGTGCCGATGCTGGCCATTGGAGCGGCTTTTAGTTTTGTGATTATGATGTTTAATGTTCCTATTCCCGGCGGCTCTACCGGCCATGCTGTGGGTGGAGTTTTAGTGGCAATATTACTCGGCCCCTGGGCTGCTTGTATTGCTATAACTGTTACCTTGGTTATTCAAGCGTTACTATTCGGTGACGGAGGTATTACCGCTATAGGTGCTAATTGTTTTAACATGGCTTTTGTGCTGCCATTTACAGGGTATTATGTTTATAAATTAATTGCCTATAATTGCCCCGCAAATTCAAAAAGAAGGATTCTTGCGGCAGGCATTGCTGGTTATCTTGCTTTGAATCTGGCAGCTTTATTGACGGGAATTGAGTTTGGGCTTCAACCTTTATTGCACCAATCGGCTAGCGGGCAATTTTTGTATTGTCCTTATGGTTTAAATGTTGCAGTACCTGCAATGGTAGTCGAACATTTATTGATATTTGGTTGGGTTGAGGCAGTTGTCACAGCGCTGGTGATTAAATATTTGCAACAACATGATCCCAAGCTTCTAGGGATTAAAAACGAGGTGTAAGATGAAAACAATCGCTAAGTTATGGGTGGGTTTAGGTATTTTAATCCTGCTTTCTCCTTTAGGTCTTTTACTACCTGAGCATTTTAAGGCAGAGGAAGCCTGGGGAGAGTGGGGAAGCGATAAGATTAAAGAGATGGTTGGTTATCTTCCTCGTGGCCTTGAGAAGCTTTCTGGAGTTTGGCAGCCACCGCTACCGGATTATGGACAGGATCAAGGAAGTTCGGTATTAGGATATATGCTTTCAGCACTGCTCGGTATACTTATCGTTGTCACGATTATATTTTTAATTACTAAATTTTTAAGTAAAAAAGATAATTTATGATATAATTTATAGAATTACTAATTCCGGAAAATATAATTCTTAAGTGTTAAAAACCCCGTTTTACGATATCCATCTTTCACTCGGCGCAAAAATTGCACCTTTTGGCGGCTGGCTTATGCCTATTCAATATCAGGGTATTTTGGCTGAGCACCTCCACACCCGGCAGGCAGTTTCTGTTTTTGATATCTGCCATATGGGTGAGTTTCTGCTGGAGGCAGATTTGGCAGAAAGCGGTTTAGACAGGGTCTTGACCCAAAATATAATTTCTATGCCTGTCGGAAGCTGCCGTTACGGATTTATGCTTAATGATAAGGCCGGGGTATTGGATGATTTGGTTATATACCGGATCAATGAAAATAAATGGATGTTGGTGGTTAATGCCGCAACTACCGCTGACGATTACAAACATTTAGAAAACCACCTTTCGGGGTTAAGCCGCCTGCAGAATATTTCCGATAAGACCGGCAAATTAGATGTTCAAGGCCCGCTTTCACTAGAAGTGCTTAAGAATATTTTCGGAAAACAAATTGAAAACTTAAATTATTATACCTTTGCGAAATTTAGCTTTGAGCAAGAAGATTGTATAATCAGCAGGACCGGTTACACCGGTGAATTGGGTTATGAAATCTATATTGCCAATGAATGCGCCAAGAAATTATGGGATCTTTTGTTAAAGGACGAACGGGTAAAGCCCGCAGGATTAGGTTGCCGTGATACCTTACGGCTTGAAATGAGTTATCCTCTTTATGGGCAGGATATAGATAGGAATTATTCTCCTTTGGCTGCGGGGTTAGCTAAATTTGTCGATTTTAATAAAAACTTTATCGGGAAAGAAGCAATGTTAAAAGAAAAAGATAGCGGTTCTTTAAAGCGTTTAATTTGCTTTAAGGCGGATTCCCGCCGGTCGCCCCGCCATGGTTTTGCAATATTTGATCAAGATAAACAGATTGGAATAGTAACCAGCGGTTCTTTTTCACCAAGCCTTTCAGTCGGTATCGGTATGGGGTATGTATTAGGAGATTATCCGGCAGGAAGCTCACTGCTGATTAAAGGTAATTCGATCGAAATTCCGGTAAAAGTAGTTAAAAAACCTTTTTTAGTAAAGAATAATTCTCTAAAACCGGCTTTTTTAAAACAGCCGGCTTAATTAACTATAAAGGAGTGATTATGAATATACCAGGGAATCTTTTATACACCAAGGACCATGAATGGGCGCGGATTGAAGGTAAAATTGCTTATATTGGTATTACCGAGTATGCCCAGCATTCTTTAGGCGATATTACTTTTGTCGAATTGCCTAAGTCCGGCCAAGAATTGAAACAGTCTTCATATTGCGCTACTGTAGAATCAGTCAAAGCCGCTTCGGAAGTTTTCGTTCCTTTATCGGGAAAAGTCATTTCGGTAAATTCTCAGTTATCCAAAAATCCTGAGTTGATCAACCAATCTCCTTATGATCAAGGTTATTTTTTTACGATGGAATTTTCTAATGCTGCTGAAAAAAACAACCTTATGGATGCCAAGGCTTACGAAACTTATTTGGAAAGTATCTCTAAATGAATTTTATTCCGCACACCCAAGGCGATATTAAACAAATGCTCGAGACAATAGGTGTTAAGAGCATAGCCGGGCTTTTTAATATTCCTGCCGAGCTTAGACCAAACTCTTTTGATATCGCCCCCGGTAAATCCGAGTTTGAGGTTACCGAAATTTTACGCAAACTTTCCCTGAAAAATGCCACTGGTCTGGTTAATTTTGTCGGCGCAGGATTCTATGATCATTTTATACCGGCGGCGGTCGATTCAATAACCTCCCGGTCGGAATTTTATACGGCTTATACTCCTTATCAGCCTGAATGTTCCCAGGGATGGCTGCAGGCCATTTATGAATACCAATCGATTATTTGCCAGCTTACAGGTTTAGATGTTTCAAATGCCTCTTTATACGATGGAGGGACAGCTATTTTCGAAGCGATGATGATGGCAATCCGGCAAACCGGCAGGCATAAAATTATTGTTGATAGCGGAGTAAATTTAATTTACCGCACCATGCTTTATACCTATACTTTAAATCTTGCTATTGAGTTTGTGGAGATACCGGTTATTCACGGACAAAGCAGCCGGGAGGCTTTATTTAAACACCTTGATGATAAGACTGCCGCTGTAATTTTCCAAAATCCAAATTTTTTTGGCGCCATTGATGATTATAGCGATGCGGTAAAAGAAGTACATAAATCCGGCGCTTTAGCCATTGCTTCGGTTTATCCCGTTTCTTTAGGGATGCTTAAAACACCGGCTGAGATGGGTTTTGATATCGCGACAGGAGAGGGACAGAGTTTAGGTATTCCACTTTCTTTCGGCGGACCGTATCTGGGATTTCTGGCGGTAAAAAATGAATTAGTCCGTCAGATGCCGGGAAGAATCGTTGGGGCTACGGTTGATAGCGATGGAAAAAGAGGCTTTGTCCTGACCCTGCAAACCCGCGAGCAGCATATTCGCCGCCAGCGGGCAACTTCTAATATCTGTTCTAATCAAGCGCTTTGCGCCCTGCGGGCTGCTGTATTTGTCTCGCTTTTAGGAAGAAATGGTTTCAGGCTTTTGGCAGAGCAGAATTATCAGAGAGCAGAATTTGTCAAAGAGCAATTGTCAAAAATCGGCGCTGTAGAGGTAAAACGGTCATCGCCTACTTTTAATGAATTTACTGTTCTTTTATCTAAAAATGCCGATGAAGTAGTCCGGCTTTTGATTGAAAAAGGTTTTGCTGCGGGATTTCCTCTCGGCAGATTCTATAAGGGAATGGATAACTATTTATTAATCGCTGTTACCGAAAAAAGAACCGAAGAAGAGATATTAAGTTTTACCGATTGCCTTAAAAAGGTATTATAAAATAGGGACGGTTCTTAACTCAAAGCAGAACTGTCCCCGGAAAAGGGACAGTTTTCCTTTGGTTTGAGAACCGTCCCTAACTAAGAAGGTATGGAAATGAAATTAATATTCGAAAAACATAAAGACGGATTCATTGGTTGTTCTTATTCCTCCCAGGGTAGTTCTAAGGCAAAACCTTTAAATGAAAAATATACCAGGAAAATTGAACTGAATTTACCCTGCGTCAGCGAATTGGATGTGGTCCGCCATTATACAAACCTATCCCGTCTTAATTTCTCGGTAGATACTAATTTTTATCCTCTGGGTTCCTGCACGATGAAATATAACCCCAAATTTACGGAAAAAATCGCTTTTTTTGAGGGGTTTTCCCAGTTGCATCCTTTGCTAGCTCAGCTTTCAGGCGCAGGGATACTGGCCCAGGGTTCATTAGAAGTCTTGTATGAAACTGAAAAATTACTTTGTGAAATTACTGGTATGTCCGCTTTTACTATGCAACCTATGGCAGGGGCTCACGGAGAATTGACCGGAGTAATGCTTATTGCCGCCTACCACAAAGATAAAGGGGCTAAACGAAAATATGTAATTGTTCCGGATTCATCGCACGGTACAAATCCGTCCAGCGCGGCCATTGTTGGCTACGAAGTCAAGGTAGTCCCAACCGGTTCGGATGGTTATATGGATTTGGCAGAATATAAAAAACAATTAAATGAAGAGGTGGCAGCGGTAATGTTGACCTGTCCGGATACACTGGGTATTTTTAATCCCCGGATAAAGGAGATTGCCGATCTGGCCCACAAAGTAGGGGCTCTGATGTATTATGACGGAGCCAACCTCAATGCCATGCTTGGAAAATGCCGGCCGGGGGATATCGGGTTTGACGTTGTCCATTTAAATTTGCATAAAACCTTCGCCACTCCTCACGGGGGTGGTGGCCCCGGAGCAGGGCCAGTCGGAGTCAGCGCCAAACTGGTTGATTATCTGCCGATCTCTCGGGTAGTTAAGCGAAGTGGCGGAAAATATGCTTTAAACTATAATTATAGTAAGTCGATCGGTTATATTGCTCCTTTCTATGGAAATTTCGGTGTAATTCTTAAGTCCTACGCTTATATTCTGGCTTTAGGCAAGGAAGGCCTAATCCAGGCGGCGGAGATAGCAGTTTTAAACGCTAATTATTGCCAGGCCAGGCTTAAAGAGTATTACGACCTGCCTTTTGACAAGAACTGCATGCATGAATGTGTTTTTTCCGCTTCCCGCCAGGCTAAGAATGGGGTGCACGCTTTAGATATTGCTAAATATTTAATTGATCAAGGATTTCATCCTCCGACGATATATTTCCCCTTGATTGTAAATGAAGCCTTGATGATTGAGCCTA
>Ga0172370_10001096_pt1 | contig 42353 bp, 26 predicted proteins | sample LakKiv5m_FD_114538 | JGI IMG/M metagenome (GOLD analysis project Ga0172370, IMG submission 114538) | Freshwater microbial communities from Kabuno Bay, South-Kivu, Congo - kab_022012_11.5m | ecosystem: Environmental > Aquatic > Freshwater > Lake | place: Democratic Republic of the Congo...
GAGGCGAGCGCGGCGAGCGCCTCCTCCATCTTGGCGATCATGCCACCCGAGATGCGACCCGAGGCGAGCCACGCCAGCGCGTCCGCGTCGGTCAGCCGCGCAATGGTCGAGGCCGGCTCGTCCACGCGCGCCAGGATGCCCGCCGTTGCGGTCAGGAGCACGAGGTCGCGCACACCGAGCACGCGAGCGAGCGACGACGCGAGCGCATCCGCGTTCAGGTTCAGGCGCTGCCCCACCGAGTCGCACACGACGGACGAGAGCAGGGGCACGAAGCCGCCGCTCCACAAGGTCCGCACGAGACTCGGATCGACCCTCTGCACGTCGGCCACGAGGCCGTAATCGACCGTGCGCTCCTCCAGGCCCGGCGCGCTTCCCGGCCGGTCCGGCACCGGTACACGCACCCGCCTCGGAGGCCGCCTCACGGCCCGCACGAGACCTCCGGAGCTCGCGGACATCGACACGGCGGGCAGCCCTTCGGCGAGCGCAGCCGCCAGAAGCGCGGTCGCCACGTCACCCGCGAGCGCCATCGCGACGACCTGCATCGTCGCCTCGCCGGTCACGCGCCGCCCCGCGACCATCTCCGGCACGAGGCCCAATCGCTTCGACAGCGCGCTTATTTGCGGCCCCCCGCCGTGCACCACGGCGAGCGGCCGACCGCTCGAGACGACCTCCCGCAGCGCCACGCAGAGTCGCCGGCGCCCGGCCTCGTCGAGCAGCAGCTCGCCGCCGATCTTGACGAGGACGGGGGCGCTCATGGCCACAGCCCTCGGTCGTCGAGGCCGGTCGTCTCGGGCAGGCCGAGCAGCAGGTTGAAACTCTGCATTGCCTGTCCTGCACCGCCCTTGACGAGGTTGTCGAGCGCCGAGACCACGACGACCGTGCGGCGGCCGTCGCGGCTCACCTTGGCGAGGTGCGTCGCGATCTCGACGTACATCGTGCCCGCCACCGCGTTGACCTCCGGCGAGCGGCCCGTGACGACGCGGACGAAAGGCTCCTTCGCGTACGTCTCCCGATATATCGCCGCGAGCTGCGCCGCGGTCACCGACTCGGGTACGTCGACGTAGCTCGTCGCGAGGATGCCGCGCACGAGCGGCGCGCTCACGGGCACGAACTCGAGCGCCAGGTCGTGCGCCCCCACATCCTGGAGCGCTTGAACGATCTCGGGTGTGTGCTGGTGGTTGAGCACCTTGTAGGTGCGCAGCGCCTGCGCGCGCAGCGGGTGGTGCGTGCCTGGCGACGCGTTCGCGCCCGAGCCGCTCGATCCGGTCATCGCCGTGACCTGCACGCGTCCGGTGAGCAGACCTGCCCTCGCCAACGGCGCGAGCGCGAGCGTGATCGTCGTCGCGAAGCATCCCGGCGACGCGACACCGCGGCTCGTGCGGATCTGCTCGCGAAACAGCTCCGGCATGCCGTAGGCCCACGTGCCGAGGCGCGCCGGGAACGGGTGCGACACGCCGTAGTACCGCTCGTACGCCCCGGCATCGCGCAGGCGCCAATCGCCGCTCAGATCGATGACGACCTTGCCGGCGTCGAGGAGCTGTGCGCCGATCTGCGCGCTCACCGTGTGCGGCAGTCCGAGAAAGGCGACGTCGGCGTCGGCCGCGGCCTCCGTCGCGGGCACGTCCTCGATGACCAGCTCGCTTGCGCCCGCGAGGTTGAGGTGCACGTCCCCGACGCGCTTGCCGACGTTGTCCTTCGCGACCGTGCGCGTGACCTGCGCGCGCGGGTGGCGCAGCAGGTGGCGCAGCAGCTCGGCGCCGCCGTAGCCCGTCGCGCCGAGGACGACGCAGCGGACCGCGCGATCACCGATGACGGCCGCGCAGAGGAGAGGAAGTGGGGTGCTCATGGGGCGCAGCATAGGCCCGCGACGCCAACGTCGACAAGACGGCGCGTCGATGGGCGCTGCCTCCCCTACCTTTGCCAGCGTCACGGCGCCGTGTATCCTCCGCTGTCCTCACGATGGATGTCCCATGCTGTCCAAGCCTCGCTCGCTCCAGCTCGCCGCGCTCTGTGTCGCCCTCGCGATCTCGGCTTCGGCCTCTGCGCTTCGCTTCCGCACGAACAAGCCGGTCAAGCTCGTCGTCGTGGGCGGCTCCGTCTCCCTCTTCGGTGTCGGAAACTACAGCAAATACATCGAGTTCGCGTGTTCCAACGTGGAGCACGTCAACCTCTCGAAGGTGGCCGCCGGCGCGCCCGAGCTGGTGGGTCGCTTCCGCCAGTACGTGCTCGGCGACAAGGCGTTCCTCCGATCTTTCGCGAATCGCGAGCGCTGGCTCCTCTTCCAGGGCGGGCTCAACTCGGTCGGCACGCCGGCCCGCAACGTGGAGGTCATCTCGGCCGCCCTCGTCGCGGCGAAGAAGGCGGGCTTCTCGACCATGGGCATCACGCTCAACCCCTGGGGCAGCGAGCGGGACAGCCGCTTCGCGGGCTTCTCGGGCGTCAGGCGAATCCGATCCACGCTGCACCACAACCGCTGGATCCTCGGTCAGCTCGATCCCGTCGCCGCGCTGGGTTCGGCCGCGATGCGACGTCCGCCCGAGCTTCGATCGGCGTGGCGCAAGGACGAGCTCCCCGACATCGCCGTCGACGTCTTCGACACCGAGCTGCTCGACCGCGAGGCGGCGCTGCGACCCAGCAAGCCCATCGAGCGGGCCTTCGCGCGCAGCGAATTCCGCGCCGACCTGGGGCAAAAGGACGCGCTCATCGCGGAGGCGCGCGCGGTGCCGCGCTCTTTCATGAAGCGGGCCTTCCACTCATTCGACCATACGCACCCCAACACGCTCGGGCACCGCGTGATGGCCCGTCAGATCTGCCACAAGGCGCCACCGAGCTGGGGATGCGCGTGCGGCAAGCTCGACGGCGCCATCTATCGCAAGGGGCGCATAGCAGCGGAGTAGCGCTCAGGCTCGCCGGAACAGGCCCGCAGGATCCCACGCGCGTTCCAGCGCGTCGAGGAGCAGCTGCGATTCCAGCGGCAGCAGTTCCCACGCCAGCGCGCGCTTGATGCGCCCGACGCCGTGCTCGGCGCTCACCACGCCGCCGAGCGCGACAGCCTGGCGTGCCATGTCCTCCCCCACGCGCTTCGCCTCGACGCGTGCCTCCGCATCCGGCGCGAGCAGGTTGTAGTGCGGGTGGCCGTTGCCGATGTGACCGAAGCGCAGCCACGCGAGGCCGGGAATCCGCGTAGCCAGCTCGCTCGCCCGCCGGTCTGCCCAAGGGATCATCTCCGCGAGCCGCGAGCGTGGCACGGCCCAGTCGGTCGAGACCTTGCCCCCGCCGTTGGCCTTTGCCCGCGCGGCACGCTCGTTCAGCGTCGCCGGCACGGCGTGTCGCAGCGCGCGAAACGCGTTGAGCTCGGCGGAGGTCGACAGCACGAGGGTGTCGTTCGCGAGCGAACTGCCCTCCGCGACGATCGCGAACCAGCGCTCGACGACGTCGTCATGCACGTCGTCGTCGGTGGCGATCTCGAGGTAGAGAGCGGCCTTCGCACCGGCCGGCAGGCGCACGCCCCGACCGCTCTGAGCTGACGCCTCCTTCACGATATCTAGCGCCGTCGCATCGAAGAGCTCGCAGGTCCGAAGCCCCGGCGGGGCCGTGTGCGCGCGCGCCATCTCGACGAAGGGCAGCAGCCGCAGCTCCAGCGCGCCCTCCGCGAAGAGGACGACCATGGCCGAGACACGTTCCGGTGGCCGCTCGAGCCGCAGCTCGGCCTCGACGATCACGCAGAGCCTGCCCTCCGATCCCACGACCTGGGCGACCGGATCCACGAGCGGCGGCTGGAATGTCGCCGCCTTCTCCGCGCCGCCCCGCGCGAGCGTCGCGATGTCTCCGTTTGCCTTGACGACCGTGAGCGCCTCGACCCAGGCCGCGGTGGCGCCGTAGCGCAGGCTGCGCGCGCCCGAGGCGTTCGTCGCGATGGATCCGCCGACGCTGCACTCGCCCTCGCTCGTGGGGTCCGGGCCGTAGAAGAGGCCCGCGGCCGCGACCTCGGCCTTCAGGTCCGCTAGCACGGTGCCCGCACGCACGCGCACGCGGCGCCGCGCGGGATCCAGGTCCACGACGCCGGAGAGTCCGCGCGTGTCAATTGCGAGCGTGCCGTCGGGCACCGCGCCACCCGCGAGCCCCGAGAGCAGGCCCTGTGTCGTCACGCCGACCCTGCGATCGCGGGCCCAGCTCAGCGCCTCCCGCACGTCATCGACGCTGGCGCAACGCGCGAGGCCGACGGCCGATCCCGGAAGCTGCGACGCGTCGGTCAGGTGGCTCGACAGGATATCGGGATCGCGTGCGACGTCGAGGCCCATGCCGCGCTCACGGGCCCGTGACGGCTTTCTTCCAGGCCGCCGCGTCATCGCCAAGGTTCTGACCCGTCAGCCGCTCGAGCGCGAAGATCGTGTGATCCCGTACGGGCTTGGACTTCGTCTCCAGCAGCGGCAGCAGCGACGGCGCCACGCTCGTGTCGCCGAGCAGGCCAATCGTCCTCAGCAGATCGACCTGCGCGTCCTCGGCAACGGCAGGCAGCAGCTTCGTCAGGCGCGGCGCGCATCGCAGCGGCTTGAGCCTCCCGATCGCGTGAAGCAGCGGCCCGCGCTCCTCCGGACCCAGATCGCGCGCCTCCGCCGCAGACAGCAACTCTTCGTCGAATCCCGGCAGTCCCAGGCCCAGCACGGCGCGCGCCGCCTCGCCGCGCAGGCCCTTGCGCACGAACGCGGACCGCACGGCCGCCGCCGCCCACGACGCCGACACGGAGGTCAGTGCGCCGATCGACGACGCGGCCACGTCCACCTCCGCAGCCTCCGTGAGTATGGATGCAAAGGGCGCCACACCTTCCGCCTTGAGCGCGCCGAGCGCACCGAGCGCCGCCGCCCGCGCCGGCCCATAGGTCCCCGCGCGCCCGACGAGGTTGAGCAGCGGGCCGGTCGCGCGCGGGTCCCGAATGCGGCCGAGCGCCAGCGCCGCGCCTGCCTGCACGCGCCCTTCGCCATCATTGAGCGCGAGCGCCAGCTCCGGCACGGCGTCCTGCGACCGTAGCAGCCCCAGGCCGGTGACGGCGTGCATGCGCGCGCGCATCTCCGTGGACTTGAGCGCGCCCTTGAGAACGCCCGTGGCCCGCGCATCCGCGAGCCGCGCGAGCGCGCCCAGCACCTCGGTCCGCACGTTGGCATCCAAGGGCTTGTCGAGCGCGCCGAGCAGCGGCTCCACCGCGGACTTGTCACCGAGCAGCCCCAGCGCAATCGCCGCGCGGGTGGCCCGCAGCGCGTTCGTGCCCTCCAGCACGGCCAGCAGCACGGGCGTGACGCCGGCGGCCTTCGTCTCGAGCGCACGGTCGAAGGCCTTGCACGCCACGGGAGCGATCGTGTCGCAGCTCAGGATGGCCTCTGCGAGCGGACCGGCTGGCGCTTCAGCCGGGGCGGCCCAGGCCGCCGTCACCGATGCGAGTGCGACAATGAAGAGGCCCGGCGCGGCCACGCGCGCGAATCCCCACCCTGTGCGGCGCATCATCTGGGCTCGGCCTCCGGTGGCGGCGCGTCCTCGGCGACGTTGTCCCGCACCGCCTCGACCAGCGCGGTGGCCTGCGCGACATTGGACTCCCGCACCCAGAGCTCACCCCACGACTGTTGCGCGAGGAAGAGGCCCTCGAACGCCGTGTCGCGGTGTGGCTGTACGCGCACCTCGATCCCCTCCGCGCCGAGTGCACCTGTCAGGAAGTCCGCCTCGAAGGCGTTGTCCAGCCAGGCCACGCGCCGCCAGCCTTCCTCCAGCCACGGCGCGTCGACCGTGGGTCCCGTCCCTGCCAGGCCCTCGTCCGTCGCGACGCCCGAGAGCGCGCGACCCATCGTGAGCACGTCGGATGTCATGAGGCACCCCGCGCCGAGAGGTCGGCGCCACGGTCAATATGCGCGGCTACCCTTCATTCGACAAGGGCCGAAGCGCTGGACGGGGGTGTTGCGAATGGCAGCAGGGCTAGCGTCGACGGCGCGCGAGGGTCAGCGCCAGAGCGGCGAAGGCGAGCAGGGCGGCGGCGACGTGCATTCCCTGCGCGCCAGTGTGCCACGTGACCGCGCACATGGTCGATCCACCGCTGGCACCGACGGCCTTGTACTTCGTCGAGTTGCCGTCCCAGGGCTGGCTCGGATTCCACTGCGACTTTGGCAGGTTGTCGACGAACTCCTGCTGCAGGCTGGGCTTGCCGACCTCGGCCTTGTCGAGCAGCTGATCCGCCTTGTCGACGAGCCCTTCCACCGAGGGATCGATCTCGACGGGTTTGCCGCTCTCGTCGATCACCTCGACGCGCGCGACAGGCCAGCCGCCCTTGACGATCGCCGCGCCGGTCTTCGAGTCCACGTTGCCGCCCGCCTGGCTCGGCCCGAAGGGACCGAAGCCGTAGCAGTAGCCGTAGCTGTCGGCGGGCACATCGAAGGTCAGGTTCGAGCCGTCCGCGTACGTGATCTGCATCGCGACGGGCTTCTTGTCCGCGCCGCAGATGGGCTTGGCGTGGGCCGTGTGAACGTTGGAGACGTCGGGCAGCTCGGCGTTGAACGCGAACACGGGATCCTTGGTCATCTCGTCCTTGTTGATCGTCGTGAACAGGCGCGTGAGGTAGGGCAGCGCCTCGAATTTCGCCTGCACCTCCTTGAGCGGCTTGACCACGACCTTGTCCAGCTCATCGGCGAACGCGACCGGATCGAAGCCGTCCGCGACTAGCTTCTTGGCCTCCTTGCACCCGGCCCAGCACGCGTTCTCGCGCTGCTCGCACCACGTCGCCTGGATGCAGTTCTGGTAGAAATCCTGATCGCTTTTGTCCTTGTACGCCTCGGGCTTCGGCATGAACTTCTTGATGAGGTTCTGAAGCTGCGTCGTGCGCGGGTAGCTGTCGCTGAGGAGCTTCTGGAGGAACGCGCCCGGATCCTTGATCGACTTGAGCTTGCTCGTGTCCCAGTTCGCGTTCGCGAACGTGTTCGAGCCGCCCGACGCGTCGAGGAACGCCTTCGCCTTCTGCGCGTACTCCGTGATCCACGCGTGACCCGACGCCAGGTCCACGGCCTTGGAGGCCACGGTCTTGTAGTTGCCGCCGCCCGTCATCCAGTCGATGACCTTGTCGTTGAGCACCACGTGCAGGTAGTTCTTCGGGATAGCGCGCGCCGAGCCGAGCGTCCACGTGATGAGCGGCATGTCGTCCTTCGCGGCGACCTTCGTGAGCTTGATCGGCAAGCAGGGTGAGGTCTCCTCGATCGTGACTACGATCGGCACGAGGTCGCCGGCCGCCTTGTCCTTCTGAAGCTTGAGCGCGAGGAAGACGTAGCTCTGCGCAACGTAGTTCTTGATCTCCTTGTACGTGATGTCGGGCTGCTGGTAGCCGTTCTTGTTCAGCCAGTCGATGACGTCCTTGGCGAGGTCGCCGTTCGTTCCGTTCGCCTGGATGACGACCGCGTCGTAAGGCCCGACGTTCTCGTGCAGCAGCACGCTGACGCCCGCGTTCTTGGTGCCGTCCTCGTCGCCGAAGTCACCCCCGCCCGCCGACGCCATGGGACACATGTTCCAGTAGTTGCAGTCGGTGTTGTTGTCGATCAGGAGGTCGAACCGCGGCGCGGTGTAGGCCTCGAGGATCGAGAAGATGGAGTCCGATCCGACGCCCAACTCGGGCAGCCTCACGAGCGGAAGCACCCACGAGAAGTCCTTCGCTTCTCCCGTATAGGCGATCTGGATGTGCACCGTGATCTTCGACTTGCCCGCCGTGCCCGGCTCGACCATGTAGAGCACGCGCTCCGCCGTCTGATCGACCGGCTGGTTCAGGTTGCAGAAGAATCCGCCGCAGGCCTCGGCCCGAGGCGATGCCCCCAATACGAGCGCCGCGGTGGCCGCAATGACCGTGACCACGCCCGCCGTGCTCCGCATCCAACGCTTCAGGTTCTTCATCTCATCCTCCCTTGTCTGGACGCGAGCCCTTATCGCCGCGCACGCCCGCTGATGTTCGACCGCACCGTCACGATGCAAGCCCTGGGCCAACGCAGTGTAGCTCCACAACCCCCCGTCGCGACATGACTTCAGTCACCTTCGCGGGACGCCCCGATAGGGTCGAGTGTGTATGTCTTGAAGTGCGATGTGAAAATTATCTACACCTCACGCCCGCCCCGCTCCAGCGTGTCGACGCGCGAGAGCAGGCCGCGATGGGCCTCCCGCAGCGCCTCCAGCTCCTCCCGCACCGCCTGCGCGGCCTTGCCCGGCTCGCGCAGCTCCGCGAGCACGCGCTGCACCTCACGACACCGCCGCTTCACGCGCCCGTCCACGGCCCGGTCGCCGACCTCCGCGACAAGCCCCGTGGCCCGCGGATCGCCCAGCGTCTCGCACGCGCCGATGAGGGCGATGACCACGCGGAACGACCCGTCGTCGCGCAGCGTCTCGAGGAAGTCCAGCACGCGCCGGCTCTCCCCCGTGAAGCGGCCGAGGCACCGCAGCGCCGCGACGCGCGCCAGCACCGAACGGTCCGCCGTGCACCAGGCCTGGGCCACGTCGATGCCGCGTACGTCACGCAGCGCCCCGAGCCCATCGAGCGCCCCGACCCGGATCACCTCGTTCCAGCTCGGTCGATCGAGCGCCGCCACCAGCGGCTCGAACGCGATCCCGGCCTGGCGTGTCTTGCCGAGCGATCGCGCGAACTCCGCCTCGACGAGCCAGCTCGCGTCCCCCCTGTCGAGCGCCGCCGCCAGCAGCTGCGCCGCGGCCTCGCTGCGCAGCTCTCCGAGCGCCTCCACGACCGCGCGCCGCGCCTTCGGATGCTCGTCGCCGAGCGCCGCCTCGAGGGCGCCGAGCCCGCGGTCGGTCCCGATCTTGCCGATCACCTTCGCCGCCGCGGCCCGCACCCCCCAGAAGGGATCGCTTCGCAGCGCCAAGCCAAGCGCGTCGAGGTTGTGCGGGCTCGGATCCTTGCCCATCGCCTGGGCGGCCTCGATGCGCGCCGGTACGCTCGGATCTTCGCGCAGCGCGCGCCGCAGCATCGCGCTTGGCCGCTCGAACTCCAGCGTCCGCAGCAGGTCCGCGTCAGGATCCACCCGCGCGAGCAGCGGCTCCTGATCGAGCGGCACGACGAGGCGCTGCGCCTTCTGCGTCATCGTGACCACGCGCTCGACGACCTGGCCGGTGGGCAGCTCGAAGGACACGCCGACGCTCAGGTGGAAGGGCTCCTCGCCCTCTGCGACGGGCTGCGTCTGCTCCAACGTGATCGTGGCGAGCCTGTCCTCTTCGCTCCACGCGTAGCGCGCCTTCAGCGCAGGATGCCCCGCGGCGTGCACCCACTGCGCGAAGAAGCGTCCGAGGCTCTTGCCCGTCCACTCCTCGAGCGCGCGCTGCAAGTCGTGCGTGTCGACCGTACCCCCGCGGTGCCGTTCGAGGTAGCGCCGCAGGCCGCCGAAAAAAGCGGTGTCACCGATCTCGCGGCGCAGCATGTGCAGCACGAGCGCGCCCTTCTCGTAGAGGTGGCGATCGAAGAGATCGATCGGCTCGTCCCAGCGATCGGTCACGATCGGCCGGCGATAGCGGTCCCCGTCCTCGGTCCGGTACTGGTCGGCGTAGTCGAGGCGCGCGAGATCGAAGTCGTCCTTGCCGAGCGCGTGCTCCCGCCACAGCAGCTCGAAGTATGTCGCGAAGCCCTCGTTGAGCCACGCATGCGACCACGTCCGGCACGTCACCAGGTCGCCGAACCATTGGTGCGCGAGCTCGTGCGACACCAGCGGATCGCTCGAGAAGTCCAGGTGCGCGCGCGCGTCGTGCAGCGTCGCGTCGGTCTGCGTGGTCATGGACGTGTTCTCCATGCCCCCGAAGACGAACTCGCTGACGGCCACCTGCGCGTACTTCTCCCAAGGATATCGCACACCGAGCAGATCCTCGAAGAAGCGGATCATCTCGGGCGTGCGGCCAAACGCGCGCTCACCGTCCGCCTCACGGCCCGGCAGCACCCAGTAGGCGACGGGCACACCGCCGACCTCGCCCTGCTTGACCTCGGCGAAGGGACCGACCACCAGCGTGACGAGGTAGGTCGCGGTCGGCTCGGCGAGTCGCCAGTCGAACAGGCGCGTGCCCGCCTCCGGGCCATCGTGGACCTCGATGAGCCGGCCATTCGAGAGCGCCACGTTGCCTTCGGGCACGGTCGCGAGCACCCGCACCGGCGTGCGCGCGTTCGGTGAGTCATGGCAGGGAAACCAGAAGTGCGAGTCCTCGTCCTGCCCCTGCGTCCAGGCCTGCGGCACGCGATCGGGGTGCTCGGCGTCGGGCAGGATGAAGTAGAAGCCCGCGCGAGGCGCCTGCACGCGGAAGTCGATGGCGACGCGCGCCGGCTCACCGCGCCCGAGCGACGCGCCGAAGCGAATCGTGAGGCGCCGCCCATCGTGCGAGAAACGCAGGGGCAGGCCGGAGCCGTCGAACACGCGCAGGATGTCCATCTCGCGGGCGTCGAGCACCAGCTCCGGCACCCGCTCGCTCGCGGCCTCGAGGGTGTAGGTCGCCGTTCCGGCGATGGCGCGACCGCGCAGATCGACCGCGACGGCGAGCGTCAGGTCGCGAAAAACCACGGGCGTGTCGGGCGCGAACTGCCTCGGCGTGCCCGCGAAGGCGAAGGGCCTCCCGTGCGCGCGGAGCCCGCCCTGTTCGCACTGGGCGACGCTGTCGACCTTCTGGAATCCACGCTGGCAGCTCATCTCGGGCCTCCGCCGGGCAGGAGCCGCATGATGAGAGGGGGCCACCGCGAACGCAAGCCGTGGATCCTGGACGCGCGTAGGGTGTTGACCACCCGGCGCTGCGCATCTAAAGTGCGCCGCTCGCCGCGAACCCCGGCGGGTCGGGCCCTCGTTCACCCGACCGCCTTCGCGCCTTCGGAGACTGCAATGCTTGACGTTCTGCGCCGAAACAAGACCTCGGCCATCGTCTATCTCTTCTTCGGCATCATCATCGTGGTGTTCGTCTTCACCTTCAACACGGCTGGGCCCTCCACGGGCATCGGCGGTGCGAAGTCGGCCAATGAGGCGCTCGCGAAGGTGGCAGGCGGCGCGATCGATACGGGCGATCTCTCGCTCGGGATGCTGCTCAGCGTCGACGCCCCGACGCCGAGCAAGAAGGACTTCGAGGTGGTCCAGGCGCGCGAGCGCTACAAGCGCACGCGTCTGCCCTTCGCCGCGCCGGATCCGGAGGTCTTCGCGCTGTCGCCCTTCGACGGGCCCGTGCCGGAGCTCAAGCTCGACAAGGTCATGGCGGAGCTCGTGGAGAGCCACCTCGTGGCTTCGGAGGCGGACAAGCGTGGCCTCGGTGCGACCGACGAGGAGCTGCGCGATCGCGTGCTGCTGCTGCCCCGCATCTTCGGCCACAGCGGCCTCGGCGATGAGAAGGGCAAGTTCTCGCGCGAGCGCTACGACTCGTTCGTCTCGTACACGCTGCGCACCTCGAAGGCGCGCCTCGAGTCGTTCATCAAGCGCGAGATCCTGCGCGACAAGATGGCGCAGGCCGTGACGGCGGGCGTGACCGTGTCGGACGCGGAGGCCAAGGCGCTCGTCGACGCGGACAAGGGCCGCGCGGAGCTGGAGTACGCGTCCTTCGATCCGGAGAGCATGGCCGAGGCCGTCCAGGTCAACGACGCCGAGGTCAACGTGTGGCTCCTGTCGAACCAGGAGAAGGCGCGCAAGGCATACGAGGAGCGCAAGGACAAGTTCAACCAGCCGGCCAAGGCGGTCGTGCGCGGCATCCTGTTTGCTGCGTCGAGCACGGACCCCGACGAGAAGAAGGCCGCGGCCAAGAAGGCCGCTGACGCGGAGCTCGCCGAGCTCAAGAAGGCGTGGGATGGCACCACCCCGTTGCCGCCCGCGCCCGGCGCCGTCGTGCCGGAGGGGCAGCCTGCGCCCGAGCCGCAGCCCGCGACCGCGCTCAACCCAGCGGAGAAGCTCTCTCGCCTCGCGGCCCTGTTCAGTGAGCACGCGAAGTCGAAGACCGAGCACCACAACACCAAGGACGTGGGCGGGCAGTTCGTGGACCCCAAGACGCAGGAGGATCTCGCCGGGACGCCCTTCTCCAAGGCCATCGCAGAAGCCGTGTTCAAGGCCGACGCCGGCGCGCTGCTCGGCCCGCTCGAGAGCCAGCAGGGCTACTGGCTCGTGTTCGTCGAGCAGCGCATCGCCGCGGAGCAGAAGACCTACGAGCAGGTGGCGACGCAGCTCGGCAAGGAGATCCTCAAGAAGGAGCGCGCTGAAACCGACCTCGACAAGCTCGCGGCCGACTTCCTCGCGCAGGCCAAGGCTGCCCCGACAAAGCCCCTCGCCGAGGTCGCGAAGGCCTGGAACCTCGCGCACGGCGGGCAGGGGGATGGCGCCGAGGGGCCGGTGAAGCCGCGCGACACGGGCGCTATCGGGCAGTCGCCGATCGAGGCGCTGCAGCCCGGCATCGCGGAGCTGCTCGGCATGCCCTCGCCGGCGATCGCGTTCGACGAGATCCCGGGTATCGGCAAGGTGCCAGCGCTCGTCAGGGACCTGCCGAAGCTCAAGACAGACGCGCCGGTGGCCCCCGCGGTTTACTCGACCGAAGGCAGCAAGGCCCGCTACGTCGCCCGTCTGAAGGAGAAGAAGCCCGACGCGCCCGCGAAGGACCCGTTGGACGAGGCCGCGAAGGACACGTCTCCGAAAGATGCGCCCGAGGTCGACAAGACCAAGGCCGACAAGGAGAGCGCGGACAAGCAGCTCGCGAACGCGAAGCGGGCGCTCACCGCCATCAAGAAGGCCGAGGTCTACCGCGCCTGGTACAAGGCGCTGCGTGACAAGGCGGAGAAGGACGGGGTCGTGACGTTCACGGAGTCCTACAAGATCCTCCAGCAGGAGGAGATCGATCGCCGCCGCGATCAGGAGAAGAAGGTCGCCGCCGGTGGCGCGGCCACGCCCGCTCCCTCGCCGTTCGAAGAGTGATCGGGGGCGGTGTGGACGCACCTTCGCCGCCGCTCACGCTCGCCGTCCCGAAGGGCCGCATCCTCGAAGACGCGCTGCCTCACCTGAGCGCCGCCGGCCTCGACCTGTCCTGCGTGCTGCGTGAGACGCGCCGGCTCGTGCACGAGGTGCCTGCGCCTGGGCTCGGCGTTCCGCTGCGGATCGTCGTGCTTCGTGCCGCCGACGTGCCCACCTGGGTCGAGCACGGCATCGCGGACCTGGGGCTCGCCGGACTCGACGTGGTACGAGAGCGCGGTTCCCGGCTGCTCGAGCCGGTGGATCTCGGCACGGGTCGATGCCGCCTCGCGGTCGCCGAACCGGTCGGAGGCTCGCGCGCGCGCCCACACGCCGCCGGTATCCGCGTCGCGTCGAAGTACCCGAACCTCACGCGCGCCCACTACCTGCGCCGCGGTGAGCAGGTCGAGATCATCCACCTGCATGGCTCCGTCGAGATCGCCTGCGTCCTCGGACTGAGCGATCGCGTGGTGGATCTCGTGGACACGGGGGGCACGCTGCGGGCCAACGGACTCGTCGAGACCGAGACGATCCTCGAGGTCTCCACACGCGTCGTGGTCAACCGTGCGCGCGATCGCCTGCGTCATCGTGACATCGACGCGCTTTGTGCGACACTCGCCCGCGCCGCCGAGCTCGCGCGGCACGTGGAGCCCCACTCATGACCCGAGCGAGGACGGCACCCGCCAAGCCCACGCGCACCCACGCCGCGTCGCGCGCGACGCCGGGCAGGCCCGCCGCCCCGCCCGAGGGCGCTCCGATCGAAGCCGCCCCGCCCGAGGCTGCCCCTATCGCGGCCACCCCGATCCCCGACGCGCTGCGGCCAGCTCCCGTGCCGCTCTCCGCCGCGCCGCGCCCCCGCATCGGCTTCCGGCAGCGCGAGACGAACGAGTCACGGGTAGGGGTCGGCTGGGCCCTCGACGGCAGCGGCCGCTCGCGCATCACGACGCCCGTGCCCTTCCTCACGCACATGCTCGAGCAGATCGCGCGCCACGGCCTCTTCGACCTCGAGATCGAGGCCCGCGGCGACACGCACATCGACGATCATCACACCGTCGAGGACATCGGCATCGTCTCGGGTCTCGCCTTCCGCGAGGCGTGCGGCGACCGCCGCGGCATCGCGCGCATGGGCAGCGCGGCCGTGCCCCTCGACGAGGCGCTCGTCGAGTGCGTGGTGGACATCTCGGGCCGCCCGTTCCTCGTGTACAACGTGGACCTGCCCCCCGGCGCGCGCATCGGCACCTTTGACGGCCAGCTCGTGTGCGATTTCTTCCAAGCCTTCGCGACCGAGGCGCGCATCAACTTGCACTTCAACCTGCGCTACGGTCGCAACCACCACCACGTCGTCGAGGCGGCCTTCAAGGCATTCGCGCGCGCGCTCAACGCCGCCACCCGACAGAGCTGCCCGGCCTCCGGCGCCCCCAGCACCAAGGGTCTGCTCGACGGCTAGCCGGCCGTCCTATCCTCGCCGGCGTCGTCTTCCGGCTCCGTCGCCTTGTCCTCCGGCCCCGTGTCCGACGGCGCCCGCTCCGGCGCGTGGCGCTGCGGTGCCTTCATCTTCGGGGCGACGGGCTTCTTGGTGGGCGGTCTCGTGGTCCTGGCCGGCGGCGTGCCCGGCTTGGGCGCCCGCGGCTTGTCGTGCCCAGTGACCAGCGCCTCCATGCGCTTGAGCTGTGCCTCGGTCTTGACCCGCCAGTCCCCCTTGGCCCGCAGCTCCTCCGCCAGCGTCAGGTTGCGCCGGTAGATGTCGATCGCGTGCCGCACGAGGGGGGCCGTGTGCTTCCACAGCTCCTCGCGGTAGATCTCCAGCGACTCCTTGTCGAAGTCGGCAGGCACCTCGGCCTGGTCCAGATCGTCCACGAAGCGCTCGTAGAGCTGCCCGAGCTCGAAGCCCGCCGCTACCGAGAACTCCGGGTGGTGCAGGCGCACGGCCCGCAGATAGGCCTCCTGCGCCTTGAGGAAGAGGCTCGACTTGTCGTCGAGGTCGCGCTCCATCTTCTCGACCGGCAGCCGAAAGCGGATGGAACCAAAGAGATCCCGATAGATGGAGCCTTGCTCCAGGTAAGCCCGCGGCACCCACTCGGACTGCGCGACCAGCAGGACCTCCCGTCGATCCAGGTAGATACGGGTCGCCGACTTGAGCATCTTCTCCGCGGCCGGCACGTCCCCCGCCTTGCGCATCGCGATGCCGAGCCGCGCGCGGGCCTCCAGTTCGTCGAGCAGGCCGAGCTTGCCGCCGATCGCGGCAGCCGCCTGCGCATCGTCGAGCACGGGCCTGACGAGCGCCACGAGATCCTTCCATCGGCCGAGCTTCTCGTACGCCGTCATGAGGCGGAACATGGCGTCCCGGGCGTCCCGCTTGCCCTTCGCGCGCACCAGCACGTCTCCAAAGCGCTTCGCGGCCTCCGCGTGGTCCCCCTTGCCGTCGGCGGCGAGGCCCGCGTTGAACTGGGCGGCGACGAGGCCCGCATGCTTTGGGAATTCTTTGAGGATCAGGTCAAAGCGGGCGATGGCGTCATCGAAGCGCTTGGCTCGGTAGTGATCCATCGCCTCTTCGAAGAGCGTATTGAAATCGCGAATGTAGACCTTCGGGCCCGCCGGCGTCGCCTGGGCCTTGAACTCCAGCGGATCGAAGTGATGGACCGGGTCGTCCTTGCGCGCGGCACCCCCGCACCCCGCGAGGGCGATGAGGAGGGTGAACGCTATCGCGAATGCGAGGGGTGCGCGCATGACCGTTCCGACGCCCTGCCGGCGTAAAGGATCCATCCCGTCGCCTGGATTCCAGCACGAAACACGGCACGAAAACACGTCCAAAAAACCTCGAACCCTCCGCCCGCGAGCATTCACCCGTTGGCGGAGGGTTCAAGACGATCCCCCGCTGGGTTCGCTTTACACGCTCCGTGCCAACGCGTCTTGGATTCGGGGACAATTCATAACATGATGAAAGAACGATGGTTTAGTTTTGCCCCCTGGGCCCGTGCGGCCGGCCGGGGCCCAGCGCTGCGCTCCGCAATGCGCCAATCACGTCAACTTGGGTGACGTTTTTCGGCAGATGGGTCGCAGAGGCGCTTCTGGACGGCCTCGGCCAGCACTTCGACCGCGGCGGCGAAGTCATGACCTTCCTGCACGCCGCAGCGCAAATCTTTCAGGGTGAAGCGCATTGCCGCCAGCTCGTCGGGTCCGATCACGAGCGCGAGGTCGGCTCCCCTGCGGTTTGCGCCCTGCATCTGCTTCTTCAGCCCGCCCTCGGTGGCCACCTCGACAGCGGCCCGACCTGGCAGCCCGATCGCCGCCAAGGCAGCCGGCAGATCCCGTCGAAGTGTCGCCGCGAGGCCTAATGACGCGGCGCGCGTCTCGTTGCCAAAAATCGTCACCAGGATCGTCACCCGCTCCGAGCCCCGTCCGAGCGTGCCGAGCTCCAGCAGCGCGTCGAGCAGCCGATCCACGCCGAGCGAGATGCCCACCGCCGGCACGGGCTGGCTCCCGAAGATGCCGACGAGGCCGTCATAGCGCCCGCCGCTCATGACGCTGCCGAAATTGGCCACCTTCGGGTCGGTCAGTCGCGTCTCGTAGATGACGCCCGTGTAGTAGTCGAGGCCGCGCGCGATGGTCGGGTCGATGACCACCCGGCCAGCCATGCCCAGCGCGTCGAGCGCTGCGAGGACTTCGCCCAGGTAGGCAACGGCGGCCCGCCCTTCGTCGTCGGCCATCGCAGACCGCAGCCAGTCGAGGCGACCGTCGCACAAGTCCGGTATCTCATTGGCTGTGAGCAGTCTGTCGACCGCGCTGCGGTGCCTGTGTTCCCCGAGACCCGCCGCGGCGAGGCCGTTGAGCACGCCGCCGAGGCCAAGCTTGTCAGCCTTGTCCACCTCGCGCAGCAGCGCCCGGATCTCGCCCTCCTCCGTGACGCCGCTCGCCCGCAGGACGCCGTAGAGCACCTCACGGTGGTTGAGCAGCACGCGATAGCCGCTCACGCCCACGGCCTCGAGGATCGCCGCGCCCACGGCCAGGATCTCCGCGTCGGCCACGACCCCCGTGGCGCCCGCGATGTCGGCGTCGCACTGCACGAACTCGCGAAATCGCCCCTTCTGCGGGTTCTCGGCGCGCCACACGGGGGCGACCTGGTAGCGCCTGAGCGGCAGGTTCAGCTCGTTGCGGTGTTGCGCGACCAGCCGCGCGAGCGGCACGGTGAGGTCGTAGCGCAGCGCGACGTCGCGATCGCCGTTGTCCCGGAAGCGGTAGAGCAGCTTGTCGCCCTCGTCGCCGTACTTGCCGAGCAGGATCTCCGAGTACTCGAGCGCCGGAGTGGCGAGCGGCACGAAGCCCCAGGCTTCGAAGACAGCCTCGATCGCGCGCAGCATCGCCTGCCGCGGCACCATCGTCCCGGGCAGGTAGTCGCGGAAGCCCTTGAGCGTGCGGGGCTCCACCTTCTTCGTAGCCATGCGATTTTCCTTGCAAAATCGGGCGATCAGGCGGCCTTGTGCCGGCGCCGGGCGATCGATCCCACGAGGGCCTGGTTGGCGAACTCGCGCGCGATGTCTCCGTCGACCTCCGGGTCCGGGTCGCTGACGTTCGCGACGTAGTAGTCGCCATCGGTGGAGATCTGAAACTTCGCGAATTCGCCGTAGATTCTGGCGGCCTCGCGGACGGCCTGCAGCATGTAGAGCGTGCGGTGGAAGCGCAGCGTGACGGCGATCGCGCTCATTTGGCCTCCCCGCCGTCTTTGGCCGGCGCCTTCTTCTTGAACTTGTCCTCCCACGGGACCGCGATCCCCAGCGGGTCGTCCAAGAAGTCCATGGAATCAGACGCATCCTCGTCAAGGAAGTCCTGCGGCAGCGACGCGCCCGCGGCGCCCGCGATGGCCTGCGTGACGATCTCCTCGACGATCTTCTGGTTGGCCTTCGTGACCTTGCGCCGCAGCGCCTGCGCGAGGCACTCGTTGCTGAACTCGCCCGCGAACGCCGCCAGCGCAGCCTCGTCGAGCTTCCTCTTCCCGGTGAGGTGCACGAGCAATCGCGACGCGATGCCTGCACCCTCGTTCGGCTTGCGATCGAGGAGGACCCAGGCCCGATCGATGAACACGTAGGCCGCCCCATACACCACCTCGATGGGATAGAGGCCGGTCTCGAGCGTGAGCGTGACGGTGTTGGTCTCCGCGCTCAGGGTCAGGATGTCGACGGTCTTCATGCTCTCTCCGTATGACGCTTCGTGGATGACAAATCATGGACGCCGGGCTCGACTACGGAGCCCGCGTGATGACAGACGAGCGGCCGCCTCGTCAAGCCGGAGCATCCTCGCGCGCCACACCCGTCACCGCTTCGTCCCGACCGGACCAGTCGGAGCTCGGGTCCAGGGCGCCGCCCCGCTTGATCTTCGGCGCGAGCAGGTGGTCGCCGACGGGCTCGTTGTGAAGGTGCTCCTCGCGGGTCTGCCCCTGATGGGGCGCGTGCGTGCGCACCTCCTTGAAGCGCTCGGGCCGCCACGAGGGATCGCTCTGCAAGTCCTTGACGATGCGCTCCACGATCGGTCGCGGGTCCGCGAACACCGGGGCCAACTCCGCGGGATCGTAGGCCTCTCCGCGATCGTAGAGGCCCCCGCAGATGGGACGCAGCCGGCACGCCTCGCAGCACTCCGCGTAGAGGTGACCCCACTCGGTCTGCCGCACCATGCCCTTCGCGTCGAGGAAGTGCACGATGCGCTCCTCCTCCTTCACGATCTTGCGCGTCTCGGTCGAGCAGTGCTCGAAGCCGCTCATGTAGCACAGCGGCACGCGCTCGACGCGGAAGGTGCGTCCCGACTCGTCGAGCAGGCGCATCGCGCGCTGCAGCGCGATCTCGAGGTCCGCGAGCCGTGGCGTGAAGTAGCCGTGGCTCGTCGCGCGGCCGAGCGAAGGGTCCAGGTTGTTCCACACGAAGTGGCGCACGTGCGGATATCTGGCGATGAACCAGGCGATCGTCTCGTCGAGGTGGTCGCTGTTGTAGCGGTTGATGACCGTGTTGACGTTGACCACGATGTCGGTCTCGCCCATGTGCGCGAGCGCCGCCTCGGCCCACGCGAGCGAGCCCGGCGTCCCGGTCAGGAAGTCCTCCACCTTGTGCCGGCTCGAGTGCACGGAGATGTGCACGTGCTGCAGTCCCGCCCTCCACAGGCCGAGCGTGTAGTCCCGATCGGCCATCTTCTGGCCGTTCGTGATCATCCGCACGTGCAGGCCCTTGTCGCGGGCATACCGAACGCTCTCGGTCAGATGCGGTGACAGCGTCGGCTCGCCGCCGGTCATGATCACGCCGAAGTAGTCGCGCGCGACGAAGTCGTCCACGATCGCGCGCACCTGATCCAGATCATGAAAATAGGGCGTCTCCGGGTTCGAGCAGAAGCCGCAGTTCTGGTTGCAGTGCCGGACGAGCTGGATGTAGCCGAGGTTGGCCATCGCTAGCCTCCGCTCGCGGCGGACGCGGGACGTGTTTCGGCCTTGCCGGCGGTCTCGAACGCATCGCCGCCGGGCACTGCCAGGCCTCGCGCGTCCACGGGCTGGAGGATCCTGAAGCCATGGTTGCGCAGGTACTGGATGTGCATCCCCTTGCACGTGCCGTCGAAGGCGCAGCGCTTGCACCGCAGGCTCTTCGCCGCGTACTCGTGCACGATGTAGTGGTGCACGTAGCGATCGAGATCCAGGTCGCCCGCACCGTCGAGCAGGTTGGCGTCGAGCAGGCCGTGATCGTGCGGGACGCTCGCCGGGCCGGCCACACAGGGCGGCACGTTTTTCAACAGAATCCCGCTCGTCGAGAGCGCGCGCAGCATCTCGGGCGGCGGATCGTCGGACTCGGACTCGCTCATGAACTCGTGGTTGCCGAGCCGCCCGATGAGGCGCTTGCCGTAGCGCGCGCAGATCTCCGGGCTCGCGACGAGCCACTGTGCCACCTCCCGCGTGAGCACGATCTCGACCTCCACGTCGCCGTCGCGCACGCGCGCATCGTCGAGCAGCGCCACGGCCTCCTGCATGTCACGCGCCACCAGCCGATCGACACGCGGCGTCCCGGCGAGCGACGCGGCCTCCGGACCCGCCTCGACGGCCACCTTCGCCTCGCCGAACCCGAGCGTGCCGAGCGCGTTCGTCACCGCCTCCACGGCGTCGTCACCATGTCCCGTCAGCCAGACGCGCTGCGGGCGCTGCGCCTCGAAGACCTCCAGCGCCCGCGTGCCCTTGAACGTCTGCCGCGCGTCGAGCCGCACGTGCTCGAAGCTGTGCGCGACGAGCCGCTCGCGATAGGGGAACATCGTCGAGCGGCAGATGCGATCGAGGAAGCAGTAGTCGCAGCGCTCGCCCCAGCAATCGGGCTTGAGGCCGCGCTTGAGGTAGCCCTCGAAGTTGTGGCGGCCCCCGTCGAACTCGTAGTAGAGCTTGTGCGGATCCTGGATGAGGCGCTCGAAGTCCTCGAGGTACTGGACGGGCAGGCGGTTGGTCCAGATGTAGACGCCGGGCTGCCGGGAGACCTCGAAGGCCTTGCGGAAGTAGGGCATCGCGTCGTCGAGGTCGAAGAAGAGCGAGTGCCGGTACTCGTCGAAGCCGCGTCCGAAGGGGATGATGTGCAATAAATCAAATTCATTGATCCCCATCGACATGTAATAATCGAGGATCTCGCGGAGGTATTTGTAGTTCTGCTTGTTGATGACGACGTCGACGTTGACCACCACGTTGCCGAGCGCGAGCAGGTTCTGCATGCCCTTGACGCCCGTCACGAACGCGCCCGGTGTGCCGGTGAGCTTGTCGTGCAGGTACGCCGTGTGTCCGTGCATCGAGACCGTCACTTCGTCGAGGCCGGCTTGCACGGCGGCACGCGCGAAATTCTTGTACGAAAAGAGCATGCCGTTCGTCACGGTCTGGATCCACTCGTAGCCCACCTGCTTGCCGAACACGATCAGCTCGATGTAATTCGGGTGCATCGACGCTTCGCCGCCCGACAGGATCAAGCGCTCGCGACCGAGCTTGCGGCCCATCGCGATGTAGGCCTTGAGGCTCTCCACGTCGATGAAGGAGCCGTCCTGGTTCATCGAGTCGAGGCAGAACGTGCAGCGCTGGTTGCACACGCGCGTCACGCGCACCCAGTGCCGCTTGTGTTTGACGGCCTGCTCCTTGACGAGGTCTTTGTCCTTGTCGAAGGCCCCCTCGCCGCTCGTCTCGCTCAGCGCCTCCATGCGGCTCGTGCCGCTCTCGAGCTGCGAGGCCGCCTCCAGCGCGCGCGCCTCGTCGGACGAGAGCACGCCGTCGCTCACGAGCTTCGCGATCGTGACGGCGTCGGCGGTGTCGAGGGTGTCGCTCATCGTGTGCCTTCCTTCGCTGTGCGCGTTGCGAGCTTCGGAGACGGGGCGTCCTCGCGGGCCTTGAACTCGGACCAGCCGTAGCGCCGAGCGTAGGCCTCATGGGGGCCAAGGCAAGCGGAAGCGAAGGAGCACGCCTCGCAGGGCGGCCCTTGCACGCGCGCCGCGTGGGTCGCAGACGGGCGGGGCGTCGCCGTCGCCACGTCGATCTCGACGGGCACCCCGAACCGCTCGAGCGCGCAGGCCTCGTGCCCTCGAAGGAAGCACATCGGCACGCCGCGCACGTACGCACGCCGGCGCGCGGCGATCGCGAGCTTCAACGCCGCGTGCAGGTGCGGCGCCATCATCGTGTAACGCGGCACGATCGCCTGGAACCGCGCGGCCGCATCGCCCACGGGCCTCGCCACGTGAAAGCGCACCTCCGCGACGCCGAGCGGCAGCGCCGTCTTGACGATCCCGAGCAGGTTGCGCGCGTTCGAGCGCGTCACCACCGTCGAGACGGCCACGCGCAGCCCCGCCGCCACGGCGTTGCGCGCGCCCGCGACGCTCTGCTCGAAGGAGCCCGGCACGCGGGTATGCCAGTCGTGCCCGACCGCCCCATCGCCTTGCAGTCCCACCACCACGGTCGTCGCGCCGCACCGCGCGAGCGTGTCGACGACCCGCTTGTAGGCGAGCGCGCGCCCGTTGGTCTGCACCTCGATCGCCCGAAACCCGAGGGCCTTGGCGCCCGACACGAGCTCGCCGAGGTCCGCGCGCAGCGTGATCTCGCCGCCGCCGAGCACGATAGCATCCGCGCCGCCCTCCCGCGCCACGCGCATCGCCGCGCCGATCGCCTCGCGACCGGGCGCATCGCCGCCCGCCTCCCGGAGCGCCGCCTGGTTGCAGAACACGCAGGCGTTGTTGCACGCCCAGCCCGTCCGCACCTCGGCCTTCGCCGGCGCCTGCGCCTGGGTCATCCGACGACCTCGCCGCGCCCGCCGAGCCGCGCCCGCAACGGCACCATCTCGTCCCAACCGTGGTGATCGGTGTACACGTTCCAGACGCCCTCGCACCGCGCGTCGAACAGGCACGTCGCGCAGTCCGCCCGCTTGCCGCGGTAGAGCCGGGCTTCGTTTTCGCGCGTGTGGGTCATGAACGTCGCGTCGGTCGCGAGGCCGCTCACGTCCGTGTTCGACCGCGGCACGTAGGCCGCCATCTCGCGTCGCTTGGCCTCGAGATCGAAGGTCTTGCGCGGCGCGGGGCCCGGCGTGTCCAGGTCGCGATCCTTCAGGCCCCCGCGAGATCCCTTGAAATACTGAATGTATTGCTCGACATAGCCACGATTCGAATCCGGGATGTCGAGCGGCTCCGTCACGCAGTGCGGGATGTCGAGCAAAAAGACGTTGTCCGGCGCCCGCCCGCCATGGCCCTCCCGCCAGCGTGCGACGAAGCGCGCGAACGCCGCCGCGATCTCGGCGTAGCGCGGCACGAGCCGCTCGAAGTGCGTGTCCCCGCGTCCCATGGGCTGGATCACGTTGAAGACGAGCTGATCCACGAGCGGCGCGAGCAGCTCCGCGAGCTCCGCCAGCGACGCGTGGTCGAAATTGGCGCGGTTGACCACCGTGGAGGTGTGTAGCCGCAGTGGCAGAGAATGCTTGAGTTCCGAGAGGTTGCGTATTCCCTGGAGGGTCTCCGCGAAGGCCCCCGGCGCGCGCACCTGCCGGTCGTGCAGCGCCGCGTTGCCTCCGTGGATGCTCACCACGGCGTGGTTGAGCCCGAGCTTCAACGCGCGGCGCGCGAACTCCGCGTTCGAGAACAGCCGGCCGTTGGTGATGACGCCGATCGTGCGATACCCAAGCTCCCGTGACCACTTGACATAACGAAGGAAATTCGGATTGAGCGTAGGTTCCCCCGAGGTGAACATGACCTCCGCCCGACCCGCGTGCCCCTCCAACATCGCGCGCACGTCATCGGGCGTGATCGCGCCGTTGACCTCGTAGCGCTTCTCGCGGTTGTCCTCCATGCAGAACGAGCAGTTGTTGTTGCAGACCGCACCCGTCAGGATGTGCAGCCGCTCGCCGGTGTTGGCCTGGGGGGCGCGCGGGTGCGACGACCGCGGCGTGGCGGCCTGCGCGCGACCTCGCCGGGTCGTCTCTGTCGTCGGGACCGGCTGGGGGACGGTTTCCGGTCCGACATGGGCTGGGCGGGACATGGGCGCTCCAGATGGCGGACCGAGCGAATCCTAGGGGCCGCACCCTGGGCGGTCAAGGCGCAGGCGCGGCGGAGCGGCCGGGGACGCGGGCGGGCTCTGCGATGGACGCGCCGACTTGACAGCAGGCCAAAGCTGACCCTGAATCCGCCCCGGCGCGCGTGCGTCCGGAGGATGCGGGCCAGGCCCGCGGAGCCAATCGATGATTCTCCACCCGCACATCCTCGCCAGACTCACCGCCCTCCCCGCGTGCCTGTGCGCGGCGCTCTGGGCCTCGCCCGCGCTCGCATCGGGCCCCGCAGGCTTCGAAGGTCCCGACGCGCCCGTCACGGCCTCGCAGCTCGCGCCCGCCCACACGGCCCCGGGAAACGCTTCGGCGTCGTACTACAACGAGACCTGCACGGCCACCGTCTACCTGCCCGCGGGCTACGTCCTCTACATCCAGCTCGCGATCGGCCGCCTCCCGTTCGGCCGGATGGACGCCGCGCTCAACATGGAGTGGGCCTCGCCCGGCGCGGAGCACGTCTTCATCAAGCGCGAATACCCGCTCTCTGCCGTCAAGGCCTCGACGAGCCCCGTCTCGCTCGCGATCGGTCGCAACGTCTTCACCTTCGAGCCGGCGGGCAAGGGCGTGGCGACCATCCACATCGACGAGCCGGAGCTCGCGCTCGATCTGCGCCTCACCTCCGATTTCCTACCGTGGCGGCCGGGCAGCGGCAAGCTCCTCTTCGACGGCGGCAAGCGCTTCGACGCCACGCTCATCGTCCCGCGCGGCCGCGCGCACGTCGAAGCGATCGAGCGCAAGACCGGCAAGGTCTCGAAGACAGACGGGATTGGCTACCTCGAACGCTTCTGGGCCAACCTGCCCCTCTACGAGATGGCCACGCGCGTCATCAAGGTCAAGGTCGTCAACGAGGAGGCCGTGCTGCTCGGCTCCGCGTTCGTGCTGCCCGAGCGATATGGCAAGAAGACCGTGGGGTTTCTCTACTTCGCGAAGGGCGCGCCGGGCGAGGGCGAGGTCCAGTTCACCTCCGGCCACGTCGACGCGAGGCCCGACGACATCCGCCCCGACCCGAGGAGTACGGACGGCTACCGCGTGCCCTGGAAGTCGCTGCTCATCGCTCGCAACGGCGCGCGTCGCATGGCCGCGAAGCTCGACGGGCAGTCGCTCAACGCGCGCAACGACGTGCTCGCCACGCTGTCACCGCTCAAGCGCGCGGTGCTCGGCACGCTGACCAAGCCCGTCGAGTACTCGATCGCCGCCACCTACGCCGTGGAGGCCGAGCGCGAAGGGGGCGCCCGCGTCTCGCAGACTGGCAAGGCCACCTACTTCTACATCCAGCTCAACCCCTGACGGAGCCCAAAGACCCACCGTGACCACCGCCGAAAGCCCACTGCACCTCGCCGACGACGCACCCGAGGGCTCGCTCCCGCTCGCGACCCGCGTCTGCGGGCTCTCCATCCCGCTGCGCACCGCGTTGACCTTCCAGAAGGCCGGCGCCACGGCGCTCATCGTCCACGTCCCCGCGAGCTGCGAGGCAGACGTCCGCGCGCTGCTCGACGACGCGCGGCTGCGGATCCCCACGCAGGTGACGACCGATCCGGCTCCCGAGGGCGCCCGCGATCTCCGCGTCACGCCGATCCCGAATGCACCGCGCCTGCTCGCCGCCTCCGACGTAGGCGGCCTCGAGGCCGCGCTGCTCGCGTGGCTGCGCCGCCCCTCCGACGGCCTCATCTCGCGCCTGCTCAACCGCCCGGTTTCACTTCGGATCTCGCGCCTCGTCTCGCGCACGCCGCTGACGCCCAACGGCATGACCTTCCTCACGTGGCTCGTCGGCCTCGCGGGCGGCGCGCTCGCGTTCGGCGGCACCTACCTGCACTTTCTGCTCGGCGCATTCCTCTATCACGTCGCGTCGATCTTGGACGGCTGCGACGGCGAGATCGCGCGCCTGAAGTTCCAGTCCTCCCGCCTCGGCGAGTGGTTCGACACGCTCGCGGACGACTCCATGACGACCCTGTTCGTCATCGGCCTCTGCCTCGGCCTCGCGAACCGCCACGACGCGACCGCTCCCGAGTGGTCCGCGCGCCTGCGCCTGCTCGTCTGGGTCAACGTGGTCTCGGTCGGCGTCTTCATCGGCTTCATCTATCACCACCTGCTCACGCGCGTCGGCGCCGGCTCGGCGCTGGCCATCAAATGGTGGTTCGAGGTTGGCGATCCGAAGCAGCCAAGCGGCGCGCCCTCGCTCATCGACAGGCTGCTCGACACCCTCAAGTACGTGGTTCGTCGCGATTTTTTTATCTTTGCGTTCTTTATACTATCAATCTTCGATCTCAATTGGCTCTCGCTCGCCCTGTTGACGCTGGCCAACATCGCGATGCTCATCGTGCTGCTCATCCAACTGCCCAAATGGTGGGCCGCCGATCGCGCGCGGAACAACCCGGCGAGCTGACGCGTTGACGGGCGGCGCACGCGCCCGTAGCCTTCCGCGCCTCGCACGCGCGCTTCGGCGCCGCAGGAGTTCCCGATGACCCCTACGCGCCTCCGCCTCGTCGGTCTCCTCGTCACGCTCGGCTTTCTCGGCGGCGATCTCTGGTCCAAGGAGTGGGCCAAGGACACGCTGGCCTCGCACGTGCACCCGTTGTTCTTGGTCGTCTCCGACGCGGAGGCCGGCCGCACGCTAGGCGAGCTCTTCGCGGCGCGCGGCGTGTCGACGGGGACGCTCGGCGACGCGCTCGGCCGCGGCGTCGTGCTGCGCGCGCGCCTCGACACGGGCCTCGATCCCGCGCTACCGCTCGCGAAGCCCGAGGCGCCGGGCCAGATCTTCGCGCTGGCGGGCGTCGGCCACCCCGCGCCTCGCGCCTTCTTTAATTCAGAAGGCCTCCGCCAGAGCACGCTCGCCGCGGCGCTCGCGAGCGAGTGGCGCATGGAAGTCCCCGGCGCCGAGGCCCTGGTCCGCGGCGGCCTCTGGGTCGGCGCCGGCCGCTCCGGGCTCTCGCTCGACCGCCGCGTCGAGGCCGGCGAAGGCTACGCGCTCCTCGACCGCTCGGTGGAGCTCATCCCCTCGTTGCTCAAGTGTGTCTACGCCGAAAACCCAGGAGCTGCCTGGGGTTTCCTCGCATCGGCCGGACCCACGTTCCGCTTCGCCTTCTTCTCGCTCATCTCCCTCGTCGCCTCCTGCGTCATGGCCTGGATGCTCTTCGTTCGCGCCGGCCTCTCGCTCGCCTCCACCATCGCGCTCGGCGCCATCCTCGCTGGCGCGCTCGGCAACCTCGTCGATCGCGTGCGCTATCGCGTCGTCATCGACTTTATCCTGATGTACGTCGAGTCGTATCAATGGCCGGTCTACAACGTCGCCGACATCGGCATCACGGTCGGCGTCGTCTTCCTCCTCATCGAGATCCTCTTCGCCTCGCGCAAGGCGGGCGACACACCCGCCCCGGCCCGTCGCAAGGCCACCTGACGCATGTTCCCCTCCATCCCGCTCGGCATCACGAGCCTCCCGAGCTACTTCACGCTGCTCATGGTGGGCTTCACGCTCGCCGTCCTGTGGGGGCACCGCGAGGGCCCGCGTCGCGGCATCGTCGACAACACCGTGCTCGACTGCGGCCTCCTCATGATGATCGCGGGCCTCGCCGGCGCCCGCATCCTCCACGTGCTCGCCGACGGGCACTTCTGGGACTACGTGCACCTCTGCACTGATCCCGATCAGGTCCCCGGCCTCAGGCTCCTCGGCGGCGCGGCCTGCACGACCGACGCGCAGTGCGTGGGGCAGGGCCTCGGCGACTTCTGCGAGGCCGCCACGGGCCAGTGCCGCCAGCATCAGGACTGCTGGCGCGCCTTCAAGGTCCACTACGGCGGCTGGACCTACTACGGCGGCTTTCTCCTCGCCGTGCCCACGGGGCTCTGGTTCCTCCGACGCCGCAAGGCCCCCATCTGGACGGTCGCGGATCTGGGCGGCTTCGCGATCCCCTTCGGCCTCGTGTGGGGCCGCACCGGCTGCTACCTCGCCGGCTGCTGCTTCGGCGGCGTGTGCGAGAGCCCGCCCGGCATCCGCTTCCCCTTCCGCTCGCCCGCCTGGGAGTCCCACTACGAGGCCGGCCTCGTCACCCTGCGCGACGCTGTGAGCCTCCCCGTTCACCCGACCCAGCTCTACGAAGCCGTCGCCTGCGCCCTCGTCTGCGCGGGTTGCTTCTGGCGCTGGCGTCGCGGTCCCCGCTTCCAGGGCGAGATCTTCTTCCTCTTCATGCTCGCCTACGCGATCTTCCGCTTCGCCGTCGAGTTCCTGCGCGCCGATGCCCGCGGTGCCTGGCTCGGCGACACGCTGTCCACCTCGCAGATCGTGTCCATCCCGCTCGCTGGCTGGGCGATCTTCTGCTTGATCCGCGGCCGCTCCTTCCCCGCCGGACCCGTCGCCGCGAACCCGGAAGTCGCGCCGTGACCTCGACTTGTCCCGCTCGCGCGAGCGTGCGAGGCTCCGCGCCATGACGGACACCGTCGACCCAGCCGAGTACGCCCTGCGCCAGCCTCTGCCGGAGTTCGCCAAGCTCCCGGCGCACCTCGCGATCATCATGGACGGCAACGGCCGCTGGGCCGAGGAGCGGGGGATGCCGCGCCTGGAGGGACACCGCCGCGGCGCGCGATCGGTCCAGATCATCACGCGCCTGTGTCGGCGCCTGGGTATCCGCGCGCTGACCCTCTACGCCTTCAGCGAGCAGAACTGGGGCCGCCCCGACGAGGAGGTGGGCGGTCTGATGCTGCTCCTGCACGACTACCTGCGAGACGAACGGCAGGAGATCCTCGACAGCGAGATCCGCCTGCTCGGCGCTGGTCGGACCGATCGCCTCCCCGCCTTCGTCCGTGAGCCGCTCCAAGCGCTCTGCGAGGAGACCGCCTCCGCCGAAGGCCTCGCGCTCACCCTGTGCCTGAGCTACGGCGGCCGCGAGGAGCTCGTCGGCGCGGCCCGCGCGCTTGCCGCCGACGTCGCCGCCGGCCGCATGAGGGCCGAAGACCTCGACGAAGCGGCGCTGTCCGCCCGCCTCCAAACGGCGCCCCTGGGACCGGCGCTCGGGGACTCGGTCGATTTCGTCGTCCGGACCTCCGGCGAGCGCCGCCTCTCGAACTTCCTCCTCTGGCAATCCGCCTACGCAGAGCTCGCCTTCTCGCCGGTGCTCTGGCCCGACTTCGGCGCCGACGCCCTCTTCGACGTCCTCGCGGACTTCGCCTCGCGCGAACGCCGCTTCGGCCTCGTCCTCGGCCACGGGACAGGCGTTCCGGAGGCCCCCGCATGCTGATCCGCATCCTCACCGGCCTCGCGCTCGCCGCCCCGCTGCTGTGGCTCATCCTGTCCGGTCCGTTCTGGGGCGTTCCCATCCTGCTCTGCATCGTGACGCTCCTCGCCGCCGACGAGCTGCTGCGCATGCCGCCCTTCCTGACGCGCCTCGACCGCCTCGCCGGCCTCGTCGGGACGGCCGCGCTGCTCGCCGCGACGTTCGCGGACCCGGCCTTCATGGGCCCCGCCGCGGCGGCGGGCGTGATCGTCGCGCTCGCGGCCGTCCTCGCGCGCCCCGGAGACATCACCGGTGCGGCCGCGCGCGCCTCCGCCCTCGTCGCGGTGGTCGGCTACGTAGGTCTGCTGCTCGCCTGCGCGCTGCGCATCGCGCTATTGCGCAGCCCCGCGCTCTCCGGGCTGCCCGAGCCGGAGTTTGGGCGCGGTGCCATCCTCCTGCTCCTCCTGCTGGTGTTCCCGGGCGACACGGGCGCGTACTTCGCCGGCCGCGCGCTGGGCCGCCACAAGCTCTATCCGCTGGTCTCCCCAAAGAAGACGATCGAAGGCGCGTTCGGCGGCCTCGCGGGCTCGATCGGCGGTGCCTTCCTAGCGCGCGCGTGCTTCCTCCCGGATCTCCCGATCTCGCACGCCGTGGGTCTCGGCATCGCCGCTGCGCTCCTGGAGCAGGTCGGCGACCTCGTCGAGTCCTTGTACAAGCGCGCCTACGGCATCAAGGACTCGGGCGCGCTGCTGCCGGGCCATGGCGGCATGCTCGACCGCGTCGACGGCCTGATCTTCGTGGCGCCCATGCTCTACCTCTACTTCACGACCCTGTGGCCGCGCGCGCTCGCCTGATGCCCGGCCGCGCTCCGCTCCTCGCCGTCGACGCGCACTTCGCAGGCCCGCTCCCCTTCGCCGAGGCCGTGGCCCGAAACCTCGCCGACGCGGCCGCGCTCGCCTCGGGCGGCCCGGAGCGCATCCTCGCCTTCGAGCCCGCCGCCGCGGTCTTTACGCTCGGCCGTCGCGCCCAAACGTTCGATGGCCGCGCCGCCCTCGCCCCCACCCTCGAGGCCTGCGAGCGCCGCGGCATCGCCGTCCTGGACGCCGATCGGGGCGGCCTCGGCACGCTGCACGCGCCCGGCCAGCTCGTAGCCTTCTTCGCCATCGACCTCGGTCGCCGCGGCCTCGGCGTCGACCGCTTCGTGACCGGCGTGCTCCGCTGCACCCGCGACGCGCTCCTGGATCTGGGCATCCCGGTCGAGGTCGCTCAAGGCGAAGGCGCGGGCCTCTGGGCGGCGGGAATGAAGATCGGATCGGCCGGGTTTCGGGTGCGTGGGGGCCGGGTCACGCATGGCCTGTCCCTGAACGTCAACCTCCCCGTCGGGCTGTCTGCAGGCTTGGCGCTGTGCGGCTCGACATCGACCCGGTTCGGCTCCCTCGGCGACCTCCTCCCCAGCCGGGGAGCCGGACCCTCGGTCGACCTCCCTCCCCTCGACATCCCTGGCCTCGCGGCCACTGTCTGCGGCGCGTGGTCCAGCCATCTGGCGACCGCGCCGGCCTCCCGAAGGATCGACAAGAAATGATCCTACGACAGCGGTTGGGCCCGAAACCAGAACTTTGGCCCACCCAAACTCCTGGATCCGCGCAAGTGACACCACCCCTGTACCCACCCCCGGCCTCATGGCCTCCAACCGACCGTCGAAGAGTCCCTCCGGGCGGCTACCTTCACCTTGCCTTCCCCACGAGCCTCTGCTACGGTCACAGATGATTGCGGGAGACTCCCCTCCTCCCGCGCCATCCATCAGCGGGCGATCCCCCTGGGGCAAGCGCCGTGCAAGCCCCCCGCGGATGAGCAGTAGGTATGGGCCGGACGTCGGCGGCTGCTCCCCCAACCGCGAGCCCGCGCCCCGACAGTAACTCTTACGAGTCCCACTGGGGCTCGTCGTCGTCGTTGTCGAAGACGCGTCAGGAGGAGACCCATGCGCCATCGCACCAGCAGCATGCCGAAAGTGGCCACGTTGCTCGTAGCGTTGTCCGCCGCCCTCGCAGCATGCGCCGAGTCGTCCAAGGGGGAGCCCGACAATTCCATTGCGGACTACGCATCTGGAGTTGATGCCTTCTTCAGCGTGGAGACGTTCGCGCTGTCGAACCCGACGATCACGATCACGCAGCCTGCGAAGAACGCGACGATCTCGTGTGCGAACCCGACCGAGATCCAGCTCTTCTTCACCACGGCGAACTTCACGCCAGGCAAGATCCGGTGCTACCTGGACGGCTCGTTCGGAGGCTTCGCCACGGCGTCGCCCTACAAGTTCACGAACGTGTCGAAGGGCGTCCACACGATCGGCTGCATCCTCGCGGACGACGTGGGGCAGGAGTACACGTTCCCTGAGTCGCGCGCCGCCATCCCCGTCAAGGTGGCCTGCACCTGCGCCAACGACGCCGACTGCAACGATGGCAACGCCTGCTCCAACGAGACGTGCGTCAGCGGCAAGTGCGCTTACGGCCCGAACGCGTCGAACCCGGCCTGCTGCTTCAGCGACTGGGACTGCAGCGTGGGCTGGTCGTGCCAGAACCCGAACGACGCTGCCAACGCCAAGTGCGCGCAGTGCACCACCAACACCGACTGCGACGACACCAAGCTCTGCACCAACGACACGTGCGACAAGGGCACCTGCGTTCACACGCCCATCCCCGAGTGCTGCGAAATCGTCGCCGACCCGGCCTGCAACGACGGCCAGGCCTGCACGACGGATGGTTGCGATCTGTCGGCCGGCGTCCCCGGCACCTGCACGCACACCAAGCAGCCGGGCACCTGCTGCACCGACTCCGAGTGCGCGTCGAGCGACCCCTGCAAGGTGGGCCAGTGCGTCAACCTGAAGTGCCGCTACGGCCTCGACAACTTCAAGCCGGACTGCTGCTCCAGCACATCGAACCCGAAGTGCGACGACGGCAACATCTGCACGGTCGACACCTGCGACAAGCAACAGGCGGGCGGCCAGTGGACGCAGTGCAGCCACGTGCTGGACCAGAACAAGCCGGGCTGCTGCGTGTCGGCTGCCGACTGCGAAGACAGCAACTGCTGCACGACCGACGTGTGCATCGCCAACCAGTGTCAGAACCAGACGATCGCCGGCTGCTGCGCGGCCGCGATCGACTGCGACGACAACGACGTCTGCACGTTCGACGCATGCAAGAAGGACACGGGCGCCTCCTGTGGCGCGTGCACGCACGCGGCGACGCCGGAGTGCTGCACGAAGCTCTTGGACCCGGACTGCAACGACAACCTGTACTGCACGAAGGACGACTGCGATACGGTCGCGCAAAAGTGTACGCACACCACGACGAGCGCCTCGTGCTGCGACCTGGACTCGCAGTGCGACGACACGAACACCTGCACGCTAGACCTCTGCGTCAACCACACGTGCCAGCACGGCGCCGATCCGGCGAAGCCCAACTGCTGCGTCAAGAACACGGACTGCAGCGACCTCAAGTACTGCACCGTCGACACGTGCGACACGACGACGAACACCTGTACCTTCGTGCCGAGCACCGACCCGAACTGCTGCAACAGCGATCCGGCGGAGTGCGACGACAAGGACTGCACCACGATCGACACCTGTACGCTCGCCCACCAGTGCGCCCATAAGACCAACGACGCGATCTGCACCGCGGCGATCGACTGCGACGATGGCCTCGACTGCACGACCGACTCCTGCGACGGCCCGGCGGGATGCGGCACGTGCAGCCACGTGGTCGATCCGGCTTCGCCCTGCTGCACGCAGGACAACGCCAAGATCGTATGCGACGACGGGGAGGCGTGCACGGCCGACAGCTGCACCAGCCAGGGCGTGTGCAAGCACGACCCGGTCCCGAACTGCTGCCATGACGACACGACCGCGCTCACGGAGTGCGACGACAAGAACGGCTGCAACACCGACTACTGCCTCAACAACACGTGCAAGCACTCGACCAACAAGGCCGGCTGCTGCGTCAAGGACACCGACTGCAACGACGGCATCCCCTGCACGACAGACACCTGCGGCGGCATCGATCCCAAGACGCTCATGGGCACCTGCACGTTCACCAAGGTCGAGCCTTGCGACATCAAGTGCAACCCGAACGACGCGAACGACATCGCGCTCAAGTGCGACGATGGCAACCCCTGCACCGTCGAAGGTTGCACGGGCGGCGTCTGCACCCACGCGAAGCTCGTCAAGCCGAACGAGGGACCCTGCTGCATCGACAAGTTCGACTGCGACGACGGCAATGCGTGCACGGCCGATCTGTGCATCTACGGCTTCTGTCACTCGTTCACGGACAACCCGGACGGCACGAAGGCGTGCTGCAGCCCGGCGACGCAGGACTCGGACTGCGCGTACCTGAACAGCGAGTGCTCGAAGGGCGTGTGCGAGCTCAACGCCGTGAACCAGAAGTACGAGTGCGTCACCGGCGAGAAGGACCCCTGCGTCGTCACGCTCGACTACTGCCAGGACTTCTCGGCCGCCGCGACGAGCCTCAAGGGAATGGGCTGGAACCCGACCGACGTCGCGACCAACACGGCGGCGGACCACTGGAGCCTCGACACGACGGGCGGCCTCGGCTCGGACCAATACGTGACCCTGACGTGGGCGCCCACGATCATCAACTACAACACCTGCCTCCAGTCCCCCGTCTTCCAGGCCGCCGGCGTCAAGAAGATCACGATGCAGTGGGACCACGAGTACATCCACAACCTCAGCTCGACCACGCTGACGATCCTCGGCACGCTCGACGGCTACACGCCGAACTGGGCGTCCGCGACGGTCGTCGATGTGAAGACGCCGACCACGAACCTCGGACCTGAGACGCTCGACGTCACGCTGCCCGACTCGCTCAGCGGCTCGAACGGCCTGCGTCTCGCCTTCTGCGTGAGCGGCGACACGACGTTCAACTTCACGTCGTTCAACGTCGACAACGTCTGCGTCGTCAAGGGCGTTCCGCCGACGTGGTCGAAGTGCGCCGGACCGCAGTCCGTCCCGCTCGAGACGACCTTGAAGGTCCCGCTCAAGGCGAAGGACGCCGACGCGCAGTCGATCCTGACCTTCTCGCTCGTCAACGCGCCGAGTTGGGTTAGCCTCTCGAGCGCCGTGCACTACTGGCTCGACGACTCCTGGAACACGGTCGTGACCTTCGCGCCCACGGCGAAGGAGGACGTCGGTGTGCACACCGTGACGGTCAAGGTCTCGGACGGCCACCTCTACCGCATGTGCACCTTCAAGGTCACCGTGACCTTCGAAGGCGACTACCTCATCTGGAAACCGTCCGAAGTGCCCATGGCGGTGGCGGATCCGATGAAGGCGTCCATCCAGGCGCAAGCCGGCAGCCCGCTCGCGCAGATCATCGAAGACCTCGCGATGTACCCCGACCTGACGAAGTTCAAGGGCGTGTTCGTCACGCTCGGCGTGTACCCGAACAAGCACGTGCTCCAGGACTCCGAGGTCGGCTCGCTCAAGATCTACCTGTCGAAGCTCGGCAAGGTCTACATGGAAGGCGGCGACACGTGGTACTACGACACGCCCGCCACCACGCTGCACCCCTTCTTCAAGTTCCAGGGCGTCGCCGATCAGGATCCCGACGGCATCACCGGACCGCTGAAGGGCTACAACGCGCTCGGCGACCCGGCGAGCCTCTCGGCCACGTACCAGTGGGCCTACGATCAGTCGTTCGACTGGAACAACTTCAACGACACGATCGAGGCGAAGGCCGCCATCAAGCGTACGAAGAACGTCCTCAACAACGAAGGCGTCACGTCGCAGTTCACCGTCATGGTCGGGCACGACGACAAGGCCTCGGGCTACCGCACGGTCGCGTCGTCGGTCCTCTTCGGCGGCGTGGTGTCCGACGCGCAGACACCCGACCAGATGATGGAGCGGATCATCTACTTCCTCGACCACGGATTCGAGGACTGCAAGGTCAACTCCGACTGCAACGACGGCAACGCGTGCACCGACGACATCTGTCAAGCCGGTGAGTGCGTCAACAGCAACACGTGCGTGTGCAAGGCCTCCGGGCCGCTCGCGTGCTCCGACAACCTGACCAACCGCACGACGAACGCGCCGGGCTCGACCAACAAGGTCAACAGCTACAGCTGCCCGGGCATCAACGCGATCGCGTTCCCGAACAACGAGATCTCGTGGTCGTTCAAGTCGGCGCAGTCGAAGCCCGTGACCGTCAAGATCGCCAACGTGACCGAGCCCACCGCCTACCTGATCATCCTCAAGGAGTCGGCGGTCGGCTGCGATCCGCTGAGCTGCGTGAGCTCCTCGGCCGTCGCCGGCGGCACCGCGTCGGTGACCTTTGCCGCGGCCGCCAACGTGACGTACTACGCGGTGGTCGACACGACGGCCAACGGCACGAGCGCGACCTTCGACATCTCGGCGACGTGCGCCGAGGGCGAGATCTGCAACGACGGCATCGACAACAACGCCAACGGCAAGATCGACTGCGCCGACCTCGCGTCGTGCTGCGGCGATCCGACCTGCCCCGAGGTCTGCGACGACATCGACAACGACTGCAACAACCAGACGGACGAGAACTGCGACGGAGACGGTGACCTCTACTGCACGAGCGACATGACCGTCGTCGGCACGCCCGCCAGCTGCCCGAAGGGCGGCCTCGACTGCAACGACAACGACACCGCAGTGAACCCGGGCGCGGCCGAGATCTGCAGCAACAACAAGGACGACAACTGCAACATCACGCAGGACGAAGAGGGCGCGAACGGCTGCGTCGAGTACTACGCCGACGTTGACAAGGACGGCTATGGCACGGGCACGTCGAAGTGCCTGTGCGCGGTGAGCGGCGTGTACACGGCCGTGCTCGCGGGCGACTGCGACGACGGCGACGACACCGTCAACCCTGGCAAGAAGGAGATCTGCGCCAACGGCAAGGACGACAACTGCGACGGTACGCAGAACGACCTGAACGCCGAGGGATGCAGCGCGTTCTACACCGACCTCGACAACGACGCGTGGGGCGTCGTGCCCTTCAAGTGTCAGTGCGTGGCGGAAGGCGCCTTCTCGGCGTCGAAGCCCGGCGACTGCAACGATCTGGACGCGGCGGTCAACCCCGACGCACCCGAGATGTGCAACTGCAAGGACGACAACTGCGACGGGCAGATCGACGAGGGCTGCGACGACGACTTGGACTTCTATTGCGACATCCAGCTCGTCTACGTCGACACGGCGAGCTGCAGCACGTGCCCGCTCGGCCCCGGTGACACGGACGACCTCGATCCGAAGATCAACCCCGGCGGCAAGGAGATCTGCGACGGCAAGGACAACGACTCGGACGGCCTGACCGACGAGGAGTGCGACGACGATGGCGACAAGTACTGCGACTCGACCATCATCACCGTCGGCAAGCCCGCCGTGTGTCCGAACGGCGGCGGCGACTGCCACGACGGCAACGCGCTCATCAACCCCGGCATGACCGAGACCTGCGACACGGCGTACGACGACAACTGCAACGGCACCGCCAACGACGTGGACGCCATCAACTGCGTCGCCTGGTACTTCGACGGTGACGGCGACAAGTACGGCACGAAGTCGTTCAAGTGCTACTGCGACCCGGTCGGCAACTACTCGACCAACGCGTACGGCGACTGCAACGACGCGGATCCGCTCATCAACCCCGGCGTCGTCGAGAAGTGCGACGGCGTGGACAACGACTGCGACGGCGTGACCGACAACGGATGCGACGAGGATCTCGACGGCTACTGCGATGCCACCAAGACGATCGTCGGCAACGCGGCCGTGTGCCCGAACGGAGGCGGCGACTGCGACGATCTCGACCCCGACGTCAACCCGTCGAAGCCGGAGATCTGCGGTAACGGCAAGGACGACAACTGCAGCGGCACGCAAAACGACGAGGGCGGCCTCGGGTGCACGTCGTTCTACTCGGACCTGGACCAGGACAACTACGGCTCCAGCATCTCGAAGTGCCTCTGCACCGGGCAGGGCAGCTTCTCGACCGGCGTGACGGGCGACTGCAACGACAATGACGCCAAGATCAACCCGATCGCGCAAGAGATCTGCAACGACATCGACGACAACTGCGACGGCGTCACCGACGAGAGCTGCGACAAGGACGGCGACGGCTACTGCGACGCGAACATCACGACCGTCGGCAAGCCGGCCGCGTGCCTCAACGGCGGCGGGGACTGCAACGACAACGATCCGAACGCGTATCCGGGTGCCACCGCGGAGATCTGCGACGGCGCCGACAACAACTGCAACGGCGTGGTCGACGAGAACTGCGACAAGGATCAGGACGGCTACTGCGACGCCACCAACACGGTCATAGGCGTTCCCGCAGCGTGCCCGAAGGGTGGCGGCGACTGCAACGATCTGAACTCCGCCGTGTTCCCCGGCGCGCCCGAGATCTGCGGCAACAGCATCGATGACAACTGCAACGGGTCGCAGAACGACAACGGCGCGCTCGGCTGTACGACGTACTACTTCGATGCGGACAAGGATCTCTACGGCAACGCGGTCTCGAAGTGCCTGTGCGCGACGGAGAACGACTTCACCGCGACGATGACCGGCGACTGCGAAGACGGGAACAAGGACATCAACCCCGGCGTCAACGAGATCTGCAACAACGGCATCGACGACAACTGCGACGGGACGGAGAACCTGGTCGACGCGACGGGCTGCTCGAAGTTGTACTGGGACGAGGACGACGACAACTACGGCCTCTCGCTCAACGAGTGCCTGTGCTTCGCGGACGGCAACTACCGCGCGGCCCAGCCCGGCGACTGCAATGACCAGAAGAAGTCGATCAACCCCGGCGCCACAGAGGTCTGCGACGGTGAGGACAACGACTGCGACGCGAAGGTCGACGAGGGCTGTGACGACGACGCGGACAAGTTCTGCGACGCGTCGATGACGGTCGTGGGCTTCCCGCAGGTCTGTATCCTCGGCGGCGGCGACTGCAAGGACGCGGACGCGGCGATCAATCCGTCCGCCGCAGAGAAGTGCGACGACATCGACAACAACTGCGATGGCAACACTGACGAGAGCTGCGACAAGGACGGCGACGGCTACTGCGATGCCAACCTCACGACCGTCGGCACGCCGGCGGCCTGTGCGCAGGGTGGCAATGACTGCAACGACAACGACAACCTCATCAACCCCGGCGCGATCGAGGTGTGCGGCAACGTGGTCGACGAGAACTGCACGGGCAGCTTCAATGACGTCGGCGCGCAGGGCTGCAAGGACTACTACGTGGACGCGGATGCCGACACGTACGGCGCGTCGAACAAGCCGAAGAAGTGCATCTGCGTGGGCGAGGGCGACTACCTCGCGCTCACCGGAGGCGACTGCAACGACGCCAACGAGACCGTCAACCCGGGTGCGAGCGAGCTCTGCGACGGCGTGGACAACGACTGCGACGGAGCGATCGACGAGGGCTGCGACGACGATAACGACGGCTACTGCGACGCCAACATGGTCACCATCGGCAAGCCGGTGGTCTGCCCGAACGGCGGCAACGACTGCGCAGACTCTGACAAGCTCATCAACCCCGGCGCGACCGAGATCTGCGGCAACGCCATCGACGAGAACTGCGATGGCTCGCTGAGCACCATCGGCGCGACCGGTTGTACACCGTACTACTGGGACGCGGACAGCGACGGCTTCGGCGTCAACGTCTCGCAGTGCCTGTGCGGTCCGACCGGTAACTTCAAGGCCACGCAGGCGGGCGATTGCGACGACACGGACAAGTTCGTCAACCCGACCGCGGTCGAGAAGTGCGGCACGCCCGCCGACGACAACTGCGACGGTGACACCAACAACGAGAACGCCTCCGGTTGCGTCAACCACTACGCCGACGGCGACTCGGACGGCTACGGCACCGGCGTGCCGAAGTGCTTCTGCTCGCCCACGGCCACGTACAAGACGACGTCGAGCTCGGACTGCGTCGACACCGACGCGGCGATCAACCCGGGCGCGGCCGAGGACTGCGACAGCAAGGACAACAACTGCAACGGTCAGACCGACGAGCAGTGCGACGGCGACGGCGACAAGTACTGCAACGCGGCCAAGAAGGTCGTCGGCAGCCCGTCGGTGTGCCCCAACGGCGGCGGCGACTGCAACGACACGCTGGGCACGGTGAACCCGGGCGCGGCGGAGAAGTGCGACAACGCGGACAACAACTGCAACGGCATGACCGACGACGGCTGCGACGACGACAAGGACGGCTACTGCGATGCCACGCTCGTGACCATCGGGTTGCCGCCCATCTGTCCGGCCGGCGGCAACGACTGCGACGACACGAACTCGCAGGTGCGGCCCGGCAAGACGGAGATCTGCGACGACTTCGACAACAACTGCAACGGGCAGACCGACGAGCAGTGCGACAAGGATGGTGACACGTACTGTGACGTCCTCAAGGCGGTGGTCGGCAAGCCTGCGGCCTGCAGCAACGGTGGCGGCGACTGCGACGACACGAAGAACACGATCAACCCGGGCGCGCCGGAGCTGTGTGATGGCATCGACAACAACTGCGCGGGCGGTATCGACGAGACCTGCAAGGACGACGACAAGGACGGCTACTGCACGGGTGCCTCGCCGGTGAGCGCCGGCTGTCCGAAGGGCGGCGGCGACTGCGATGACTCGAACGCGCTTGTCAACCCCGGCGTGACGGAGAACTGCGCGACGGGAGCGGACGACAACTGCAACGGGCAGACGAACGAGGTCGGCGCCGCGAATTGCATCCCGTTCTACAAGGACGTGGACGGTGACAACTTCGGCATCGGCACGGCGCAGTGTCAGTGCTACCAGGACGCGACCTTCAAGGCGCTCGCCGGTGGTGACTGCAACGACGCCAACGCGAAGGTGAACCCGAACGCCACCGAGGTCTGCGACAACGTCGACAACGACTGCAAGAACGGCATCGATGACGGCTGCGACACGGACAACGACGACTACTGTAACGAGGCGATGCAGCTCGTCGGCGCCGTGGGCACGTGCAGCAAGGGTGGCGGCGACTGCAACGACGCGGACGCGACGGTGAACCCCGGCAAGTCCGAGATCTGCGACAACAAGGACAACAACTGCAACGGCCTCATCGACGAGGACTGCGACGCGGATGGCGACGGCTACTGCACCAACGCGATGACGTGCTCGGGCGTCGTGGCTATCTGCCCGGCGGGCTGCGCCGACTGTGACGACACGAACAGCAAGGTCAACGGCGCGATGAAGGAGAACTGCACCACGCCGTACGACGACAACTGCAACGGCTCGACGAACGAGCTCAACGCCGACGGCTGCACGACGTTCTACGAGGACAAGGACGGCGATGGCTGGGGTACCGTGAACTCGAAGTGCCTGTGCTCGGCCGACGTGGCGAACAAGTACACGGCGACGAAGAGCGGGGACTGCGACGACAACGACCCGGTGATCTTCAGCGGCGCCGCGAACGAGACCTGCGACGGCAAGGACAACAACTGCAACGGCTCCGTCGACGAAGGGTGCGACAAGGACGCGGACGGGTACTGTGACTCGGCCCTCAACGTCGTGACCAACGCCGCGTGTCCGAAGCAGGCCGCCGGCGGCAAGGGGACGGACTGCAACGACCTCGACAAGATGGTCAACCCGGGCGCGACCGAGAACTGTGACGATGTCGACAACAACTGCAACGGGGTCACCGACGACCAGTGCGACAAGGACGGCGACAAGTACTGCGACAAGGCCAAGGTCACCATCGGCATGCCGAAGATCTGCATCAACGGCGGTGGTGACTGCGACGACGGCGGCTCGGGTGGCACGCCGGCGGCCATCAACCCTGGCGCGTCCGAGACCTGCAACGGCAAGGACGACAACTGCAACTCGCTCACGGACGAGGAGAACCCGGGCGCGTGCGCGGCGAGCCCCATCACCGGCGGCTACGGCAAGTTCTACTACGACGGAGACAAGGACACGTACGGCATCGCCTCGTTCAAGTGCCTGTGCGCGTCGACCGAGCCGTGGACGGCGAACAACACGACTGACTGCAACGACACGTGCGGCTCCTGCTACCCCGGCGCGACCGAGCAGTGCGACAACCAGGACAACAACTGCAACAGCCAGGTCGACGAGGGCTGTGACGACGACAACGACAACTACTGCGACGCGAACATGATCACGGTCGGCAACCCGGCGACCTGCACCAAGGGCGGCGGCGACTGCAACGACGCCGACGCCAGCAAGTTCCCGGGCCAGCTCGAGATCTGCAACAACGTCGATGACAACTGCAATGGCACCATCGACGAGGGCGCGTCGGACGCCTGCATCGCCAGCGCGCCGCCAAACGCTCTGGTCGGTTGCGTCGCGGGCGCCTGCGCCATCCTCAAGTGCGCCGGCGGCTGGACGAACCCGAACGGCCTGTACGCGGACGGCTGCGAGTGCAGCGCGGCCGATGCCTGGGAGCCGAACGACACCTGCGGTGCCGCGTCGGAGCCCATCGGTGCGGTGAGTGACGTCGGCACCGAGTACGACATCATCGGGCGCGTCGCCGACACGACCGACGAGGACTGGTTCAAGATCTACGCGAAGGACCTGGCCGACAGCGGCTACGGCGCGTGCGATCACTTCAACTTGCACGCGGAGTTCACGCAGAACCCGGGTGGCATCGCCTTCGACATCTACCGCGGCGACTCATGCCCGACCTTCGCGGGTAACAACGCGAACGCCGCGAAGACCAACAGCCCGACGGTCGGTTACACGAGCTACACGAAGACGAGCCCCAGCACGCCGGGCTACGACTGGTCGAAGACGACGTTCAAGGGCTCCCCCGACACCGCCAACCCCGGCGGGTGGAACCAGGTTTGCTGCGGCCAGACGAGCTTCGACTGGGGCACGTGGCTCAAGAGCGGAAACACCGGCGGCTGGTGGTCGGGCTACGGCGAGTGCCCGTGCCAGACCGGCAACCAGTGGGATCAGTCGAACGTGTCGTGGAACCACGGCCCGAGCGTGTCGGGATACCCGGGACCCTACGGCTCGGACTTCTATGCGACGTGGAACCCGAACGTCGGCCCGAACGCCGCCCCCGCTGGCCCACCCGGTGGCTCGCTCATCCAGCCGAAGGGCTACTACTTCACCGAGTGCCGCGACGACTCGTCGTACTTCTGGATTCGAGTCTACAAGGCGAGCGGCGCGCCGCAGTGCGCGAGCTACAAGCTGCACCTCTCCAACGGCATCACGTCGAGCCCGAACTACGGGAAGAACTGGTAGCCTGTCCCACGACTGAACTAGACTGACGCCCCGGTGAGGAGCCGGGGCGCCGGTTCGTTCACGCCGGCCGGCAGGGAGGGCGTGTGGCGCAGTCGATGACAGGGTTCGGGGCGGCTCGGTTCACGAGCGGCGGCGCGGTGTTTCGGATAGAGCTGCGGTCGGTGAACCACCGGCACCTGGATGTGCGCGTGCGGGCGGCGCGGGAGGCGGCGGCGCTGGAGCCCGTGGTCACCGCGGCGTTGCGCAAGCGGCTCGTGCGCGGGCACGTCGAGGCCAGCATCACGCGGGAGCGGACCGGCGAGGGCGGTGGGCAGGCGCTCGTCGACGTGGAGCTGGCGCGCGCGTACTACCAGGCGTTCGAGGC
>Ga0172370_10001099_pt1 | contig 42342 bp, 37 predicted proteins | sample LakKiv5m_FD_114538 | JGI IMG/M metagenome (GOLD analysis project Ga0172370, IMG submission 114538) | Freshwater microbial communities from Kabuno Bay, South-Kivu, Congo - kab_022012_11.5m | ecosystem: Environmental > Aquatic > Freshwater > Lake | place: Democratic Republic of the Congo...
AAGATTAACTTTATGGAAGTTATGATGAATAGTGTCATTTCCAGACCAGCACAACCGGTCACCGTATCTACACCAAGGCATCCCACGGCGGCAACCTGCACCGGTGACATGCGGGCAGTGCTCCAGCAGGCACAGGTGTATTTTGCCAATGGGCGATCAGTCAATACGAAAAAGGCGTATGCGTCGGACTGGGCACAGTTTGAGGCTTGGTGTGCAGGAGTTGGGTGGTTATCGGTCCCGGCCCCCCCCGAGACGATCGCGCTCTATTTGACGGCCATGACGATGCAGGGGCGGAAGGTCAATACGCTGACCCGGCGGTTGGCAGCTATTCATCAGGCGCACCAAGCCGCAGGCTTTCCTTCACCGACTTCAACGCCCGTGGTACAGACCGTACTCACTGGCATTCGCCGAACACATGGGGTTGCGGTGCAGGGGGTTGATGCCTTACTGACCGAAGAGATCGTCGTCATGGTCCGTACGCTGCCGGAAACCCTGTTAGGGACGCGAGATCGCGCCCTGCTCTTACTCGGATTTGCCGGGGCGTTTCGGCGGAGCGAACTGGTGAATATGAACGTGGAGGATCTCGCGTCACGCCGAGAAGGCTTAGCCATCACGCTCCCGTTCGGCAAAACCGACCAGGAAGGACACGGCCGATTGGTGGGGATTCCGTATGGCACACATGACGAGACTTGCCCAGTCCTGGCGGTACGCCATTGGCTAGCTGCAGCGCAGATCACCGACGGTGCGGTCTTCCGCGGGCTCAACCGGCATGGACAGGTGATCTCCTCCCGGTTGGCCGGGCGAGCGGTCGCCACCATCATCAAGCGTGCGGCCGAGGCCGCCGGTTTTGATAGCACGCACATCTCCGGCCACTCGCTCCGGGCAGGTCATTGCACCGCGGCCGCGCTTGCCGGCGTGGAAGAGCGGGTACTGCAACAGCAAACCGGTCATAAATCTTCCACGATGCTGCGCCGCTATATCCGCGCCGGTTCGCTGTTTTTGGAGAATTCAGCGGCGGCCCTGGGATTATAGTAGAGGGGAGCGGTTGGATGGCGCTCACAGGAAATAATGGCAGCGGGAGATGGAATCCCTCCCCGCTACCATGAACCAGCAACCGCCGACAAAGCCGGTTGATGCACTGCATGCGTGAGCAGGACTAGCATCGTCGGAGTGGCGCGTTACCGTGGGTGCCATCCCCACTTGGCACGGAGTTGGCCATGACGGTTGGCGTTGCCGGCGCTGGCGAATAAACGCATCGATGTCGTCGTCACTCCGTTTTGGCGGCAGCAAATTCAGCAACCTTTTGACAAAAGCGAGTTGCACGATCTCGTCGGATGATGCCGAGCCCCAGACTCGCAGGTATGCCGTCGCGTGTCAGTTGGCATCAGCTGTAATCTCCCACGCTCAGTGGAGATTGGGGGCGTTCTGCATCAGCGTGCTGGAGCAGCTCTTTCCTGTTCACAGCAATCTCTCGCGGCGCACTGATACCGAGGCGTACTTGCGCTCCGCGCACTTCCAGCACAATCAGTTCGATCCCTCCATCAATCACAATGCTTTGATCCGGCTTCCGCGTGAGGATTAACATGGCTTGCTCCTGTATCGAGAAACTGGTGACTCCATACCCGTGCCACAGTATAGCACAACTTTTCTTGCATTAGGAAATGAAGCGGTGAATTTCTCCCGATCAGTAGCGAAATCTTCAATTTATCGTTCGAATCGGTTTTTCATGAACTATTCGCCAGATTCCACTGATGGTGTCGTCACATTCTTGAATGGAAAGTAAGATCGGGCCATCACCCAAGCGCAGTAGATGGCCGCCTCGCTGGTGGTCGCGCTCGCCCGCGCGGACTCCGCTACTGGTAGGTGACATTTACCTCGAAGACACCGGTATACTGGCCGGTAGGCTGATTGGCGCCGATATGCAATGTCGCGCCCACGCCGAAAAGCGCCTGGCCGTTCGCATCCAGGATGGGGGTCGAGCCCAAGCTCTGCGTGAAGTCCGTGACGGTCAGGACGGCGGCGCCGTTGCTCAGCGTCACCGTACCGGGCAGGATGATATTAAAGGTTGCATTGGCAGTGCCGGTGATGAGAAATTCGGCGGGCATGACGCTGGCGCTGCCTCCCATTGTCGAGGGATCGGCGGACGTGCGCACGCCCGTCGGACTCAAGGTGACGGTATTCGGAGCATTTTTCGTATAGATTTCGCCGAAATTCAACTCCGCGGGCACGCCGGGGATTCCGCCGGCGGCCGCGAGCGAGACGGACAGCATGATATGCAGCGAAGTGCCGGCATCTACCTCCATATGGGGACGCTTCCCATGGGCCGCGAGGGTCAGGCAACACGCGGCGATCAGGATGCCGGTCACCATTATCGTCCTCACGCTGTTTGCCCCGGTGGTTCGCATAGTCTTTTCCCTTTCACCTTGCTACTCGTAATTCACGGACACCAGAAATGTGCCGGTGTACCAGCCCGGGGCTTGCGCGGCATTGAGATGCACGGTCGCTCCGAAGGTAAACGTTGCCAGCCCATCGCTTCCGAGCCGGCCGCGGTTGGTCGGAATACTGCAGGTGAACGCATCGACGGTGATCGTCTGTGCCCCGTTCGTCAACGTGGCTCGATTCGGGTGGGGGGGGAAGATGTGAAACGCATTATTCGGGACCCCGTACAGCAAGAAACAGGCCGCGGTCACCGAATCGCCGGGACCCAGAATGGCGCTATCCGACGCGGTGCGCGTGCCATCTGGAGCGACGGTGATGGTATTGGCATTAGGACTGAAAAACGCGCGACCAAACTGCAAATCCGCAGTTTTATTGATATCGAGTGGTTCGACGATGACGGCGCTGGCCGAGGCTCTCAAGATCATCCCTTGCGTCATGGCACTCGCCCCGCCCCGGCACGCGGCCAGCGCGAGGATACCGATGACCAACAGATGGCTCGCATATTGCAATTGCTGTCGCATCGACTTCACGTCCAGCACACCCAACCCGCCATGGGATAGCACTTCCCGGTTTCAATCTTGCGTTGCAGCAACCGGGAGCAAGGGATGGCAAATCCAGCTTGCGCTCTCTTGCTTGCGTATTCTTTCCTAATTTTATACCGATCGCGCCCAGTTATTGGTTATTTTTCTAACAACGACGTATAAATTATTAATAAAGATTCTTTGCGTGGCAACTCGGGGACGCGGACTCTCTCCCAATGTTAGGCGAGGAGGAGCAGGTTTCCGTTTGAATGAAAGCAAAATCACTTCAGTTCCGGCACGCCCCTCGCTCAGCGTAAAACGTGGAAATGGCGTTCCACGTTTTGCCCCCCATTTCCATCATTTACGGGATGACCGTCGATAATGGAAATCGGAACGGCATTATGCCGAAGTGCACGAGCATTAGGAGGGGGAGCCCGTGTCTCCGAGCCGCCACTGTACGACAATCCTGACCGCCAGGCGCCCTCGATGGACGCCTGGCAGCAACGGACCGGTCATTCTCCGGATGCCTCCCGGTTAATTGTAGGCAACCATGACATCGAAGTTGCCGGTATATTCGCCGGTTGCCTGCGAGTTGTTGACGTGCAGGGTCGCGCCGACCGTCAATGTTGCGGTTCCGCCGGTGAGTGTACCGGTCGCCCCCAGGCTGCTCGCAAAGGTATCAACCGTCATCTCGTTCTCGCCGCTGGCGATCGTGATGGAGCCCGGCAGGGTGATGGCGAACGTATTGGAGGGTTCACCGGTAATGGTGAAAGCGGCGGCGGCGATGCCCGTGGCACTCCCAAGATTGTTGACCGTCGAAGTGCGTGCTCCGAGGGTACTGACGGTGACATCTCCGGCAAGGCCGATCACTTGCCCGAAATTCAAGCCGGCGGTGTTCGTGATGGCGATCGGCGCCACGATTTTCGCGGAGGCGGCGGCGGTGGCCGTGTCGCTATTCTGGCCCGCCCAGGCCGACAACGCGCATGACAGGGCGGCGGCCAGGAGACCGAACATGGCGGCCGTCTTCAGGCGGCTCAATGTAATGCTTCGCATGGTAGGTTCTCTCCTTGTTCAAGTTGAATCCGGATTTGCGCTCGACACCGCGCTGAGATCGCCGGTCTTTTCCCTCCAGCCCCGTATAGGTTGCGGCTCTGGTTCATACTCTGGTGATTGATGTTCATGCTCATGCTCATACTCATGCACCCCCACCGGGAAAGCCTCCCGTGCGCTACTATTGGGCATGAGCACGAGCATGAGCATGACATCAGTCAACACATGGTGAAACCTTTCGCGCATGCCCCCAAACCGCTCACCCAATTCCAGGCGAGGGGGATGGGGGAGAGGAACCCACGTCCCTGAACATTATCGAGCAAATATCCGTTATGGTGTTTGGAGACCCAAACAAACCGGCAAAAAGAATACCACGCAAAAACGGCATCGATTGCCTGGCTTGTCCGGATTGTCAACTCGAATGCCTCATTGGCGGATTTCGGCGGTTTGCCGGCCAGGCGTGTGCTTGCGTCGCTTTTCGCTCGCTTCTCGCCACTCCCTATCAAGGCAAGCCGGTCATCACCGCGGCATCGCTTTCTTCGCCGCTCCCATCGCCGTGCCTATTGACCTTGTCTTCGTTATGCACCGCCAGGTCGTCCAGCCAGAATTGCTGCCGGTACATCTGCGCGTAGGCGCCGTCGGCGGTGTAGAGCGTCTCGTGATCGCCCGATTCCACGATGCGGCCGTTCTCCAGCACCAGGATGACGTCGGCGCTGCGGATGGTGCTCAAGCGGTGGGCGATGATGAAGGTGGTGCGCCCCTCCATCAGCCGCAGCAGCGCCTGGTGGATGAGGAACTCGGATTCTGTATCCACCGAGGAAGTGGCCTCGTCGAGGATGAGGATGCGCCGGTCGGCCAGCACCGCGCGGGCAATGGCCAGCCGCTGCTTCTGCCCGCCGGAGAGCTTGATGCCGCGCTCGCCGATCTGCGTGGCGTAGCCGTCGGGTAGCCGCTCAATAAACTCGTGCGCGTTGGCCGCTTGCGCCACGGCGATCACTTCGTCCTCGGTGGCGTCCAGCTTGCCGAACTGCAGGTTTTCGCGCACGGTGCCATTGAAGAGGAAGGTCTCCTGCAGCACCAGCGCGATAAACCGGCGCAGCTCGATCTGCTTGAACGCGCGCACGTCGATGCCGTCGATCAGCACCTCGCCGTCCGTCACGTCGTAAAAGCGCGGGATCAGGTTGATAAAGCTGGTCTTCCCCGCCCCGCTGTGCCCCACCAGCGCGATGCGCTGGCCGGGTCGCACATGGATGTTGACACCGTGCAACACCTCCTCGCCGGTCGCGTAGCGGAAAGTCACGTCGCGCAGCTCCACCTCGCCCCGCATGCTCTCCAGCGGCGCCGGCTCCACCGGATCCTGCACCTGCAGCGGCTCGTCCAGCACTTCGAAGACGCGCTCGCCGGAAGCCAGCGCCCGTTGAATCGAATCATACATACGGATAAATTCGTTGATGGGCGAGTAGAAGTTCGAGACATACATGAGGAAAGCCATGATCATGCCGACTTTGAACTCGCCGTGGCTGTGGATGACCATGCCGGCACCGAGAGCGAGCACCAGCACCGTACCTATGCTCTTCAGCAGCGAGATCGACGGGTAAAACAGCGTGGAAAACAGCGTGGCGCGCAGGTTCATCCGCACCAGGCTCTGGCTCGACTCTTCCACCAACGCATGCTCACTCGCTTCGCGGTTGAACGCCTTGATCACGCGGATGCCGGACAGGTTTTCCGCCAGCTTCGCGCTGAGCTCGCCGAAGCGGTCGCGGATGGACCGGTACATGGGCCGCACCTTGCGGGTGTAATAGTACATGCCCACCGCCAGCATCGGCACCAGCGCCAAGATGAGCATCGCCAGCTTCCAGTTGTAGGTGCACATGAAATACATCGCGAAGCCCATGCCGAAGACCTGGCGGATGACGTTGTTGGCGGTATTGATGATCAGGTTTTCCAACTGGTTGATGTCGCCGGTCACGCGGGAGAGCAGGTCGCCCACGCGCTTGTCGTCGAAATAGCTCAACGAGAGCGCCTGGTACTTGTCGTAAACCTCCATGCGCAGCCGGTGCAGCAGCCGCTGTCCGGCAACGCTCATCAGATAGCCGCTGAAGGAGCCGATGAATTGTCCATAGACCAGTAAAATGATATAGAGGCCGATCGCCCCGCCGAGTTTGTGATACTGCCCGGCGCCGATGATGTCGTCGATGATCTGCTGGGTGATGCGGGGATACTGCTGGCCGATATATGCGCCGATCAGCGTCGCGATCAACCCAAAGGTCATGATGGGCAGATGCGGGATGGCCCATGGCACGCACCGCCGTAATGCCGGTAAAACATTCTTCAGCACTCGCGCGCGGGCGCCGCCCCGCCAGCCATACCCCATACCGACTCCCATAACCGATGCTCACTTTCCACTTGGACAGACAGGATGGTTCGTTGCCTCGCGCTCGGTGGGCGCCGTATTGAGGGCGAATATCGCCTACAGCACGCCCGGATCGCGGGTACCGGCATCGCATTCCGCCCGCCGGGAGCGAGACCCTGGGGCACGCCCTGTTCGGCGGCCGGCCTTACTCGAAGTCGACGACCACCTCGAAGGCGCCGGTATACCAGCCGGAGGTTTGCCCGACTTTGAGCAGCAGGGTGGCCCCGATCGTGATCGTTTGCTCGTCACGTTTGCCACCGAGCACGCCGCTGTTGCCGGGGAGATTCGAGGTAAAATCCCGCACCGTCATCGTATCCGTCCCGCTGGACAGCGTAATCCGGGACGGCAGCCACAGGAAGAAGGCCGTTCGGGCCTTGCCGGTGAGCAGGAAGGCGGCCGCGCCAGCGCCGGCGCCGTCTCCCAGCGTGCCGAAGACCGTCGCGGTCCGTGTGCCGTCCGGGGCGAGGGTGACGCTGTTGGGCAGCGTGCCGGTGAAGATCTCGCCAAAACGCAGGTCAGCAGTTTTGACGAAGGCCGCCTGTGATTTGTCACCGGACACGACGGCGGCCGGCACGCACAGCGCCCCCATCAGCGCAAGCAGCAGACATGCGCGCCGCAACAGACGTTGTCCGGCATCCGATTGTCCGCCCCATGCTTCGATGCGGCTCCATCCATCGATCATATGTGCAACATCCGCAAGAGTTGCCGGGCGCGCGACCGCGACAGCGTCACCGGCGTATGGTACGCTTCCGCGCCTTCCGACAGATCGGATTTGAGAAAGACATCGTATGATCCATCGCCGTTCGGCAGCAGGTGCTCGATATACCGGGTGTTGATCAACGTGCCCGGGTTGGCTCGGAAGAACCCTTCCCCATCCAGCCGCTCATCGAGGCTGTCAATCGTGTAATACGCCGGATAGGCATATTGCCGGGTGACCAGCATGGTCCGGCGCTGCCGGCGGGTGATGAAAATCACCTCGAGCGGATCCAACAAGCGGATCGTGCCTTCCTTGGCATCGCGCACCGGCAACATGCGCTGCAGCGGATGCGCTTGCTGGCGGGCCAGGCGCGCGATCATCGCGCGCAGTTCATCGGGATCAGAGGGATTGCGCGCCAGCGCCGCTTGCATGCGCTCGACGGTCCGCGAAATGCGCTCGACCATCGCCGGGAGATCATTCATTTTGATGATGTAATCCACCGCGTTGAGTTCGAACGCGCGCACGGCATACTCATCGACCTTGGTAATGAACGCGATCAGCGGAGGATGATCGAGTTGACTCATACGCTCCGCCACCTCGATCCCACTCAGTCCCGGCAGCCGGATTTCCAGAAACAGCGCGTCGAGATCATGCCGTTCGCACAACTCCAGGCATTCCATGCCATTCCCGGCGATTCCAACCACTTCCACCTTCCCGATCAGTTGCAATGCTTCCTGAACCAGCAGCGCGGCGGCGTCTTCATCGGCAATAACCGTCCGAAGCACCGGAGACTCCTGACGCGTGACATGTGAATCGACATCGAGGCATCCACCGGTTTCGAACGGACGCGCTGCCGACCGGCTCCTGACCCGGAGATCCGCAGACCGCCGCCGCCCTTCCAGTTCGTTGATATGCATCGCGTGATCCTTCAGTCATCATCGATCATGGACCAGACCGGCGGCTGATCCCCACTCACACGATCGATATCGCTCCCCTCATGGTGGGAGGAGGGCCGGGAGGGGAAGTAACGTGACTCATACGCCGGAAGCGGAGTGTAGATCGGGCTCGACTTCAGACTATTTGGTTTATTATCTCCATAGCATCCGATCGCCTTTCCGCCAACGATCAGAGAAATACCGGATATACAACGGCAATCATCCTGATTTTCCGGCGGCGTCGGTCACCGTTCCGGAGTCTCGTTTTGAACAATCCGGGTTATCCGGCGGGAGGCGCATCAGCCGGCGTCAGCAGCAGATCCGCGCCATCGAGAAAGGCTCCCGCGTCCGGTATCGTTACGGGTATCGCGCAGGGGAGATAACGCCTGGCGGCGGGTTGCGTGAGGGCCATGCGCAGGGTATAGTCGCCGGCAGGCACCTTCGTCAGCGTGAAGAAACCGTCATATTCCGAACGCACGGTTTGCGCTACGGCGCCCGATGCCTCGACAAGCTCCACCAGCATCCCGGCAACGGCCCGCCGATCCTGCTCGGTGCGGACGGCGACGGTACCGCTGATCTCGCCGTTGGCGTCGATGGGGAAATCGACATGCAACACCACGCCTGGCCGCGGGATCACGCGTACCCCGGGGAGGCGTGACACCCAGAGGGGATCGTCCAGCGTGCCGGCGGACAGGCTCAGGTCGGCCGGTTGATACGCCCGGAGTCCGGTGATCAACGCATGGCCATGGGCATCGGTGTAGACATCGCCGGCGGCCCGATTGATGAAAAAGCCCGCCCCTTTCACCGGCATTTCGTCGGGGTCAAGTGCGCCGTTCCGGTTCCGGTCAAGGAACGCGTGCACCTGCACGGCTCCCTGATTGGCGAGTGCGCGCGCGCTGCTCTCCCAGCGCTCAGCGGGCGTGTTGCGCACGAGGGAGGATGAGAAGGTCAGCCCGGCGGAGAAGGTGTTCGGGCCGCTGAAGGCAACCGAGAGGCCGACGGCGACAGACCCGGTGAGCCGGCGGTAACTCGCATGGATCCCGAGACGGTGATCGGTCAGGCTTTGCGCGGCCCCCGCGGTCAGCATGGCCCCGTGGAGTGGAGCATCGATCGATAGGTCGAGAGCCTGGAGCTTCCCGTGCGGATACAACGTATAGTTCAAGTTGCCATGCAGGGCGAGACGGCGGTAATACCGGCTGGCCAGCCACTCACCGGTGAGCGACCGGTTGGCGGCATCGGCACGCTCTTCAGCGCTCCAATTGAGATATTGCGAAAAGCGCCATAGCCCCGCTTGCCATGATAATCGGTTGCTCGCAACCGTGGTGACGGCGCCGGACGCATACCGGTCCCGCCGGGCGCTCAAACTCATCGGCTGCATCATCAGCGGGTTGGGGATGCCGTCCAGACGCAGCGTCGTGCGCGCGCGCAATGGATCGCCGGTCTCCGGAAAGAGCGCGCTGTCGAGCCCGTCCAGCCAGGTCTGCTGGAGGAAGACGCTGGCGGCGCCCAGGCGCGTCTGCAGGCCGATCTCCTCACCCCGGCCCCCGTCGCGTGCCAGCGCCAGATCGCCATAAGCGAATATCCCGTGCCGGAATCCCTGCAACCCGGCGCCGGCATACTGACGCGTGCCCTCCGGCAAGGCTTGGCTGGCGGCGAACAGATCGAGGGTCAGGTCGCGCTGTAAGCCGAACTGCTGTTGATAGGTGAACCCGGCGCCGCCATCGTCCAGGTCCGTGAAAGCCAGCTGGTAATACTGCGCGCCCGCCGGAACTAATGTGTTCCCGACTTCAAACGGATAGGCTTCCTCGCGTTTCTCATTGTGTGGGCCGTAAAAGACCAGCCGAAAGTTGTTGTCGCCGAACAGCAACGGCACGTCGCGGAACTCATATCGCCCGTTGCCCTGATCGCGCTGGTACGCAAGCAGCGTTTCGTCACGATACAACTCGACTTCCCAATCGGGCGGTAAATCCCCCGTGAAAGTATGCGTACCGAACTGCGTTTGTTGGAACAGGGGGTAATTGCTGATCCGCACGCCCTCGCCGCTGCCGCTGGAGGCGATCAGCGGCACATCCGGCGAGAATGTGTGCAACAGGGAAATTTCCGCAGCCCGCCACGGCCCCAGCAGGCGAGCGTCCGGATCGATGCGGTTCAGCGTCAGTCGCACCGCGGGTCGTGCCTGGTCCTGATCCCAAGAGAGAGACATCGATCCATTCAGATAGCCGATATCCCCGGTCAGCAGGGCAGCATAGTTGATGCCGAACCCCGGACCCGCGGACCCCGCATTGGTCGTCAGCGACAGGCTCTGGTCGATGAACGGCGCGGACGCCGGGCGATAGGGATTGGGCACGCGGGGATACCCCGGATCCGGCGCCGGCAAATAGCCGGGGGGTTGCGCCAGGCGTCGTTCGCGCGCCAGGCGCTGTTGCAGGGGAAGCGGTTCCCGCGGCGTGATATTGATGAGCGCGTCATGAACGCTGATCGCGACATCGATCGGCAGCCACTTCGCGAGCACGGTACTGTCGACGTAAATGTCCTGATGATGCAATTGTATCAGGGACGGGTCCACCGGTTGACGGCGGCTGTTGACGGCGACCGTCCGGGCGGCGATATCCAATTCGAAACGGCGGCGCTCGTCGAGATGAAACCGCCAGCCGTCCCGGTCTCCAGATCAACCGTGATCCCCAGGCTGAGCAGGCGGCAGATTTCACCCAACGGCAGCGCCAGCCCGTTGGGGGTCACGTAGACTTCCAGGGTGTCGCTGAGGACTTCGGACCCCAGTTGCAGGGCCATGAGCATCAATTCGTCTTCGGAAGGCTCCACATAGACAAGCGAGGGGATGGAACCGGAAGCAGGCGCCGCCCAGCACCCACCACTCCCGGCGAAGCACAGCCCCAGCAGGCAAGTCACGCCGATGGAAAAGAGTCGATATGCAAGCAGCTGCGCTACACGTGATCGCATGATTGGGCATTCGAGGGTGTCAGAGAAGGTCTGTCGCCGCCTGGGTGATCAACGCGCCTCCGTCTTCCGGCTTCAGCCGGTAGGTGAAGGTCAGGCGTCCCTCGGCAAGCATCATGCCTTCCGGTGGAGTCAACGGGAGGCGTATGAGCCGCAATGCGTTGGGTGTATACACCGCGATGCCGTTCACCTTGCCGACCACCTGTTCCTTCCCGCCCGCGGGAGTGAACGTTACCGTGATGTCGCCGTAACACGACTGGTTGCCTTCGCGATTTAATTGTATGAAACACTGTATGGGATCGGTGGGCTTTTCACCCGGCGCCAGGTGCAAATCAGTGGCGGTGACGGTTGCCGGCTTGGTGCCGCGGCGAACGATCACCGGGATGGACAATCCGTAGATCGGCGTAATTTTAATCCCAATGCCCGCCGGCGGCTGGGTCGTATCGTCGCTGCTGGCGGCGGGAACAGGTTCCATCGGGATCGCTCGGAACAGGAGGTGTGATCGATATTCGCCGTTCGCGAGCTGCGCCGGCAGGCGCAGCTGCAACCGTACCGTTTGCGCCACGCGCGGTTCCAGGACCACCTGGCGTGGAGTGAAGCGAATGAGCTCATCCGCGAATAATTCGCCGGGATCCGGCTTGTCGATCTCCTTCAGTTCCCCCGGTGGCTGTCATGCGCAAGTGGATAAATGAAATGCGGTAGGTGGCGGTGTCTTTGCCGATATTGAGCAGCGTCAAACTCGCGGTGCGCGTATCTCCCTCGAGCACCAGCCGCGTCGGCGCGATCAGTAAATCCCCCACCGATTGCGCCTGTGCTACCGTGCCCAGGCTTGACAACGCCAGCAGCGCCCCCAGACTCCAGAAGATCCCGGCCTCGATACAATGCCGGACCGATAGCCGCAACAAGTGCATACTCGTATACCTCTACATCAAAGTATCAAGACACCGGGCGAATGTCGAGCCCGGCGTATGGGTCTGCGCAAGAGATAGGATTGCCGGGAACATGCATCCTCCCGCATCACCGTATCGCCGGCAGTGCCTTCACGTCTTTCAGGTTCGACGATGTGTGACGGTCCAGGGCCTTGACCATCGCAGTGTTGTATTAACAATACCCACGCCTTGCGGTAGCCGAAATCGATGCCATAGATAACTGTGACCGGAGATGTCTGATCATACGAGTGGATATTCTTGATTATTGATAAACCAGGATGGATATTACATGATCTCCGGTATTATCCTGACCATCCATAAGGTGGCAAAATTGGATATGGTGACTATAATATAAATAGTCGAAGTAATCCTCCTTTGACTTGCCGGGGGACTCAGTGAGTTCCCCGGCACTATTGAATATTTAGAATCTATCTCGAAATCGGCGCCGACGTGTGCGCCATAATCCCTCACCCCCCAGCCCCTCTCCCACCGAGAGGGGAGGCATCACGCGGTGGGCATCGGCAACGTGAGAGAGCAAAAAGAAGAGAGGGGCCGATATCGCCCCTTTGTCCCATATTCAGGCACATCGTGTCATGCCCCTCTCGGTGGGAGAAAGGTTGGGGTGAGGGGGCGCATGGCGCACACGCCGGTGTCGACTTTGGGACAGGCTCTATTTACAATAAAACTACTATCACCTTCTTCTAGCAAACAGGTGAGACTTTTCACACGCCATCAATTGTGATCGATAATGACTGAAGGAGGAAACGATGCACGTCAACCGGCAGTCGGTGATCCTTGGTCTGCGATTCAGCCTTCTGATTGTGATCGTCGCTTTCAACGCGTATATTATCTGGAAGGAACGAGCATTCAAGCCTGTGATCATGGCACTTTCACTGCTTTCGATCCCACTTTTTTATCTACTACTGACCCGCCTCTGGGAGCCACTTCGCCTACGGCTGATCATTGGGCACTCAAATGATATGATTATCATTCCGCCCCATTACGCATGGAATTTCCATCGTGAAAGCCGCTCGGATTATTGCTGCATCCCCGGCACTCTCGCCCTTACCGATCACTTGCTCTACTTTGTCTCTTCACCGCTCTATACCGACACAGATATTCTCTGCAAGATCCCACTTCGTACCATCACCCGCGTCTCCAATGCGCCACCCAAAGGCAAATGGGGCAATTTTCTCACGCTTACCCTGCAGGACGGCGCAACGGTGAGATTCAAGTTTTCCTACGGACACCAGCAATACCACTGGCAGCAGGAGTTATGTGTCAGAGTGTATGAGCAGATCTAACGCGAAACCATCGAATCTAACGATATTGACCGGTAACGATCAAAATAAGGATTCGCCGCTATTTGAAATACATAAATCTCCTCTTGCCGCATTTCATACATAATTCAATGATAATAAGGTAGAGCAATATCCGCCGTATAGACGCTGTTTAAACACTAGCGGATCAAATAGACGGAGAGTTGAATATGATCACACTTGCCGCAGTTCTCGAAAAACAACGCCTGTTACCCGATGAAGTCTTGCGAGGGCTGATTGCTTCTGCCCAACAACAACAGAAAGGTGTTGGCGAAATCGCTGCAGAAACCGGTCTTCTTACCTACCAAGAAATTGCGCGAGCCATTTCTCACGAAACGCAATTACCTCTGGTGATCTTATACGGCTCCACCTTCGACCCCATCGCGCTCTCACGCATTCCGGAAGAATATTGCCGATGCTACAATATGGTGCCCCTCGGTATACACTCCGGCGTACAGAGATTGGCCATGGGTGATCCATTCAATGAAGAGGCCCGGCGAATTGCATTGAAGTATTTCAACGATCCGACAATATGCGTGGCCCCGATGGATGAGATACATTGGGCCATCACTACCTGGTATTCGCGCCTGGCGCCAGGTATGACAGATGAGACCGATGAAAATGGCGGCGTATCCGTTATCAGCGAGATGCTAAGAGATAATGAGGTGCTCCTTGATGACCTGTTGTCGATGATGTCGGAAAACAAAGCGTCGGATCTACATCTGACAGTCGGTTCGCCTCCACTCATGCGCGTGCATGGGGAACTGACCCCGATGCCATTTGCAGTGCTGAAGTCCGAGACCCTGCAACCGCTGATCTACTCTATTCTCACGGATATTCAGATTACCCGGTTCGAACGGCAGCGAGAGCTTGATTTCTCGTATACCACACCGGATAACACACGCTTCCGCGTCAACGGACACAGGCAGCGCGGCTCGGTGGGCGCGGTGTTCCGCATGATCCCCTCGGAGACGCCGACGCTGGAAAAATTGCGCATGCCGCCGATCGTGCGCGAGTTAACGCTGCGCCCGCGCGGACTGGTGCTGGTGACGGGACCGACCGGCTCCGGCAAGTCCACCACGCTGGCGGCAATGATTGACGAGATCAACCGCACCATGCGCACGCACATCGTGACGGTGGAGGACCCCATCGAGTTCCTGCACAACAACAAGATGAGCGTGATCACTCAGCGCGAGGTGGGGTCCGACACCGAAGGCTTCGCGACCGCGCTGCGGCACGTGCTGCGACAGGATCCGGACGTCATCCTCATCGGTGAGATGCGCGACCTGGAGACGATCGCGGCGGCGCTAACCGCGGCGGAAACCGGCCACCTGGTCTTCGCCACCCTGCATACCACCAGCGCGGCGCAGTCCATCGACCGCATCGTCGACGTCTTTCCCGCGCACCAGCAGGACCAGGTGCGCACGCAACTGGCGAACGTGCTGGAAGGCATCCTGACACAAACGCTGCTGCGGACCATCGACGGTAAAGGCCGCGTCTGCGCACAGGAGATCCTCATCGGCACCTCGGCCATTCACACGCTGATCCGCGACAACAAGGTGCACCAGATGCCGAGCATCATGCAGGCGAGCGGCAAATACGGCATGCAGACCCTCGACCAGTGCCTGCGTACGCTGGTGCTGGAGAAGAGGGTCACCATCGACGAAGCGATTGCCAAATCATCGAACCCGGAGGACTTCAAAGCGCTGCTGGCCATGCAATAATACGGAGGATGAATTCCTTCCTGGTAACCTTCAGACTATGAATGATCACCACTTTCTTACGCGAGCATACTACGCCGGGTGGTCATCTACCGGCGTGCGGAGGCGTAGCGTAAGGCACTATAGTTGGCGCACAAGCAAAAGGGGAACGGCGCAGATGTCCGGGGGCATGGAGTGGAAAACCCGGATTATTCATGAAGCGCTTGCGGGTGCGCAAGCGCTTCATGAATAATCCGGGTAATTCCGTTCATCGCGGTCTACTGTCTCGGCCGCGTAATCAGAAACTGGTAACTCGCTGAAATAATGCCGCCGATGTCCGTATCGGCAACGCGCAACCAGAGGCCATTGGCGGCGCGCCACGCGACGCCGGCATTCACCCGATCGGTATCATATTCCGCCTGCAGCTCGACCCGCGACTGTATCCGGTAACTTGCTCCCACCAGCACGCCAGAATGCGCTGGACCGAATGCCGCGCCGAGCGTCAGCGCCAGTCGCTCATTATCAAATTGCTTGGTCGCGACAACAAACGGTGTGGGATCGAGGCTACCGCTGCTCTTTATATCGCGGCGCTTGATATCGGTGAGCCCGATAGCGACCGCCGGCGCATCATCGCTTTCCTCGCGTACCTGCCATTTGCCGTGTGCCGTCAGGTCTCGCCCTATCGTATCGTTCCCTATCCCCAGCACGCCTTCTACTTTTGGCAGAAAACCGAGTCCAATATCATATGCTACCGTGCCGGCCATGCCGGGACTCTCGTCATCAATGTGATTGTAGCCCAGACGCAATTCACCGTTAGACAACACTTCCGCTGTCGGGACGCGAATCAAACCGGTCAGCCCGGACAGCGCAGGAGGGGAATCGACGGTCGCCTCCTCTGCCGGCAACCGCACCGCGGTGAGGCAGAGGGCGATGAGCAACAATAAGGGAGATAGTCGAATTCGGTATTTCATATATCTATTTATATCGGAAATTCGTCATATCGGTATTCGGATATTACCTGATCATTACGCGCATTTTTCCTGATCATGCTACCGCTCGCTTTGAAGCGCCACAATATGATAATTTAAAGTTCGGGTATCATCACGCGCCAGTCGCACTATCCGTCGATGATCGGTACCAAAGCTCCAAGCCCCTTACGGCAACTCGATACTCTGAAGATTTCGTTCATTCTCCGATGTCCACCCGTCTCCCCACTACGCATCAGGGATATACCTGTTATACGCGGTGAATATTCCTGATTTACTATTATGCGTCAATTTTTACGCTCAAAATGTAATAATGTGCTTGTTGCTTGAGCTCACGATTTGTAGTAACTTATGCACTAACTTGGCACGAGAAATTCCAGCTACTCGTTCTGAAAAAGCTGGAACACCTGCATACCGACACCGATATCTGACATGGGAATATATTTCCCTGATAAGGAAAATTGTATTGCCATGCAATCTGATGACACACAATATGTGGGCGATCCTGCCATTCAATGCATATTGAGTATTGGAGCAACAATATGAAAGGTGTTATTCTTGCAGCCGGGAATGGTTCGCGACTCTACCCGGCCACGCTGGCGGTGAGTAAGCAGTTGCTGCCGGTATATGATAAACCGATGGTGTATTATCCCCTATCTACCCTGATGCTTGCTGGAATACGCGAAATACTGTTAATCTCGACGCCAACAGACCTTCCACTCTATAAACGCCTGCTGGGTGACGGCAGTCAGTATGGGATCTCTATTGAATACGCCGTTCAACAGCAGCCTCGTGGCCTGGCAGAAGCCTTTCTCATCGGATGCGACTTCATCGCCGGTGAGCCATCCTGCCTGGTGCTGGGTGACAATATCTTCCATGGGCAAGGCCTTCATCATCTGCTGATCGAAGCCAGCGAGCTCACCAAGGGCGCGATGGTATTTGGCTACCGGGTAGCCGAACCCAAGGCTTATGGTGTCGTCGAATTCGCTTCGGATGGTTCGGTGATATCCATTGAAGAGAAACCGGAAGCACCCCGCTCGAATTATGCCGCGGTCGGACTCTACTTTTACGATCACCAGGTCTGCGATATCGCTCGATCGATCAAACCTTCTGCCCGTGGCGAGCTTGAGATCACGGCAGTCAATAACTGCTATCTAAAGATGAATAATTTATACTGCCAGAAATTGGGACGCGGCACTGCCTGGTTCGATACCGGAACCCATGAGTCGCTTTTGCAAGCAGGAAATTTTGTTGAAACTGTCGAGAAGAGGCAGGGACTGATGATCGCATGCCTTGAAGAGATAGCCTTCCTCAAAGGATTCATCACTGCCGAACAGTTGGAGCAGGCGGCATTACGTCATGGGAATAGTAGTTACGGCGCGTACCTGAACGCACTGATTGCAGAACTTGGGGTAAGGATATGAACCTGGCGAATTCCGTCATGCTCGTAACAGGTGGAGCCGGATTTATCGGGAGTGCATTTATACGTCGTGTGATGACGCTTCACGAGGGTGTGAAGATCGTCAACCTTGACGCGCTAACGTATGCCGGCAACGTGAAGAATCTGCAGGATGTCAACGACAATCCTCGCTACCGTTTTGTCCGAGGCAACATCTGCTTGGAAACGAATGTCACGCAATCCATCTGTATCGCACGCGAGGCTTTCGGAGGTATCGATGCCATCGTGCATTTTGCCGCTGAGAGCCATGTCGATCGAAGTATTGCCGATCCGACCGCCTTTTTGCAGACAAATATCATGGGCACCGAGATACTGTTGCGCCAGGCACTGGAGCAAAGCATTCCGCTGTTCGTCCAGGTATCTACCGACGAAGTCTATGGTTCCCTTGGTCCTGCAGATCCGCCGTTTACCGAGGCACATCCATTGCAGCCGAATAGCCCGTATTCCGCGAGCAAAGCCTCCGCGGACATGCTCGCGCGCTCGTATCAAGAAACGTATGGCCTGCCGGTAATCATTACCCGCTGTTCGAACAATTACGGCCCATACCAATACCCGGAGAAATTCATCCCGGTCATGATCATGAATGCTCTCGCAGATAAACCGCTACCGGTGTATGGCAACGGGAGAAACGTGCGGGACTGGATATATGTCGAGGACCACGTCGATGGCATCCTTGCCGCGTTAGAGCACGGTCTTCCCGGCCAAGTCTATAACTTTGGCGGGCACGCGGAGATGGAGAATATCCAGATCGCCAGGATGATCCTCGATTACCTTGGAAAACCATACTCACTAATCAGCTTTGTCACAGATCGACTCGGACACGATTGGCGCTATTCTATGGATACAACAAAAGCGAAGCGTGAATTGGGATGGAGGCCGGTTGTTTCTTTTCGTGAAGGGTTGCGAGTAACACTAGATGAAGCAGTATCCCACAAATCCATATCAATGAAGAATAACCCTTAAATAGCATATTCGTCACAGTAAAATTGCGTATAGCTAACACATGGTATGTTGGCAAGGAGAACGATATGAGAAAAGCAGAATTTCTTGCACTGTTGGCTTTGGTTATCGAAGCTGAACCAGGATCTCTCAAAGGTGAAGAGCGATTGGATAGCTTGGAAGGCTGGGATTCGCTGGCCGTCGTTGGATTTCTCGCACTGGTTGACGAAAAGTTGGGGATAACCCCAACCCCAAAAGATATTGCGGCAGCCAATACAGTCAATGATCTCGTTGCACTATTCGGCGATATAATCGCCTGAGTATCCTTTACCAATCCATATGTGAGAACATCATGATTAACCCAATGCAACTGGAAGGGCGCGTTATCCTCGTCACCGGCGCCTCTTCAGGAATCGGAAGAGATACAGCCATTCTATTGAGCCAAATGGGTGCGCGTTTGGTTCTTGTGGCGCGAGATACGTACCGGCTCGAAGAAACTAAATCAAGTCTAGAGGGTTCGGATCATATCGGTATTTCTAAGGATCTCTGCGAGGTAGATGATTTCTCCTACTGGCTGAAGATATTAGCTGGCGATGTGGGACCTTTCCATGGATTAGTACATTGCGCAGGGAAGGTGCTTACTGCACCTTTGCGTCTTAGTAAGGATGAAGATATTGATGGGCTGTTTCATATCAATATCAAAGCAGCGATATTGCTAGTTAAAGCATTCCGCCAGCGCGATGTATATGCACCAGGTAGTAGTATTGTGTTGCTCTCATCTATTGGAGGACTAACAGGACAGCCTGGACTAACGCTTTATTCAGCAACCAAAGGGGCATTAAATGCCTTTTGCCGTTCTTGCGCCATCGAGTTTGCCCGTGATGGCATTCGGGTGAACTGTGTTGCGCCTGGTCACATTACCACAGAGATGACTGATGGTCTTCAGAAGCAATTGACCACCGATCAACTCGCCACGATCGAACGATTGCACCCGCTTGGAATTGGACATGTGCGTGATGTGGCCATGGCAGTGGCCTTTTTGTTAGCTGACACTGGACGCTGGATTACCGGAACTACGCTGGTCGTCGATGGCGGATACACTGCTCAATGAATACGCGGTTGTAACAGAAGGAGACCTCTGAATAATGAAGGCTTACGCGGCAATCCGTGAAATTGCCTATATTCTCCCGGAGCATAGGCTGACGAATGAAGAGCTTGCGTCTCTTTATCCGGAGTGGCCTGCAGCTAAAATTGAAGAAAAGTTAGGCATCGTGGAACGGCATGTTGCTCGAGATGCTGAATGCGCATCTGATTTGGCATTCGCAGCAGCACAACAGCTTTTCGGCAGTGGTGCTTGTGATCCCCGTCATATTGATTTCGTTTTGCTCTGTACGCAAAGCCCCGATTACTTATTGCCAACGACTGCATGTTTATTACAGCATCGGCTTAATATACCGACGACTGCAGGTGCATTGGATATAAATCTCGGGTGTTCAGGGTACGTGTATGGCCTAGGCCTGGCAAAGGGACTCATTGAGACAAAACAAGCACGAGCGGTTTTACTCATCACGGCCGAGACATATAGCAAGTTTATCCACCCTGGTGACAAAAGTGTGCGTACACTTTTTGGCGACGGTGCCGCGGCAACGCTTATTTGTAGTATTGATTCCACAGAAGACATGATCGGCCCATTTGTATACGGTACTGATGGTGCTGGTGCTGGAAATCTTATTGTCCCAACCGGAGGGATGCGCGCCTCTGTAGTTCCAGATGCGGAAGTCGTCGAAGACGAAAGCGGCAACTATCGCACAGTTAATAATTTATACATGAATGGCCCAGAAATATTTAATTTTACTCTACGAGTTGTGCCAAAAGCCATCGAGCAGGTATTATGTGAATCCGGGAAAAATATTGATGATATCGATCTGTTTGTCTTTCATCAGGCAAATAAATATATGCTGGATTATTTAAGAAGAAAGCTAGCTTTACCGGCTGAAAAATTCGTTGTTGCCATGACACATTGCGGAAACACCGTTTCATCTTCAATTCCAATTGCCTTAGCTATTACTAAGCAGCAAGGCAAGTTATTGCCTGGTATGACGTTGATGCTGGTAGGTTTTGGTGTGGGCTATTCCTGGGGGGCAACAATCGTGAAATGGAATCAGTATGCGTCATAACATCGAAATCGAAGGATGGGGAGTGCGCATGCGTCCGGTTGAATTCGTTGATGCCGAATTCATCGTGCAGATGCGCCGTGCTCCTTTTGCAAAACGCTGGTTAAATGATACGGACCCGGACGTTACAAAGCAAATCGCTTGGATTGAGCGATATTATGAGCGACCGGATGATTATTACTTCTGCGTCGAGGCACCAAGTGGAGTTCGCGTCGGTATGATCGGACTATACAATATCGAAGGACAATCGGCCGAAATTGGACGATTATTTATCACTCCAGGTGTTCCTGCAGCAGCGGCAACAACGCTGCTGACAAATACGCTTGCCTTCGATACGTTTAATATGAAGATTCTGCATTGGGAAGTTATGGCAGATAATACCAAAGTGTTATCGTTCCATAAAAGATACGGGGCGAGAGAGACAGGCATACTTCACAGTGCGCATATCATCGGGGGATCTCCGGTAGACATGATTAAATTTGAACTAACCAGAGATGACTGGCCGAAGGCAGCAGAATTACTCACGAAATATGCACTTCTGGCTGAACGGTGGTTTAATGCTATTGCTGAATAGAGGGTATCACTATGGTTGACGTTAATGGCTGCCGTCTTATTTCACTTCCTCGGTTTGTTGATCATCGTGGAAGCCTATCTGTGCTTGAGGAACATCGCAACATACCTTTCGTGATAAAACGAATATTCTATCTTTACGATGTTCCTGATGGGATGGCACGTGCCGACCATGCGAATATTAAGTTGCAACAGGTCCTTATAGCTATATCAGGCAGCTTCAAGGTAACGGTTGATGATGGAATACAACACCATTGTTATATACTTAACGAAAAACACCAGGGTTTGTATATTCCAGGGATGATTTGGAGAGTGATTGATGAGTTTTCAGAAGATGCTGTCTGTATGGTATTGTGTTCTGATTATTATGACACAGAAGATTATTATCAAAATTACGAAGAATTTTGTCAGGCTGTAAGGAATATACGATGATGACCATTCCCTTTTTAAACCTCAAAGATGCATTCGATAATCAAGCGGATGAACTGCGAGAAGCTGCTTTGCGGGTCCTCAACAGTGGGTGGTATATCCTCGGACAGGAGATTGATCGATTCGAACAGGAATTTGCCGCATACTGTGGGGCAAAATATTGTGCTGGTGTCGGAAATGGATTGGATGCGCTCTACCTGATCCTTCGTGCGCTGGATATCGGTCCCGGCGATGAAGTGATTGTCCCGGCGAATACCTATATCGCCACCTGGCTGGCTGTCTCGTATGCTGGCGCAATCCCTGTCCCGGTTGAGCCAGACCCGGTGTCACGCAACATCGATCCCGGAAAGATCGAAGCGGCCCTTACGTCGCGCACAAAAGCAATCCTACCCGTCCACTTATATGGCCTTCCGGCCGCCATGACGGAGATTAATACTATCGCTGACAAGTATGGGCTGACCGTCTTCGACGACGCTGCACAGGCGCACGGGGCGCGCTCCCGAGGAAAACACGTTGGGTCGCTATGCCGCGCCACCGCGTTCAGTTTCTATCCCACTAAGAATCTCGGCGCATTGGGTGATGGGGGCGCGGTGGTATCCAATGACGCGGGGTTAATCGAGAGAGTTCGCCTGCTCAGGAATTACGGCTCCCGCCGGAAATATGAGAATTCGGAAAAAGGCGTAAACAGCCGGTTGGATGAAATCCAGGCGGCGCTCCTGAGGGTGAAACTGAAAACATTGGATGAATGGAACGCGCGGCGTGCCGAGTTGGCGGCGTATTATCGTAAAAGATTATCTGGCATCCCCGATCTGGTGCTGCCACCGCTCGTTCCCGAACACGAATCCGTCTGGCACGTATTCGTGATTCAATACCTCTACCGCGATGCGCTTCAGGCGTTTTTAACCGAGCGGGGCATCGGCACCTTAATTTACTACCCGACGCCTCCCCACCTGTCGGAAGCATATCGGGATCTCAAATACGGCATGGGCACTTTCCCGATCACCGAACGCTTGGCGAAGACGAATCTAGCCTTGCCGATGAGCCCCTACCTGACCGTGGATGAGCTCGACATCGTGATTGAAGCGGTGCATCGTTTTACACGGGTCGCTGCCCATGTTTAACATGATCAAGCGTATACTGCGTCCCGCCGCTGCGATCTATCGCCGGAGGCGGCGAATCCTGTCGATCTTCTGCCTGCGCCTACAGGCCTGGCGCAGTCACACCACGCTGGAATGTGCTCGGTCGGTGAGAATCGCCCATCCTGTCCGGATCGAAGGCGGTGGGTCTGTGAGAATTGCGGATCATGTCATGCTGGGTTACGAACTGACAAATCGCTCCTTGCCATCTATCCTGCTGCAAGCAAGGGGTCAGGATGCGCAGATCTGGGTTGGTGCTTCAACTACAATTACCAACGGTTGTGATATCGTCGCGCAGGAATCCATCACCATTGGCGCCAACTGCTTAATCGGTTCTGAAACAGTCATCTACGACTCGGACTTCCATGGCGTGGCACCCGACCAGCGGAACGCCAAAGGCCGCGTAGCTCCCGTGACACTGGAAGACAATGTCTGGGTAGGCAAGCGGGCGATGATCCTGAAAGTAGTAACTATCGGACGCGATGCCGTGATAGCTGCTGGCGCTGTCGTTGTTAAAGATGTGCCGGCGGGGGCGATCATGGGAGGGAATCCTGCGCGAATCATTGGATCGGCCTATATCGAAGATAAGAGGTAATCATTGGTTGCCGGTACAGAAAATTCGAAGTCATACGGTCAGATCCTCAAATCAACCGCGATCTTCGGCGGCTCATCTGTCATCAATATTGCGATAGGGATCATTCGCACCAAGATATTAGCGGTCCTGCTAGGACCGGCCGGGGTCGGCTTGATGGGAATGTATTCGTCCATCATGAATACGACATCGGGCTTGGCCGGGATGGGTCTCAGTTCAAGCGGTATTCGCGAAATCGCAGATGCTGAAGCGAGTGGTGATGCAATACGCATCGCCAGCGCACGGCAGGCGTTACGATTAGCTACTCTCGCGTTTGGGGGAGTCGGCGCACTCTCCTTACTACTATTATGCCTCCCGATATCAAAAGGTGTCTTTGGAGATGCCAAGCATGCTGGAGCCGTTGCGTGGCTTAGCCTCGGTGTTGCGTTCTCGATCTTTGATGGGTCCCAGGGCGCACTGCTGAATGGGTTGCGGCGTATCAACGACATGGCGCGTGCTAGTATATTCGGGTCAATAGTGGGATTAGCGATTGCTTCAGCGCTGATATGGGGATTACGCGAGCGCGGCATTGCCCTTTATCTTGTTGCGGTCACTGTCACCAGCTACACTGTTAGCTATTATTTTGTACGAAGACTACGCCTTGTTTCGATATCAGCAGACTTCATAAAAATCCGGTCAACAATCAATACCTTACTAAGCCTTGGGGCCGTCTTTATGTTAAGTGGTCTCATATATAGAGGAAGCCAATTATTAGTGCGCCTAATCATCGTGCGCACACTAGGAATCGAAGCGAATGGCATCTTTCAGGCAGCGATTACAGTTACGAATATTTATTTAGGGTTGGTACTTTCTTCAATGGCCGCCGATTATTATCCACGTTTGACAGGAGCTGCCTCTGATCAAAAGCTAAGTAATCAGCTCATAAACGAGCAAACTGAAGTAGCGTTATTATTGGGTGGACCGTTGATTTTGGGGATGCTAGCTTTCGCGCCATTGATCATTCCTTTATTTTACTCCGCGAAGTTTACAGGCGCCATCGATATCTTACGCTGGCAACTGGTGGGAGATATCTTCAAGATCGTCTCGTGGCCATTAGGTTTTCTCGTGCTCGCTCGCGGTATGAAACGGTGGTTCCTTTTGACAGAATCACTTTGGAACGTATTTTTTCCAATCATTGTTTGGGTAGGCATCAGACGTTTTGGCCTAGGTGTTACGGGAATCGGTTATATGTTATGTTACATTCTCCACCTTTGCGTTATGTATTTAGTCGCCAAGTGGACAAATAATTTTTCCTTGACTCTAAAAAATCATAAAATATTGTTGATTCTTGTAACTCTTGCCGTTTTAACTACTCTTGCTGCTCAGTCCCTTGCATGGCTTGGTTATGGAATAGGATTGTGTGCTATAATAGGATTTGGATGGTATGCAACACGTTCATTAAACAGTTCAGTGGGTGACGGAATCGCAGTACGCATCTTATTGAAGTTTAGAGTGTTACTGAGATTAACCAATAGATAATTATATTACAAGATTACTGGTTTTTCTCTCTTATTTGTAACTGTTTGGATGAGTTACTATAACTTTGTGGATATTGAGGGATAATTCATGCCTGAGAGAGCAGTTCCTACCCTTATCACTTTCACCGTATTAGCCTATAATCAGGAAGCATTCATTCGTGAATCGATTGAGGGTGCCTTTTCCCAAACTTACAGTCCACTCGAAATAATACTTTCAGACGATTGTTCATCAGATCGAACATTTGCAATCATGCAAGATATGGCTGCGAATTATATAGGACCGCACACTATTATATTGAATCATAATGAAACAAACCAGGGAATCGGAAGTCATGTTAATCGAGTGTTGAAAATTTCAACTGGTGAATTAATTGTTATGTCAGCAGGTGATGATATTTCACTGCCGGAGCGGACACAACGGTCATACGAGGCATGGGAAGAGAGTGGAAGAGAAGCATATTCAATATTTACAAATATGTATATTATTGACGAATCAAGTATCATTAAGCGTCTCTGTCACAAGACAAGCCCAATGATTACCCAAAGTATCGATGAAGCATTTCTGCATTTCGGTTGCGGTGTATCTGGTTGCAGTCAAACTATCCATAGAAAAATATTTTGTAATTTTTCTGACATACTTCCCACTATTATTGCAGAGGATATTATATTACCATTCAGAGCTTTATTACTGGGTAAACAAATTAAATATTTAAATCAACCTTTGGTTAAATATCGTTCATTTGGTCAAGGTATATCAAGTAATTTATTTTCAATGTTGAATTCAGTTTCCGACACAATAAAACAGTTAAAGCGAGATGCTATGATAGTCGGGATTAGCTTATCAGAAGAGGTAGCTCAACAGCATCTAATTAATAATGAAATGTTATTAGAAGCAATCAACACGATTGATCACGGTAATTCATTCGCAGGCATCCTCGCTGTATTGAAATTGTCACTTCACTTTGGCAAGCCAATGCTGTTACGATACTATATCAAAAAACAAATCACGAAAAAGTGTTTTCACATCATCAAATAATGTCGAAAAGTGTTTATTGTGACTTGATTCGCATAATCAGAGGGAGAATATCATGAATGAATATCAACGGCCATTAATCACCTTCGTCGTGATGGCGTATAACCAAGAAAGACATATCCGCGAAGCGGTCGAAGGAGCATTCTCCCAGACCTACCGCCCATTAGAAATAATTCTCTCGGATGATTGCTCGGTTGACCGAACATTCGACATCATGCGGGAAATGGCCGCGGTATACGATGGGCCACATGCCGTCTCCTTGAATCGAAATGCGACGAACCAGGGACTCGGTGGGCATGTCAACCGGGTGGTTGAACTAGCAAATGGTGAATTGATCGTCATGTCGGCCGGTGACGATATCTCGCTCAAAGATCGCACTCAGCGAACGTATGAGGCATGGGAGGAAAGTGGGAAGGAAGCCTATTCACTATTTACCAATATGTATAAAATTGATAGTAATGGCTCTTTGTTAGAAGTTTTTTTTAATATACATAAACCACCGATACCACCAGATACCATTCAAGTAGCTGTAGATAAGCTGGCTAGCAATGTCTATGGTTGTTCTCATGCATTTCACCGGGATTTGTTCTCGTATTTTGGGCCAATACCAAATGATATATATTGCGAAGACGTGGTTATTCCTTTTCGGGCATTACTTCTTAATAAAAAAATAATATATATCAATGATATCCTTGTTAAATATCGCACAATTGAAGGATCTAATTTATCGGAAAATACATTACAGATTCAACAAGCAAGGCTACATGCTTACGAGCAATGGCGATTAGACGCGTCGAAAATCTATGTCACACTACCAGTCAAAACAAAACAGCATCGTATCATTAAAGCACAAATCGAAGTAATTTCAAACATCGATTCGAAACGCTATTTACACGCATTATATATCATTATCAAGTATTTCTTCCGATACCATCGATTTCTCTACCTTAAGTATCTAATTCGTAATGTCTACCGGCAAATATTAAAATCTATCGCTGTGTAAGTATATTTGAAATAGTCCGTATGATACTAAAATCAATCTCATCACTAAATTTGCGAGCAAACAACATATCGCTATTAATCAACTCCTGAATATCTGAATATACAAAGGTATATGGCCCTCCACGACTCCAATCGATTAATCGCATGCAGCCATAAAACTCGTCCTCAAGACTGAACAACCGCTCTCGATAAGAAGAATTATACGCATACGTCTGTATGATGATTTCATCGCAACAGAATGAAAAGCGGAACCAGGAAGAATGATTTGCATAAAAGTTGAGCAGATCACCAACAAACGCATTAGTAATGCTGATCCATTGCGGTCCTCTTCTTATGTGACCTTTATATGTATAATTGCGACTCAATGCAAGCATCTTCTGGACAGATACTAAAGCTTTGTTCATTATGCGAACAAAACGTGATTTTCTGAACCAGGAGGTGTCAACAAAAAAGTGGTAGTAGCGCAGTCGACCTTCATCTGTCCTCCGAAATGGACTGAAACCGATGAATTCCTTCCCTTGGTGATCGGTAAAGAAGCGGTCGATTACATCCATCGGTTTGATCGGCAGATCGGCGCCGGATAACAGGTGGTAGTAATCGAACACGTCAAGGTGTGCTTCGCGAAATAAAGCCATCGTCACCTCGATCATGCTCGCACCGCCCCAGCAGACACTGCGACGAGGCTCGATGATCGTCAGCTTGGCGTTTTGACATAACAGTTTGAAATTATCCGGCACAAACTCTGTACACTTCTTATCGACGTGCAGGTAGATTCCGTTTCGCTCATCATCCAATAGCTGCAGCAGGACAGATAAGTTCTGCAGATTATTATGCGCGATAATCAAAAAAGCGTGCCGCATACGTGCCTAACCCTGTCGTCCACCGCGGAGAATGCGAAAGATACGCGCATACCGGGTGCGGGCAACCGCCAAAGTCCGGCAAAAGGATGTAATTAGGAAAGGTGACCCGGTATTGAGAAGAAGATGCAAAATGGAGTTATCGTTGCTACCTGGCTTTACCTTTCTGATAACCTCTTGTACGGACTTATGTGATAGCATCTCTCTAATTCTCAGATGCTTCTCGCGCTTTGTCAATGGGCAATTTGTGATGTATAACGAAAGCATGCATTGGAAGATATGCGACAAATAGATGTTCAGCAACTGGTTTTCAAAAAGATTGTTTAGTATTCCCCACTCGGTAAAGAGTTCGATTTTACGTTCGTGTTGAAGTGTCATGAGTGCGAATAAGTCCGGATAATATTTCGACGTCAGTGTCTCACCGCTATGTTGCACGTAATGATAGTAACAGTCAGAAACGACGATGACGCGCTCGACGTGACGAAACACCTCGAGATTGAACAGCACGTCTTCAATCATGCGCGTGTTCGTAAAGCGATATCCATGTTCACGGATGAGCTTCAACCGATATAATTTTGAACAGGCGCTGTTGAATAGAAAATTTGTCATGGTATGGACGATATTCTCTCGCATGTGTCTCTGCGTAGGATACACGATGTCTTTGTGGTATACCCGTTCCGTGAGAATCGATCCGTCACCCTGGAGGAAATCGTTATACCGACCGAACATGACGATTTGTGCATTGTTTCGTTCCGCGATATCGGTGAGCGCTCGTAACGTTTTAAGTTCTATCCAGTCATCCGAATCGATGAACAGGAGATATTTTCCTCCAGCCGCGCGCATTCCGGTATTGCGTGCGGGTCCCAACCCGTAGTTTTGCTGATGGATAACGGAGATCTTCCGGTCCATACCGGCCAATCGATCCGCTATTGTGCCACTGTTATCCGTTGATCCGTCATCGACAATGATCAACTCCCAATCCGGCAGCGTCTGATCGAGAACGCTGCGAACCGCACGCTCCAGGTATTGCTCAACGTTATACACCGGCATCACAATAGATACGATCGGTTGATGATGGTGTGCCGTCAACGTGAGATCCCCCGCATCATGTGCTTTGCCTGCCGAATGCGTGCAGGTAAATATTGTAGGATTGTATCCTTTGATATTGCATAGATCAGTACATAGAAGATAATAAATTTATCACGGTGGCGCAATGCTGTACCGGCGTTTGAGACGCCCCAGGCGAAGACCATCGCACTCATGAATGCGATCAGCAATAACGCTTGCAGGACATATTGTTGTTGTGATGGCAATCGGATTGCCTTAAAGGCAAGAATGTAACAATAGATATAAAACATCGAACTGCAGCAAAATGCAATAATGTCGGCGAGACCACGCCAATCCCATGGTAATGGAGCGGCCAGAAAATATAGGATACGTATCGGGGTATAGAGTATCATTTTTACCGGTGTATCAGCGGTCAAGCCTTCCAGATAGGCGGACCTTCCGTGCACCACGGTCGTTTTGCTCGAAATATCGCTCAAATCATTGATAATGCCGATTTTCTGGAAAAATACATTTGAGTAAGATGAATACAGGTAAAGGAAGGAGTAAGTGAATACCAGTAATGCTATAACCGTCAGTGGGGTGACTGTCAATCGTTGCCGTCCTTTATGATACAGCGCGGTAATAATCGCGTAAGCGGCAAACGCTGCAATCGCGCCGGAGTGAAACATGGCGGCAACCAGAGTTAAGCACAATGACGCCACGAGATAGACGATGTTGTTCTGCTGCATCCATCGCAGCAATAACAAAAAAGAGGCAGCCATCAGAAATATGATCAGCGATTCGCGAAGAAGAATGACCGATAGAAACAGATAATTAGGAATAAAGGCGATCAGCGAAAGCGCCACCAAACGTATCTTTGCTGATTTGACTACTGTATCCAATATCCTCTTGCATATTAAGATAACAGACATGCTCAATAACAAATTCACGTATTGTGCGATAATACGTTGAGGCCCAAAATAATAGTAAATGTTGGCGATAAATTTGGAATATAACGCGCCGCGATGCACTTCCCCACCACTTAAATAACTGACCGCATCCCCATGAAAAAATTCTGTATCGGCACCGCTGTTCGGTATAAGAATGAAGCCTCGGCCATGAATGTCAATATACAAAAACAGGATCCGCAATAAGTATGATACCATGAATATGACATATTCAACTCTTGTTTTCACAATTTTCGTGAGTATAAAAAGGTAGAGAACACTATTAATGATGATGAGTAGATCCGCATAAGCGGCATTCCCATGCAATAATAAATTCTGTCCTGATACGTAAATGAGTATCCCTTCCATCAGCAACAGTAAAAACATATAGATCATGTCGCACAACCAAACCCTTCCAGATAAAACTTCCTCAACTGATCTGCTGATTCTATTACATCATAACCACGGTCTCGCAGGCGTCGTTCACGTTCAACTTGTGAGGGCATACGCGTTTTGGCGTTCCGCAATGTATCGATGCGCTGTAACCAATCTTGCGTCGAATAGCCGGCAATCGTTTCAATCAAACCTAACCCTAAATCCACTTCACTGGTGATAACATTGGAGATTATACACGGCACTCCTGCTGCCTGCGCTTCGATAAGGACGACTGGTAATCCTTCCATGAAGGAAGGAAGGAGCATGACGTCGAATGATTGCAACAAGCGATGAACATCATTTCTAATACCCCAAAAATATACCGCCTGCTCCAATCCCTCTGCTCTCACCAGTTTTTCGATGGTGGAGCGTAATGGACCATCACCTATTAAAAATAGCTTTGACTGTGGATGGTGTTTGACTGCTTGGGAAAATACTCTGATGAGATGGTCATGATTTTTCTCCGGCACAAAACGACCGATATGGCCAATAACAAAACTGTCGTCGCAGGCACATTCATGTCGTATTATGCTCCTCAGCGTTTCAGCAGCAAAATATTTATTCATGTCAATTGCATTCGGTACTATCTTAAATGAGTTGCGTAATCTTGGACAATTCCCGTATAAGCATTTTCCTGCCGCCTTTGAGCAAGCAAAAGCATAATCAGCATACTTATCAAGATAGGATGCTGCATAACGTTTAAATAATTTTTCGATGATCGGGTAATTCTGATAGGCAAAGTGGCTATGCGAAATTGTTTTTATAATTCCCGCGCGTTTAGCAATCTTTAACACTATTCCACTCATCATGTTAATGTGCGAATGAACAATAGAATAGTCACTGTTGTTGTTAAAGAACATCCGCAGATTGTGTTCGTAACGGAATGGTCCGGTTTTTCTGATACTCGGTACATAATGAATTCGCCCTCCCAGTGAAATGATTTCATCGTCATAAAAGCCTTTATCAGGATACTGCACCAGGAAGTCAAATTGTATTGAATCTCTATCGATATTTCGGTAGAGATTCATCAGCATTGTCTCCAATCCCCCGGCATTCATGATGGATACAACATGCAGTATTCGTAATGGCATCAAGTAACTGTTATTCATAGCCGCCAACGTTACGCCTATTTACTACCAAGACAATAGTAATGTGGACTTAGGCCACGGCTACCTTGCCTAATATACTGTATGGCATTGCCTACATTACTATTGTATTGGTAGTATCAGTATCAATATGCTGTAGCAGATTCGCAATTATCTCGTCAGGCACCCTCAACGGTTCATCATGCCAGACGCCCCTCGGATCCCAGTAGCCGCCGGCCTGCTCGATCGCTGTCCAGTCAAATCCATAACACATCTCGATGATCACCCCGGCGCCTGTCCGCCGGTCCACCACATAATCAAAGCCGATACATTGCAATCCCGCCGCTTCCGCCGCAGAAAACGCCGAATCCCTGATTTGATCGGTGACTAATGCGCGATTATAGAAAAAGTCACCACCTCCTGAAGCGCGGAAATCATGGCAACGTGTTTTCCGAACGAAATAACCCAGCTTATCGCCGACCACCGCGACCTTCAGATCGTAGCCATCATTTTCGACGAATTGCTGGAAATAACAATAGTCATGTTCTCGCGCCAGGCGCTTCGCACGTGATAAAGTGTGGAGAAACTCCGGGATTTTCCTGATCCTGGCCAGGGCGGTTTTCCACTCTCTGGAGGATTGCGCCTTCGAATAGGCCTTGTACAAAAAACCGGGAGCCGGATGAAAGCCCCGTGTGAACATGCGCTTGGCATAACGGATGGCGGCATCCCTGGTTTTCAGCATCTTCACGTTGTTCGAACCGGACCCGTTGCGTAGTTTGGCGATCAGCGGATACTCAGCCTCCGTCATGAGCCACTCGACGCAATCGTCAAGCAGGTAGAACACCCGGCTTTCCGGGATGGGCGCGCCGATCGATTGCAGCAGGTACATCTCGGCGATCTTATCGTCGAAGTGCCAAGCCGTGTTGTGATCAGGAAAGACCGGCAGGCCCATCCGTTCGGCGACCCGCAGGATATTCCGCGATTCGATCAGGTCGGCATGCACATAGTTTTGAATCGCCCAGAGCAGCGCGGAATACTTACCGAGCCGCTGCACGATATCCGGCCGGTAAGGATCTACCATTTCATACGGAATGGCATGATCGACGCAATATTGTAGCCACCGCTTCCCCCAGTTGCCTGAGTGGTTGAATAATTTTTCATTGGTGCATATTCCTATCGGCTTTATCATCTTATCTCCCATCATGAATGTGCAAATAGTCCGATTGATCTTTGGAAGAATTTATCGCATTTCAATAATGCCGAACCTGATGGATTTCAGTCATGCTATTCAAGCCGTTATCTCTATTTTAGTAATCATATCATATATTGCTCGCCTTGCCAATCATCCCTTACCCCATCTTTCCAAATATTCGGTTCCTTTGTATAATAAGGTTGTTGATCCTTACTCCCTGAAATTCTGTATAGCGTTCGAGAATTCGGATGATCAGCCTGCCACTCAAAGTCTGGTCTTTTGGGTCCGGCTTGCTGGGTTAGGTCACTGGTATTAGATATCGCATTATGAAATATGCATAAGGACAAAATGCACGCTATCTCATGGATATTCACCCTTGAATATCAGCATCGATAATCACGGTATATACCTGTGTGACTCGATATCAAATTGACACGAACCGAGGATGGGATGACAAAACAGACAATCCTGATTTTTACCGCCTTGCCGGACGATCTCGTCCGTTTTCGCCTGCCGATATTGCAAGCGCTGGTCGACGCAGGCCATACCGTGGTGGCCTGCGCGGCGCGGGAGGATCCGCTGGCCGGGGTATTGAAGATCGATATTCCGGCGTTTTTGGCGCAATACCGGATTGCCTATCACCCCTTCCCGCTCAGCCGGACAGCGCTAAATCCGTGCGCTGATCTCCAAACCTTATCGGCGCTCTTCACGCTCTGTCGCCGGGTGAAACCGGATGTGCTGTTATGCTGCAACGCCAAGCCGATTGTCTATGGTTCCATTGCCGGACGGCTGGCCGGCGTAAAACGCATCTGCTCACTGATTACCGGGTTGGGATTTGGCGCCGCACGTAATAGTGAAAATGCAGGACTCGCGGTGCGGATCACGCGCAAGTTATATCAATGGGCGCTCTCGCTCAACCAGATGGTGGTCTTTCAGAATCCCGATGATCGTGACGAGATGCGCCAGTCCGGATTGATCGGCGCGCGGACGGACACGGGCGTAGTAAATGGGTCCGGCGTAGATACCGAGCGCTTTCACCCCGTATCCTTCCCGGCTGGCCCGCCGGTGTTTCTGATGATTGCTCGATTGCTGCGCGAAAAAGGGGTCATGGAGTTCGCCGAGGCGGCGCGCAGGGTGAAAGCCCATTACCCGGAGGCGCAGTTCCGGTTGGTCGGTCCGGCCGATCACGAACACCGTGACGCCATTCCAGAGGACGATGTGCGCGCCTGGGAGGCGGAAGGCGTCCTCACCTGGCACGGGTCGACGGATGATGTGCGGTCGTTCATCACGGGGGCAACCGTTTATGTGCTGCCTTCCTACCACGAAGGCACGCCGCGCACCGTACTGGAAGCGATGGCGATGGGCCGCCCAATCATCACGACCAATACCGCCGGATGCCGGCAAACGGTCATCGATGGGGTGAACGGCTTCTTGGCGCCCGTGCGGGATGCCGCCGCGCTGGCGCGGGCGATGGAACAGTTCCTGGAACACCCGGAACTCATCATCTCCATGAGCGAGCAGAGCCGCATTATGGCCGTCGAGAAATATGATGCCCCGCAGGTGGGGCGTGCCACCACCCGATTGATCGTGAATGAACTGATCGCACAGGAGGAAAGGGTCTGTCCGGCCAGTCAGAACATGATGAAATACGGTATCAACCAGACTGGAAGATTATATGAGTTATGCAAGCGCCTTTTCGACATCATTTTCTCTTTGCTGGGATTACTCATCCTGCTTCCCGCGTTTGCCATGATCGCCATGCTGGTGAAGATCAGCTCACCGGGACCGGTCTTTTACCGAGGGGAGCGCACGGGACGATACGGCAAGCCGTTTCGCATCCTCAAGTTCCGTACCATGGTGGCCGACGCGGAGCAGGGCCCGGGGTCCACGGCGCAAAACGATGCCCGCATTACACGGATCGGGCACGTCCTCCGCCGGTACAAGCTGGACGAATTGCCGCAACTATTGAACGTGCTCCTGGGGCAGATGAGCTTTGTCGGGCCACGACCGGAATTGCCGCGGTATACCGCGCATTATAGCGGCGATGAGTTGCTCATCCTCACCGTACGCCCCGGTATCACCGATTACTCCTCCCTGCATTTTATCCAACTGGCTGATGTGTTGGGCGCGGATGATCCGGACCGCGCCTTCGAAGAGAAGGTATTGCCTACGAAAAACCGGCTGCGCATTCAATATGTGAGGGATCGCAGCTTCGTACTTGACCTGCACCTGATTCTCCGCACGGCCTTCAAAATCGGGAAACGCGAATGGAATACACCTGCCTCGGAACAACAGATCTGCGAATAAGCCGCCTGGCCCTGGGCTGTGAACCGCTGGGGGGAACTGACTGGGGCGAGGTCGACCTGGACGAAGCTGTCCGGGCGGTGCGCTACGCCTGGGAATGCGGCATTACGGTATTTGACGTCGCCGACATTTATGGGCTGGGGCGCGCTGAAGAAACGCTGGCCCGGGCGTTGGGGGCGGCGCGGCATGATGCCGTGATCATCTCCAAGGGAGGGGTTGCCTGGGAGCCTGCGTCGGGAAGGTTCCGAGCACGCACTTACTTCGACAGCAGCCCGGCGCGTATCGTCACTGCCCTGGAGGGCAGCCTGCGCCGGCTGCACCTGGAGTGCCTGCCCGTCTATCTGGTTCACTGGCCAGATCCCGACACGCCGATTGAAGATACGATGATCGTCCTGGATGCCTGCCGGCGGGCGGGGAAGATTCGCTACCTTGGCCTGTCGAATTTTTCTCTCGCGGATATTAGACGCGCGCAGGCAGTCGCCCCGGTGACGGCCATCGAATTGCAGTACAACCTAATCGACCGCCGGTCGGAAGCGGAGTTGTTGCTCGCTGCCCGCGTGGACGGCTTGGGCGTGATGCCATACGGCCCGTTGGCGCAGGGACTACTGACCGGGAAATACGGACCGGAAACCACTTTTGCTCCGACTGACCGGCGGCATCGCCTACCGCACTTCGGGAAAGAAGCCTGGTCCCGGAATATGCGGTTATTGGGCAGGATGAGAACAATCGCACACGTGCATGAGAAGACGCTGCCGGAGATCGCCTTGCGCTGGGTACTCGATCATCCAGCTGTCAGTTGCGTGATCGCGGGCGCCAAGTCACCCGCCCAGGTGGACAGCAATCTCGGAGCGTTGGGGTGGCGGTTCACACCGAGTGAGCGCGCATACCTGGCAGGCGAGATGTAACCGGCTTGTTTCCAGAAGGAGGTCAACCCGATGGTTCTTACCGATCGCGATATCGATACCATGGCACTCGCAAGACAAATCCGCATCCATGCTTTGCACATGACCAGTCAGGGCGGCAGTTCGCATATCGGCTCGGCCCTCTCCGTCGCCGACCTGCTGGCCATCCTGTATGGGCGAATCTTGCGGGTGGACCCGGCTCATCCCCGCTGGGAAGCGCGAGATCGCTTCATATTGAGCAAGGGGCATGCCGGGGCAGCGGTCTACGCGGCGCTGGCGGAAAGCGGTTTTTTCTCCGTCGAGAAATTGAAAACCCATTATCAGAACGGGTCCGACCTCAGCGGGCACGTGTCACACAAGGGGATTCCCGGCGTGGAACTGTCCACGGGCTCATTGGGACATGGCCTGTCGGTCGGCGCGGGCATGGCATACGGGGCAAAGCTGGATGGAAAGCGCCATCGCGTCTTCGCATTGTTGAGTGACGGCGAGTGCGATGAGGGCTCCAACTGGGAGGCCATCCTCTTTGCCGCCCACCATCGGCTCGATAACCTGGTGGCTATTATCGATTACAATAAAATTCAAAGCCTGGCACCGGTAGCGGAGACGTTGGCCCTGGAGCCGTTTGCCGAGAAATGGCGCTGCTTCGGTTGGGCGGTCAGCGAGGTGGACGGGCACGATCACCGGGCTATCACCGAAGCCTTACTTCGCGTGCCGTTCAGCGAAGGCATACCATCCTGCCTGATCGCGCATACAGTGAAAGGCAAGGGGGTGTCCTTCATGGAAAACACCGTGCTCTGGCATTATCGCACCGCCCGTGGCGAAGAATTCGATGCCGCCTTACGCGAATTGACGAGGAACGCATGAGAGACAGTTTCATCAAACGAGTAACGCAACTGGCAGCGCGCGATCCGCGCATCATGCTGTTGACGGGCGACCTGGGCTTCGGCGTGTTGACGGAGTATGCGAAAGCATTCCCCCGGCAATACCTGAACGTGGGCGTGGCAGAACAAAATATGACCGGGCTGGCCACAGGGCTGGCCTTGGAAGGGCGCATCGTGTTTACCTACTCGATCGCCAATTTCCCGACGCTGCGCTGCCTCGAGCAGATACGCAATGACGCCTGCTACCATGGCGCCAACGTGAAAGTGGTGGCGATCGGCGGCGGGTTCAGTTACGGCGCACTCGGCATCTCGCATCACGCCACCGAGGATTTGAGTATCATGCGGTCGTTGCCGGAGATCACCGTGGTGTCACCCGGCGATCGCTGGGAAGCGGAGGAGGCTACCGAATCTGTCGCGTTTACCCCGGGCGCGTGTTATCTGCGTCTCGATAAATCCTTTGCGCCGGAGACCCATCAACCGGACGATCCTTTCACCCTGGGGCGAGCCCGGCTGGCGCGTGCCGGGAACGACCTGACGCTGATCGCCACCGGCGGTATCCTGGGGGTGGCGCTACGAGTTGCCGATCGATTAGCCGAAGAATTGCTCATCGAATGTCGCGTGCTCAGCATGCATACCATCAGCCCCATCGACCATGAAGCCATCCGCGCCGCCTGCGCGCAGACCGCCGGCATCGTCACGCTGGAAGAGCACACGGTTCGCGGTGGTTTGGGCAGCGCGGTCGCCGAAGTTTGCATGGATGAGCATTTGCTTCCGCGCCTGTTCCGCCGTCTCGGTTTGCGTGCCGGTTTCTCCTCTATCGTCGGCGATCAACAATACCTGCGTACCGTGTATGGCCTGGATGGGGAATCCGTCTATACCGCTGTGTTGGATGCGTTTTTGCAGGCGGCTCAAGGGAAAAAGGCGCCGGCCGGCGGAGCCACGTAAGACGGAGATGGCGGTCTGCAATTCGAATGCCATCTTTGAGATGATGAAATACTTTAAGCCAATCAAGACGTCGGGCAGTGATCAACGCGAAAATGTTCCGATGAACCAGCCCTTCTTCTTCTCCGGCACGTACGGGAGTGGATCCGTCGGGACGGGTTCTCCCGCCAGGATCCGCAGACCGTTATCGACAGTCAGGTGAATGATGGTTTCTACATCAACATCGTCTGCCAGCATCGTGGAGGCGGTGGCCAGGCCAGGGCAACGCGAACGTGGCGAGTGGGCATCGGATGCCAGAAAATGGACCCAGCGTTGCTGTAACAATATACGAGCGGTGCGCAACGCGTCCCTGCCGTGGATTCCCAGGATGCTCGATGTCGAGATCTGCAGCAGCAAGCCGCGGAACAGATGCGCTTCCAGCACACCCGGATTTAGCTGTACTTCGACGATACGTTCAGGATGGGCCAGCACGGGGGTGATGCCGTGGGTCTGCAACTCATAGATATGCTCCGCCATCTTCAACGGTAATTGCGTAAACGGCGAGTCGAATAAGAGGTGACGACCGGCATTCCCCAGCGTCAGCGGAACCCCCGCATCGAGGGCCTGGAGCAGACCGGCCGCGGGATACACCTCGGCACCCTGGACCAACGTCACTGCCAAGTCGGCATGCAGGCACGCCGCTTGTAAGGCTATCAAGCGAGCCGGCAATTGCCGTTGCCGCGCCATGTCGTGGGCACCGGTCACGTGCGGGGTAGCGAACAGCACATTATCACCCGCTTCGATGGCGATTTGCACCATGTCAAGCGATTCATCCAGCGTCCGGGCACCGTCATCGATTCCGGGTAGAATATGAGTGTGAATATCGATCATTGTACATCACCGGTCAGTGAAATTTTCTGCCCCCCTTGAGATTGGCACTGTGATCTCCTCACCCGGCAAGCCGGAACCAAAAGACCAGACCATGAGAAGCAGGCAGATCATCTGAAATGCTCAACATGTTGTCGGAATTTCAGGGAGAAAGGATTACTCCTCATCTCGGATTACCGGATCGATGCTCTCCTCACCGGCATGAATCAACTCTTTCCGGTGGCGGCGGTGACGGCGCTTTTTCTTTTCCCGCACCGGCTCGCCATCAGGCCCAGCCTCGGTTGAATAATAGTAATAATAGTTGGAATAATAATAGCCATATCCGAATTTTGTCTGGTCGATCTTGTTCAGGACAAATCCAAGGATCGGAGCTTCGAGCTGGGTCAGTGTATGCAGCGCGAGAGCGAGATGACCGCGATGGGTTTCGTCGGCGGAGACGACGATCAGAATGCCGTCAACGTACCCGGCGAGCACGGCGACATCGCTCAAGCCGGCGGCCGGCGGCGTATCGATGATCACGTAATCGAAGCGCTCGGTCAGTTCCGCCACCAGTTGCTGAACGCGCTTCGAATTGAGCACTTCAGGCGGATTCGGCGGCAGCGGCCCGGTCGTTAATGCGACGAGACGTTCGACGCCTGTTTCCTGCAATGCCTCGTCCAATGTTACCGTGTTGGTGATCACCTGAGTCAGGCCAAGATCCTTCTTCAGATTGAAGAGTTTATGAATTGATGGACGCCGCAAGTCACCATCAAGCAGCACAACCTGCTTCCCATCCATCGCCAGCGCGGTTGCCAGATTGGCGGAGGTTATCGACTTGCCTTCTGACGCCCCCGGACTGGTGATCGCAATCGTCCTCAAAGGCCGATCCATCGAGGCAAAGGCGATATTGCTGCGTAATAGACGCATACTTTCCAGCATCGGGCTGTGACGATAATCGTGATCTCTCGTAAAGGTGATTCGCATATTGTCGTCCTGCACCAGCGGAACATGCGCCAGGATCGGGCGATCGCTCATCCGCTCGATGTACCGCCGCCCGTGAATATGATCGTCCAGTGTCTCAATAAGCGCGATAATTCCGATGGCGACCGCCAGGCCGAGGATGAAGAAGAGGGCTAAGTTCTTCAGGAAACTCGGGTAGACCACGGTTTTATCGATCTTCGCGGGAGATAAGATTCGCACATTGGAGACCGTCGATGCCTCGGTGATCCGCATCGATTGATAATTTTGGTTCAACTGTGCCAGCGTCTGGTCAAGTTGGGTGATCTTACTTTGCATTTCGCCGGCGCGGATTTCCAGGGCAGGCAACGTTTTCAATATACGCTTACGGCGTTCCAACTCCCGCGTCAGTACCTTCGCGCGAATCGCGGCAACCTCAGATTGCGTATTCGCGTCAATATAGGCTGACTGCAATTGCTGAAACAGCGGATTGACGCTGCTGGTTTTCTTGGTGACGCGCGTTTCGAGATTTTTTTTCCGCAAATTGGTCGCAGCCGCGATGGACCGTTCAATTTGTTTGACTTCCGGCGCATCAGGCACGAAGACCAACAAGAGATCGGCGCGTTTGAGTTCCAGATCTTGAATTTGGGCATCGATTTTATCGACGATAGGGTTTTGCTCTTCGGTGACATCGACGAGGATCGTGCGTTCTTCCGTCTTCAGTTTCTCGCGCAGGGCCACCATCAATTCGTTGTTCAACACCGCATCCTGTCTGGCCTGCTCCAACTCCAAATTCAAGGAGGCATACTGATCTTTGAACTGTGACAATCGGCCTTTCTCATCGATCAGACCGTATTGTGTCTCGAAAGTTGCCACCTCGTTCCGCGCGACCCGCATTTCATCGGTGACTCGTGTCGACTCATCCTCGATATACTTCAACGCCGTTTTCACCGTGGCGCGACTCTCCGCCAAATCCCGTTGAATGAAGGTCTCGATGATACTGTCAACAAACGCCCGCGCCGCCTCCGGAGTTCTCGCCTTGGCGAGAACCGTAATGACACTGTCGTTGGCATCTAACGTGAATTCGGCAAGATCACTCGGCGAGAAATCGGCAAAACCCTCATCGCGAACCTGCGCGGGCAATGCCAGAAATGCCTGCGTGATGAAATCGCTACTGCGCAGCAGTCGCACCTGTGTGGCAATGGATCGGTTCAACGCCAGGTCTTCCAGTTTATTGATGGTGGCCAATCCACCGCCGGTATCGTTGCGTTGCGATGGAGGTGAATAGACGGTGATTTCCGCATTCGAGGCATATAACCATGGGCGCGTGAAAGTCCAACAAGCGCCCAGGAGCAGCACGCTGATTACCGTCACGGCAATCCATAACCAGCGCCGCTGCACAATGGCGATGAGTTCGACGATATCAAGATTTTCAAAAACCTGTGTCTCGTCATATCCGCCGTTCTTTTTCGGCGACAGCGTACTTCCTGACCGTTCTTCAGGTGTTGCCAATTGATCGATAGCCATAATCCGTCTTTCACATGTGCAAAGTTACAACCCTAACAAACTTCGTATGAGTGCGAGGCCCGATACCGCGCTCAACGTATTGCTCCAGGTTAGACCCGATGATTCCGGCACGTAGATCATATCACCGGGCACGAGGACGATATTCGCTTCACGATCTCCGTCTTTCATCACTGCACGAAGGTTGACCTCCATCTTCCTGGACTGGCCATCGGGAAGTAGCCGAATGACATAGCTCTTTTCCGGTACGGCGCGCTCGGCAAATCCTCCAGCGGTCAGCACCGCCTGCATCGCGGTGTACGGCGCAAACTCGCTCATGGGGAAGTAGCCGGGATTGCGGACTTTGCCCATCACCGCAATCCGAGAATTGGAATCCGGGATAACCAGTTGATCGCCATCACGCACGGTGACGGGAGTCGCGTTCTTCGTTTCGTTCAGATTCAGCAGCGCTTCCGTACCATCCGGATGCAGCAACTTCACCTGAGAGAGCGACGCGGAAACGGTTGGGCCGCCGGCCATCAACAATGCATCGGCAACCGTCGCTCCCGGCGGCAGGCGAATGGCACCCGGTTTGTTGACCTGCCCGACCAGGGTGACCGTGAGATATTTTCCGGGGATGAGCACCCGGTCGCCGTTGTGCAATGTCTTCGATCCGCTCATCCTGATGAGCTCATCAATATCGATGATTTCTTGAGTGCCATCCGAATGAGTCAGGGTGGCATGCGTCAGATCGGCGACAGGCGTGACGCCCCCGGCCAGATTCAACAACCCGCGCAGATCGACGGCATTACCGATCTGGTAGGTCGCCGGCTTTCCGACTTCTCCGGAGATTTCCACTGACTTCGATGCATCGACGCGAATCGAGTCTAGCCGCTGCAGCGGGATATCCGCCTTCGGATCGGAGTGGTGAAAGATCGCCGCCAGATCAACCTGAAGGACCGACGTTCCGCGCTGAATGACCGCCGTGCAATCACCGGCATCGCCTTGTATCCCCTTTGCAGCGGCTATTGCCTGTGAAAAGGTGGCCTGCGCAGGCAGTTCATACAATCCAGGCACTTCGACCTTGCCTGTCACATACACCTGGATCGTTGGGCGGGGGTCAATTCGCAAGAAATCACCTTGCGCCAGCACGACATCCGACTGGGGCGTGCCGGATAACACCTTAGCCAGATCGACCGCAAGCACTTCCCCGTTCGCTTTGCGAACCAGTCTGGCCTCGCAGGTTTCCACCGGGACAGTCAAACCTCCAGCGGACATAACCAATTGAAAAATGCCCGATGCGGCCGGCAGCGAGTAGATGCCCGGATTTTTCACGGCGCCGCCGACATAGACCTGTACCTGACGCGAGTCGACCCGCAGTAAATCTCCATCTTCAAGTGCCACATTCGCCTGGCGCGATCCCGCCAGTACTTGCGGCAAATTGATGGCCACCGTTTCTCCCGTTGTTTTCCGAATCAGACTGGCGTCACATTCGTCCGCCGAACCCGCCAAACCGCCGGCGAGCATCAGCACTTCAAAGATGCCTGCCTCGGTGGGTAATGGGTAGCTGCCCGGATTCTTCACGGCGCCGATGACAAACGCCCGGGGGACATGCGGGATCGCAAGAGAGACATAAATTTCCGGTTCCA
>Ga0172370_10001100_pt1 | contig 42281 bp, 31 predicted proteins | sample LakKiv5m_FD_114538 | JGI IMG/M metagenome (GOLD analysis project Ga0172370, IMG submission 114538) | Freshwater microbial communities from Kabuno Bay, South-Kivu, Congo - kab_022012_11.5m | ecosystem: Environmental > Aquatic > Freshwater > Lake | place: Democratic Republic of the Congo...
CACTGGTCCATCTGGGCGGCCCCGTGGCAGGCGCAGCCGGGACAGGATTTGAGGATGAGCGGATCGTGGCTGGGTTCCAGGCACTCGCCCGGCGGCACGATCTGGAAGCGGGCGTCGTCCCATTTGCCATCGAGAAAATCATACATCAGTTGCGGGTCGCCGCGCATTTCATCGTATTCCCAACCCAGGAAGTCGGCGCAGTCGCGGGTGAAGCCGCGGTCGCGCTCGGCGGTGGGCAGGCCCCAATCGATATAAGTTGCCCAGTGGTATTCCTTGAACCAGCTCTGCTCCATCTCCATCAGGTAATCGGCGTTGTCCTCGCCGTATTTTTCGATATATGACCGGCGGGTCAGCGCCCAGCGCTCGCGGCCCGGCTGCAGGGTGCGCTCGATCCAGCCCGAGCTGTACCAGTAGATGCCGCGATGGGTGTCGAAATAGTCGCGGTAGGTTTCTTTCGAACCGAGCAGCAGCGTGATGCAATCGTGCCCGCGCGGGATTACCAGCGGCAACCGCCGCGAAGTCAGTCCGACCACCCCGTTGCTGCAGAGGGCATAACCGAGCAGGATGGCGTCGTACCGGGAGGGCGGCGCCACTTCGCGGTCTTCATACGGCACGTGCTCCGGCCCGTCCTCCTCCAGTCGGTCGATTTCCGCCTGCACGCGCGCGCGCAGCTCCGCCGGCACGCAGTGCAGCCCCTGCGGCAGCATGATGAGATCGACTACCGCCGAAGAGCGCACCGCCGCCAGACAGAATTCGCGAAATAAAACGTCACACCCGATAAATGCATAGCGCACGGGCTTGCCTCCGCCTCCCGGTTCCACCCGGTCAGGGAAGATGCAGGTTATTCAGTATACCGGAATACAGCGGCTTATCGAAGGGCAGCACCCACTCTTCACCGGTCTGGTCGTTCGGATTCTTCAGCATCCACGGCCATTTTTTTTCAGGATGATAAGAGAAGCTGATGATGACGGGCACCACCATACAATCTCCATACTTCGGGTGTTTGAATCGGGAGTAGCGTCCCTTGGGCTCGATAAGGTTGTCCACCGGCTTGTAATACAGGTCGGCGCTGAGTGTGTTGTATGTGTAGTCGCCGCCAGCCAGGGAGCCGCGCGCTTCCGCCGGATACGGTTGTCCGGAAATGCGCGTTATCTTCCAGCCCAGCAGATCATAATGATCTATCAATTCCAGATAAACATTGCTCAAGCCGGAAACGCTGTAATATTGCTTCAACGAGTTCTTATCGCCGGTCTGGTAGGCGTGAAAGAACTGATCGGCAAATTCGCGCACATTGCGGTTTTGCATTATCGATGGCGTAATAGCTGCAAAGGCAACAAAGAGCAGCAGGATCAGCAGTACGATCAACCCGATATTTCGTCGTCGTTTCATTGCGGCAATCAATCCTCCGTTCGGATCGTTCAGGCGCGGAGCAACGCCGATGATTCATCTATTTTCCAGCCTGCCGGCGGAATTCCTTCTCCCGGCACGGACAACCCCCTGGCAATTACCCACGGATGGGCTTTGATAATCCTGAGGCCGGATTGCCGCGCCCGGCGCAATGCACTAAAATAGAGCCGTGACAATAGACGAGATCGGAACGACGATTCAACCTATCGGCTGGGAAGACGAGGCCGTGCATATTCTCGATCAGCGCGCGCTGCCCGGGGCCGAGGAATATCTCGCGTGCGTCAAGGTGGAAGAGGTGGCGGAGGCCATACGCACGCTGGCGGTGCGCGGTGCGCCATTGATCGGCATCGCCGCGGCTTACGGCATGGCGCTGGCCGGCCGGAAATCCGGCGATCGACATGAATTGCATGCGGTTGCCGATCTGCTGGCCGGCACGCGTCCGACCGCGGTGAACCTGTTCTGGGCGCTGGACCGCTGCCGCCGGGTGATAAACAGCGAACCGGACGATAGCCTGCCGGACGCGCTGCTGGCAGAGGCGCGGGCGATCCATGCCGAAGACGCCGCCGCCTGCATGGCCATCGCTCACGCGGGGGCGGAGTTATTTCCTCCGGGCGCGCGGGTGCTGACCCACTGCAATGCCGGAGCGCTGGCCACCGGCGGCATCGGCACCGCGCTGGGGGTGATACGGGCGGCTTATGCGCGCGATCGCGTGGGGCAGGTGTGGGTGGATGAAACTCGACCGCTGCTGCAGGGAGCGCGGCTGACCGCGTGGGAGCTGGCGCGCGACGGCATTCCACATCGCCTGATCTGCGACAACATGGCCGCGTCATTGATGGCGTCCGGTCAGATTGACGCGGTCATCGTGGGCGCGGACCGAATTACCCGCTCCGGAGACTTTGCCAACAAGATCGGCACCTACGGGGCGGCAGTGCTGGCGCAGGCGCACGAGGCGCCGTTTTATGTGGCGGCGCCGTGGTCCACGGTGGACGAGGCGCTGGAAACAGGCGCGCAAATTCCGGTAGAATACCGCGACGGCGAAGAGGTATGCCGATACGGCGGCCAGCGCATCACCCCGGCGGGAACGACGGCCTGGAATCCGTCATTCGACGTAACGCCTGCCCGCCTGGTGCGCGCCTTCATCACCGATCGTGGGGTGCTGGCGCCGCCGTTGGTAATAGATTAAAGCCAGATAACCGCAGATCGGCGCAGATCAGCGGTTTTTGTCCTATTATTGCTATTATAATTAATTCATGTTAATTAAGCAATTCCCCTTATACAGTCGGAATAAAGGTGACCGGTTGGGAGATGTCAAGAAGTTATTTCCACTTCCCAGGCAAGTAATGCTGGCTGAAGCGCATTCACCCGGTCGGGGAAATCGTCGGCCAGGTCGATCGACTCGCCGATATCCTCCGCCAGGTGATACAGCTCCGGCGCGCTGCCGGGTTCCGGGCGCACCAGCTTCCACTCGCCGTCACGGACCGCGGCCGCGCCTTCGCGGCTGGTGCGCCAGTAGAGCGTGCGCTCGGGCAGGGCTTCGCCGCGGAAGAGCAGCGGCGCAAGGCTGATCCCGTCGAGGACGTTGGGACCGTCCGCCGGCTTCACGCCCGCCAGCTCCAGGCAGGTGGGCAGCAGGTCCATGGTCATCGCCGTCGCGTCCGTCACCGCGCCGGGGGCGATGCGCCCGGGCCACCAGGCCACCGCCGGCACGCGGTGCCCGCCTTCGTAGACCTGGCCCTTCGCGCCGCGCAGCGGTCCGTTGGAGGAGATCTCGGTATACCCGCCGCGGTACTCCACGATGCCGCCGTTGTCCGATACGAAGAGGACCAGCGTGTTCCGGTCGAGCTCCAGCGCGCGCAGGGCGGCCATCACGCGGCCGACGTTGACGTCCAGCTCCTCGATCATCCGCCGCACCACCGGGCCCGATTCCTCCGGCGGATGCGGCCCCAGCCGGCTCAGCGGACCGCTTACCTCCCGGTAGCGCTTCCCCTCCTCGCGCTGCGGGCCGTCCTCCGGGATCTGCCACGGGAAGTGGATGGCCAGGTGGGGCAGGTACAGGAAGAACGGCTCGTTCCGGCGCCTCTCCATGAAGCGGATGGCGTGGTCGGTGATCAGCGAGGTGACGTATCCTTCCTCCCGCACCCGCTCCGCGTTGTGCCACCAGTCCAGGCGGCCATAGGTATCGACGTGCGAGTGATAATCCACCGCGCCGTGCAGGTGCCCGTAAAATTCGTCAAAGCCAAAGTGAATCGGCCCGTCCTCGGGCGCGTAACCCAGGTGCCACTTGCCGGTCATGCCGGTGGCGTAACCGGCCTCGCGCAGGTAATGCGCCAGCGTGATCTCGCCGCGCGCCGCCTCGCCGCCCAGGCCGCGGTGGCCTTCACCGAGCACCTCCTCGATGCCCATGCGCTGCTGGTACCGCCCGGTGAGGATCGCCGCCCGCGTGGGCGAGCACATGGCGCCGTTGCTGTGGAAATCGGTGAACGCCAGCCCCTCCGCCGCCAGCCGGTTCAGGTGCGGCGTCTCCGCCCGGCCGCCGTAGAGCCCGCCAAGGTCACCGTAACCGAGATCGTCCGCCACGATCAATACGATGTTGGGAGGCATATCAGCGCTCCTTTACTTCCGCTTGTTGTGGTATTTCACACACATTGGATCCGGCTTGCTATATTCCCGCGCCATCTCGCGGCCCCATGCTCGCACGGCGTTCCAGTGGTTCAGGTAGGTGTAGCGAGTGCGGTAGGCCTGGGTCATCCCTTGCATGCCCAGCGCCAGCTTCTTCTCGATCTCACTCTCGTGGTCGAAGTCCCAGCGCAGGCGCACGTAGTGCAGGTACTGTTCGAGCTGCGCCAGGCGGGCCAGCACGTCCGGGCGGTCCTTCGCCAGCCGGGTGGCCTCCTCCACGTCGCGGAAGGCCAGCCCCAGCAGGTGCGCGCTCATCAGCGGGTGGTTCCCCGGGTCCAGGCGCTCGTAATACCGCCGCATAGCCGGCGCCGCGGGGCCGAACGCCTTCTCGTAGAAGTCCCGCAGCAGCGCCCGTCCGTCGTGGGTCAGGCTAATATCAGCCGCCCGCCCTGTCAGCAAGGCGAACGCCAATAGACAACACAGCGTAAATTTAGCCGCCATTCTTCACCCCTTTCCCAACCTACCACCTTCATATCCGGCGTGGCAGGCGGCAAAAGTAAGCGATCTTTTTACAGCGACAGCAAACACATATTTAGATAATGCTCTGCCGGTTTAAGATACCAGATAAATCCGTCTTCAGGGAAGTGGAAAAGCTGGCTTATGTCGAATAAACGGTTGATTCCCTCCTTGACGACGGCGCCGGGTAGTGGTAGAGTGCCGGTTAGAGAATGTAACTATATCAATACAGCGGCGTTGCACGGTTTGCGGCATGGATCGTCCTTTTTGCCGCGTTGTCGTATTATTCGAATGGGAAACCTATTACCGGGAAGGAGGCGAGTTACGCGATGAAAGGCACGGATTTTTTCGTTGGAGTGCTGGTTGGTTCCATAGTCGGCGCCGCGGTCGGGTTGCTGCTGGCGCCGCAGAGCGGGGAGGAGACGCGCGAAGCGATTGGCGAGTCGGCCCGCGATATCCGCGATAAGGTGAAGGACGGCAGCCGCCAGATGATGGAGAGCAGTCGCGACCTCATCGAACAGGGCAAAGGGCGGGTATCCGGCATCATTCGTCGCGGCCGTGAGGGCATGGAAGGCGGCCAGGAGCAGGCCGAAAGCGCCTGATGACCGGCCACTGTTACAGGGGTTAGGGATAATGGATAAGGATAGTTTCTTACCCATTACACCTGACCCCTACCCCGAACTCCTGTCCCCTTTCGGTGTGCACTCCCGATTGTCGCAAACGAAAACCATTCAGCTACGCCGCATTGTCGTAAAATAACTGACAGCCGTAATAAAACTCACGGCCCAATCATCGATGGCAGACGGCATGTTCGATTCGCAGCAGCAGCGTCACCCGCAACTATGCGCGCGCTTAATCCAATTGATTACCATGGAACGCGCGTCGATTGCGTATGCGTGGAGTGAATCGATCGGGACGGCGGCGGACACCTTCCGTGAGCAGGCAGACCGCCTGCTGGATACCCTTGCCGACGGCCTGGCGCGTCCACCAGGTACGGAGCGCCGCGTCACCTTTGCGCAGGATGCCGCGCTGCAACAGACCTTCCCGGAAGTTTACCGGATCTCGACGCTGCTCGCGCTTGCCGCCCTTCTTACCGAGCGCCTGGCGGAATCGGATAGCCTGCCGTCCATGGAGGGGGAAGGCGCCTCTTTGCCAATCGTTTTCGAGATGATTCAGGAGGGATTGGCGGCAATGCCGGAATCGTCGCTGTCTTCTGCCTTTACCGAGCGTCTCGCGCAGTTGAGCCAGATTTCGGTAATGCTGGGCCGGCTGCGTGACCAGGATGCGATCATGGAGCTGGCGCTGGCAGAGGCGCCGCGATTAGTGGGAGCGGAATCCGGCGCCTTATGGTTATGGGATGCGGACCAGCAAGCCCCGGTAATGCTGAAAACCCCGCAAGCGACGGAAGCCCCCCCAACCCTTCCGCCGCACCTGATGCAATTATTTCGCCAGGCCGGCGCCTGCGCGTTCAGCGTAGACTGCGGCGAGAGCGAGGAGAGCTGGCCGTGCCCGCTGGCCAAGTGCACGGTTGCATTCATACCGCTGCCGGACGAGCAAGGATGCCGCGGCATTCTCACCGTGCACGCGCGGACAGGGTGGACATTCACCACGGATGATATTCTACTGCTGTCGTCGCTGGGGAATCTGGTGTCCGCCGCGCTGCAGAATGCGCAATTGCACGAGAAGGAACATCAACTCGTCAATTTACTGCAGTCGTCGATAAGCCGCCTTGTGCAGGCCACCTCCAACCCGCTGGGGCAGCGCGAGGGCTTCATCCAATCCCTGCTGCAGGTCGCGGAAGGGTTGACGCGCGCGGAAGCGGTGGGCGCCAGCGTGGCCGTCGATTCCGCCACGAATGTCGTGGTAACCGCGACCGGCATGGCAGCGCCGTTGGAGCCGGTCCTCCGGCTCACCAGGAACGCGTATGGCAGAATGCCGGAGCATCTGCCTGCCTCCAGCGGATTCGTCTCGGCGCTGGCCGGAGACGAGCTCGACTCGGCATTGCGCGGGCTGCATTATAGCAGCGCGCCGATCCGCCTGGGCGGCAGGGCAGCGGGCGGCATCCTCGCGCTGAGCGACGCTCCGCTCAGCGACGAGCAAACCGCCTTCCTGCACACTATCGCCGGATTGGTCGGGGTCGGCGTCGCCAACATGGAGCAGGCGAGCAGCAATGCGGTGCTGCTGGTGCAGTTGAACGACCTACTCGGTTACTTTACCGATGTCATCACGCGGCAGCTCTCCGAACACGAAGACGCCGCCCGGGAAATCATGAAGATCACCGCCGAGAAGATTGCCCGCGCCGCCGACATGCCGATCAGTATCTGCGGCTGGGCCGCGGAGGACGGCACGATCCGTGTCTGGCCCGGCGCTACGGTGGGCATCCCGGCAGAGCTGGAAGCGAAACTGGTAGAAAAAACCACCGACCATGACGCGCAATTGCCGTTGACGGTTAACAATCGGGTGATCCGCACCGCGCTTACCCAGCAACAGCCGCAAACCCGCGGTCGGGAAGGACCGAACGCCCGTCCGGCATTCCGCTGGTTGAGCGAACTGGGCGTCGATGACTGGATTTGCATGCCGATGATCGTACAGAAGAATGCCAAAGGGATCGCCCTGCTGGCCGATACGGTCCCTCACCTGCTCTCCAGCCGCGAGATTGCGCTGCTTTCCACTTATGCGAACCAGGCGGCGCTGGCGCTGGAAAATTCACTGCTGAATGAAGCGCGGCGGCGCACGCTAGAACAGACGGAGAAGCTTTATGAATACACCAGCTCCATCAGCGCCAACCTGGTCATCAACGAAATCCTGAAAAAGGTAATGCAATCGGCGCGCGACATCCAGCGGGCGCAGTCGGCGCTGGTGACGCTGTCGGTGGAGGATTCCCTGCAGCAGCGCGCCGTGCTGAACCAGGGTTTTTCGCGGCCTGTTGCCGGCAATATCCTCTTTCCGGATGACGGCATCATCGGCACCGCCGCGCGGCGGCGGCGACCGGTGGAGAGCACGAATCTGCCGAGCGACGGCCGCGACCCGATACTAAGGGCGATGGCCGGTGAAGAAGGTTTCACCTCCTCGGTAACCGTGCCGGTGATGGCGCACCTGCGCGGGGCGCTGCTGGGGACACTGACCGTCTTCTCGCGGCCCGTGCGGGAATTCACCGCCGAAGAAGTAGACCTGCTGCGCACCATCGCCTCGCAGGCGGCGGTCGCCATCCAGAACGCGCAGGCGCTGGTGCAGGAAAAGCAGCATACGCGCGAACTGCAATCGCTGGTCAGGCAATTCACCCGGCAGGTTCCGTCGCGCCTGCTGGAGTTAACCCTCGAATTGTTGCAGATAGCTCATAACGAAGACAGCGCGCCGGAGGCGCTGGCGCGCACCCGCCGGCGCCTGGAATGCATGCTTCTGGTGCAGCAGGAAATCAGCGATGAAACCGCGGGATCGCTGAACGTAAAAGCCGCCCTGGACCGGCTGGCGAGCGAGCGAATGATGCAAGCGGCGGAAATCGTGCCGGAACAGCGCATCCGCGTGCTGGGCGCCGCCGCTATACTGCCCTGGCGCCAGGCCATCATGCTGGGATTATTCGTGCATGAATGGCTGTTGGCCGCGGAGAAATACTCGCCCGCGAATGGCCTGCGGATGGATGTGATGTTTCAGCGAGCGGGCGAAGAGATCCTGGTGCAGCTCGATGACAACGCCGGATGGGATGAGCATGCGGCTGCCCCATCGCCGGGCATCCTTGCGCTTATCCAGCAGGCACTCAACGGATCGCTAAGCGAAACGATCGAGAACGATATACACCGGGTACGTTATCGGTTCAGTTTTGAGTTATGAATATTGAGTTTTGTATATCGGCGCCGGATTCGTGTTGGCATTTGAGGCGAGCATGCCGGTAAGCATGAATAGGAATACGGATCGGAATCTGAGATGACGGACATGTCAAATCGGTAAAGCTTCGATTAAATCTTCCTCAAAACCGGCAATATAGCCTGCATTCCTGATAAAATGGCAGTACCAACGACTAAATGGCGGGCCGCCGGGTGCTGTCCCGGAAGGCGCGGGAGGAGAGGCTTCTCATGGCGGATGCCGAATATCTGCGCATAATCAAAGAAGGCGTGGCTTTGTGGAACCAGACGCGCCAGATGTATCCGGGGGAGAAGCCGGACCTGTCCGGAGTCGTGCTGCACGATGTGGAACTGCCCGGCGTGGATTTCAGCGGAACGAACCTGTACAATGCCGACCTTCAACGAGCCGATCTGTCCCGCGCGAACCTGGAGGAGGCCAATCTGGCGGAGGCCAATCTGCGGGGTGCGGATTTATGGCGGGCGAATTTACGCGGGGCTAATCTTTCCAGCGCGAATCTGCAGGGAGCGATTCTTGCCAGCGCTTCGTTGAATCGGGCTCGCCTGGGCGGCGCCGACCTGCGCGGGGCGATTCTGGTGGATGCCAACCTGACCAATGCCGACATGGAGGGGGCAATCACTAAAGGCCTGCGCCTGATGCGCTAAGAATTCCAGATTCCATGTTCTAAGTTCCAGTATCCAGATTTCAAGATCGGAGTTCGGAGTTATCAGTATATGGTTAACAGTTTATTGTTCTCATAGTCCGGAGTTTTAGTTCATGTTTAACGCGGATGCGAAAGGGTTCAAACTGATTCATAAGGCCGCCCTGGAGAACGATGTGGAGGGCACGGCCCGCCTGCTGGAGAAACGGACAGAGATCGATCCGCGGACGGATACCGGCCAGACGCCGCTCCACCTGGCGACAAGCAAGGGGCACACCCGGGTGATCCACGTATTGCTGGGTTACCGGGCGGATGTCAACGCGCGGGATCACCAGGGGATGACCCCCCTTCACGTGGCGGCGGCGCATGGATACTCGCGTATCATGACCGACCTGTTGACGGAGACGGGCGGGGATGTCAATCTGCCGGACCTGGGGGGCAATACCCCGCTGCATCTTGCCGCGGGACTCGGACAGGCGGGAGTTATGGAGATCCTGCTCACGCACGGGGCGAATATCAACGCGAAAAACAATAACGGAAACACGCCGCTGCACGAAGCCGTCGAGCATCAATCGATGAAGGTAGTGAAGAAGCTGCTGGACAGGCACGCGAGAGTGAACGAAGGCGATAATTTCGCGCGCGCGCCGCTGAGCCTTGCCGCGAAGGCAGGAGCAAAGAATATCGCCGAGCAGTTGATCGATCACGGCGCCGATGTCAACGCCGCAGATAAGTTCGGCAGCACCCCGCTGCACGAGGCGGCCCTGCACGGTCAGCTTCGCGTGACCGCGCTATTGCTGCATCACGGCGCCGACGCGGAAAAAAATGACCAGCTCGGACGCACGCCATGCCAGGCCGCGGCCGCCAACGGACAGCGGGACATGGTATCGCTGCTGCAGAAATACACCGATCCGCGAGCGGGACGGGCAAAACCGGCTCCTTCCCCGTCTCCGCCGACCTTTTCGCCGTCACCACCGCCGCTTACCCCCGCGCCTGCGTCGTCACCATCGCCGCTTGCCTCCACGCCGGCGCCGCAACCACAGCCGGCCACCCCCGCGCCGGCGCCGCCCGTCCAGGAGCGGAACCATCTGTCGGTGGAAAATAAGCAGCAGTCCCCGATGATCGAGGATATTCTCAACGCCATTCCGGATTACCTGCTGCTGGTGGACCGCGAACTCCGCTTCACCTTCGTAAACCGTCATGCCGCGCTGGCGCTGGGTCTCGCGCAGGAAAATTTCCCAGGCAAAACCTGGCAGGAGCTCGGATTGCCGTTAGAAAGCATGGTTCCGTTAGCCGGGCTGTGCGCCGCCGTTTTCGCCAGCCGCCAGGCGCAACGCGGAATGCTGACACTGCCGTCCCATGAAGGCGCCAGGGAGATGGCATGTCTGGTAAGTCCGATCCACCGGGCGGACGGCGAAGTCGCCTCCATCCTATGCGTCGCGCATGACATCGTGGAGGACGCATCAGCGGCAGAGCCCTCCGTGCGTGATCTGGAGCAGAGGGTAGTGGAATTGCAAGCCGCGAACGCCAGGCTGCGGAACGAAGCGGCGGATCAGCGGCGAGCGGCGGAGGCGCTGCGCATTGGGGAGGAGCGTTTCCGCCTGCTGGTAGAAGCCGGCTCCGAAGGCGTTATCTTCGCGGAAGACGGCATCATCGTGGAGGCCAATCCGCAGGTTTCGCTGATTACCGGCTATCAGCGTCACGAGCTTATCGGCAAGCGCGTGCTCGATCTTATCCATCCGGAATACAGCGAGCTCGCTTGGGAACACATCGCGGCCCTCTACCATGTGCCCTGCCGGTGTTATTTCCTGCATAAGGACGGCATTCCGCTGTGGGTAGAACTGCAGGGGAAGATGATGTCCATTCGCGGCCGCCAGGTCAGCGTGGTCATCATGCGGCCTATCGAGGATGCGCCACCGAGCTCCGGAGGAGAAGCGTTTAAAACAGGCGCGCTTCCGCCCGACTCCGGCACAATCTGAGTGCGCTCAACACCGTACCTTCAACCGCAGCATCCGCAAGCCGCAAAAGAAGTGTATAATTGAGCGAAATGACATCGTTCCTCTTCGACAATACCGCAACGCTGTCGCTGCTGATGGTCGGCTTCGGCGATCTGCTGACGCCGGAATACTGGCGGGAGCTCTATGCATCGGGCCGCACGGGATTGGAAGCAGTGCCGCCGCTGCCGGTGATGATCCTGGCGCGGCTGGTAGTGGCAGGCTGCATCCTGATTGCCGCGCGATTGATCACCGGCGTCCTTCGCCGCATAATCCGGCGCGCGTTCGGCGCGGTTGCCGATCGCGAAGAGCGCGAGAAGCGGCGGCTGCGCACCCTGGAAGGCCTCTGTGCCTCGGCGATTTCCTATCTCGTCTACATCATAGCCATAATCCCGATCCTTTTCACCATCGGATTGAAATGGGATGTGCTGGTCGGGCTGTTCGCCGCTTCGTCGGTAGTGCTGGTGGCGATAGGGCTGGGATCGCAGAAACTGGTGCGCGATCTGGTGAACGGCCTGTTCATCCTGGGTGAAGGGCAATTCGATGTAGGCGACTGGATAACCATCGGCGCGGTGACGGGCCGCGTGGAAGAGGTGGGCCTGCGCGTTACACGGATTCGCGATGAGCAAGGCCGGTTGTATATCATCGGCAACGGCGACATCAACCAGGTGTTTAACGCATCGCGCGGGCACGTAAGATTGGCCATCGATATATCGCTGCAGCGCGAGGCCGAGCTGAATTCATCGTTGCAAGCGATTCGCGAGCTGGCGACGGAAGTGCTGGCCGAACACGACATCAGCGCGAATGAGCGGAACATCACGCTGCTGCTCACCGGCGCCGATGCGGCTAAACTCAGCGTGCGCCTGATACTGTGGGCTCCCCACAGTCTGCTGCCCGTTATCGAGGATGAGATACGCCGCCGGCTGCTACGGGCGCAGGAGTCGGAAATGCTGGCACTGGTGTGAGAGTTCTAAGTTCGGAGTTCGAGGAGTTCTGAGTGATAAGCGATTTGTATAGTTGTTGTAGCAAAGAATGCCCAAACAGGCAAGGTTAGTCCGGTGGTTGAATAGGCTGGTAAGCAGCTCGATTCTTTCCATAGCTTTTTTGCCGTATGGAAACCACCTCTGCGGCGGTAATCCGCGGCATAAGTGGTAAGCCTAAATGAATACCTGAATTGTTGGGTTGTAGGTTAAGCCCACGTTAGTTATAAGACTTATCACTTATCACTCCATCACTATAACCGTTGGGGCAACAATAAATGGCGGATATCCCGGTCGAGATCTGGCAATTAGTGCGCGATGAGGAAGGGAAGGAGGTCAAAGACATCGTGTGGCTGCGTGACGAGCGCGGCCGCTTCCTGCCCATCCTGATCGGCGTATGCGAGGCGGCAGCCATCTGGGTGCGCCTGGAGCCGGAGCTGGCCACGCAATATCTTCGCCGGCCATGGAGCCACGACCTGATGCAATCGCTGCTGGAGCGGCTGGGCGCCAATCTGGAGCGGGTGGTCATCGACAATTTCGCCGACGATACCTTCTTTGCCACGCTGCACCTGCGATACCGCGACAACGAGCTGGTGGTGGATGCCCGTCCGAGCGACGCCATCGCGCTGGCGCTGCGGACTTTTTCTCCCATTCTGGTCAACGACGAGGTGATGGACGAAATCTCCTTCCGGCCCGGCGCCGGCGAGGGCGGCGAAGGGCCGGAGTCATGGGGAGGGCTAAAGTAGTGTCATTGGCAATTATCGGCGGCACTGGATTATACGAGCTGGATGAGCCGTCGGAGGCGGAAGTAATCATTACACCTTATGGCGAAGCAGCGTATTTTCGCGTGGCGCTGGAGGACGGCGAGGTTATTTTTCTGACCAGGCACGGCGCCGGACACACAGTGCCGCCGCACCGGATCAATTACCGCGCCAACATCTGGGCGCTGCACGCGCTGGGCGTGCGCGAAGTGGTGGCCACGCAGGCGGTGGGGAGTCTGAATCCGCACATGTCGCCCGGCGATTTCGTGCTCCTCTCGCAATTCATCGATTGGACGAAATGCCGTCCCGCCACCTTCTTCGATGGCGAGGGGAGCCCGGTGGCGCACGTGGATGTCACCAATCCGTATTGCCCGCGTCTGCTGGGCGCATTGCTGCAGGCCGGCGCGCCACTGGGGAGCGCGCTGCACCCAGACGGCGTGTATGCCTGCACCGAAGGTCCGCGCTTCGAGACGGCGGCGGAGGTGAAGGCGCTGCGCAGCCTGGGCGCCGACGTGGTGGGGATGACCAACGTGCCGGAAGTGGCGCTGGCGCGCGAGGCGGGCCTGTGCTACGCGGCGGTGTGCATTATCTGCAACTGGGGCGCGGGGATGACCGGTATGCCGCTCACCCAGGAGGAAGTGCTGGGCATCATGGCCGAGCAGGCCGCAAACCTCCGTGCATTCATAACCCGTTTTGCCGCCATCCCGCGTGAAGGCCTCTGTCCCTGCGAAGGCCTGGGCTTCGGCCGGTACCTGCCCGGTATGGGTAATTATAAGTAAAACTCAAACCTCTACTTATTGAAGAAATCCCGCATTGTTTCCACCAATCCCCGGCGCACCTCTTCGGGCAGGTGGTCGTATCTGCCCATGGACGTGCCAGGGTAGCCATTTGAAATGATAGAGAGCATGTAATCCTGCTGCAGGGTGAACCGGGTGAAGTCGGGTGGCATAGGGGCGAGTTTGCGTGATATCGCGGTCCAGCCGCGCCCATCTCGGCCATGACAGGAGGCGCAGCTTTGCCGGAAAACTTCCAACGCCTGCTGTTTAACCGCGGGAGCCACCGGGCGAGCAATAGGCGCCGGCGAGCCGAGTATGCCGAAGCGCGAGTCGAGCTCGTCGAATAAGAGCTCCAGCTTGTCGGTGGTGTAGATGGAGAAATACGGCATGCCCGTGCCATGCACACCCTTGACGACGAACTCTTTCAGGTAGGGTCGCGTCACGCGCATGGCGGAGAGATCCGTGGGTGGTATGGCAAGATCCTTTGCCGCGGGCACATTACCCCGACCGTCCTCGCCGTGGCAGAAGGCGCAGCTCCCCGTGTAGATTGTCGTGGCGTTGTCATACACCGCTTGCTGATCCTGGCGGTATTCGGCCAATCCCATTTGCCGGTAGGGGGCAAGGTCGCGGCGATACGTTTCCGCGGTTTGCGCCGCCGCTCGCTCGACCGGCGCGGTTCCCTGCCACTGCAGCAACTGGCGGACACCGAGCATGCCGAGGAGGATGACGGCCAGCAGCGCGGCTGCCGCCCGTCCGGTGAGTGTTCGCCGCGCATACAGCATGCCGGTAAAAAAGACCGAGGCGGCCGCCGTAAAGAGCAGCACGGTGTTGGCGAGATTGTCAGGCCGACGGGTGAGCGACAGGTAGAGCGCCACGCCGATGACGATCTGGAAAAGCAGCCCACCGAACACGAAGCGCAGCAGTGATGCGCGCAGCCGCGCGTTTTCCCGGTTCGTCAGGTAATAGTGCAGCGCGCCGGCGAATACGATAGCGGCGCCGAGGACATGCAGATAGCGGAACAGCCAGTGCACAGACAGCGCGGGCGGCATTTTACCGGTGTGCAGTATGGAAAGCCAGCCGGGAGAGTTTTCCGCCAGCGACAGCACGCCGACGAAGATGCCGGGCACGGCCAGCAGCAGCGTCAGCCCGACCAGACCGAGGCCGAAGGTGACTAGATGATCCAGTTGTTTATACTGGCCGATGATATCGATGGCCAGCGAGGCGACGATCACCAGCACGATTACCAGCAGCCAGTAGAAACCGAGCAGGTTCATGGCGGTGAAAAAGGAGACGGTGTAGCCGATCTGGATGAGGAGCAGCGGCGCGATGCCCAGCACGATGGCCAGGCTTTTGACGGCGGTGAAACGATGCAGGAGCTGATAATCCCATCGCTCCTCTCTGTCCCGGCCATACCATCGATTGCGCAGGAAGTAATAGACGCCGAGGATAACGGTGCCGACAGTAAAGAGAGCAAATAGCAGGTGCAAGCTGAATCCGCCGAACATCAGGCCATCGATCCACCCCCGTAGAAGCGGTTTAGCCAGCACCAGGTCGGGAGGGCTCTTCAACGCCTCCGCCTTTATCACGGTCTCGCCGAGAGTGCCGGCGGCCGGCAAGCCGTTGGCGCGGGTATACAGGTAATTCGCCAGCATGCGCCGCTCTCGATCGTTCCCGGAGAAGGGCGCCATCCAGGGAACCATCTCATGGGTATTCCCGATGATGACGTAAATGCCGTCCTCCGAACGGCCGTGGACGCAGCGCAAGATGCTGTTGACGCCCCCCATTGTGTGGCAGGCGCCGCAGTTTGCCTGAAACAGGAACTCGCCGGCGGGTTCAGGATTGGCCCGATACCAGTAGCTCGTCTCCAGCATGCCTTTTTCGGTCAGGTAGGGGTGCTCCTGCACCAGCACCTGGTTGGCATACATGAATCCCGGCGTCAGGTAAGGGCCGCGGATGAATTCGCGGATATATTCATATTCGGATACGAAGCCGATGGCCAGCAGCAAGGCGGGGATCGCCAGTATTTTCGCAAAGCGGCGGATTTTAACCTGCGCGGCCAGCGCGAAAACCAGCAGCATGGCCAGCGCGAGCAGGTTAACCGCCCGGAAGACGCGCGGGTCCTTGGGAAAAGCATATGGCATGACCGAGGAAACTACGTGGGTCTTGAAATTAGGCGGCACCAGGCTGAAATACCAGATTGTGCAGATGGCTGTTCCGATGAGCGTTCCCAGCAGCACCCGGCCAAGCAGCCGCGCTACCCTCCGGCGGAAAGGCGACTCCTTTACGGTGAAATACAGGTAGACCAGCGAGATCAGCGCGCCCAGGCCGAAAGCGCCGAACAGGCGCAGCAGTAATTGGGGGATGAAGGTGGCGTTGAAAAAAGCGGGGAAAAAGCGGCCGGTGGACGGCCACTCGCCGCTTGTCATCATGAAGGCGAGGATACCGGTGATGAGCACCGCGGAGCTAACGGCAAGGGTGACATACGCGGCGCCCAGCAGCGCGTGGCGATTGCGGTGATGCAGGCGCAGGCGATCCCAGAGATAATAGAAAGACAGCAATATCAGCAGCTCACCGACGAACACACCCCATTCGATGAACCAGGGCCAGAAAAAGATACGCAGCATGGAGCCGATGGTTCGCGGCGCCAGCACGCTGGTGATGAACCAGATGCCGACGCCGGTGGCCGCGCCCACCGTGGTGATGACGATCGCGGCAAAGCGGATGAGCCGATGCGAGAAATTCTCCCACTCCTCCATGCCCGGTCGATGCGCGTGCCGTTCGATAAGCACGACCAATCCCACTACCCCAATAGCGATGCCGTGGCTGATCAGCACGTGAATGATCGCATTGAGGCCAATCGTCATGCCGGCGCCGAGGAACGGAATGGAAAACGGTGGGAAGGGCATGCAATCTCCTTATGGTTGGGATTGGTCAACGGCCTGTCCGGCGGTGGTTGCCGGGCCGGCAACCGGCGTCGGTGTGAAGGACAGGAAGCTACCGAAGAAAGGAATCAGGAGAGCGGCCATCAGTTCGAGTAACAATATCAGCGAGACGATAAAGGCGACATCTTTACGCTGCATGGGCCCCCTCCAATCACAAGCAGGAACTGTCTTGCCTTATATTGTAGCGAGATAGCGACAGACAGGTGGTGGATTATTCCAACATCCCGGCGCCGTAAGGCTTTCCAACCCGCTTAGGGACAGTCCTTGAGCTTCCTGACCTTGCCGCTTCTCATGGGGAGATATCCCGGCATTAATGCTTTTCCTAACGCGATGAATCGCTGTATCCGCGCCAGGGGGGTGCCGGGGGTAATGGGGCTGCCGGTGCAGGTGAGGAAGCCACGGGCGCGGCGGCCCGCTTCCGCCTGGCGTGTGATTTCCGTGGTGAGCTCTTCATCGGTTCCGTTTTGCAATACGCCGATGGGATCGATGTTGCCGAAAAGGCTGACGCGATTTCCGATTCGCTTGGCGATGGCGCCGATATCGTTCACGTAGCCTTTCATGCTCGTCTCCACGGACAGGCCGTCGGCGGCGGCGGCGGCGATCTGCTGCAGGCGGTCCATCACCCCGCCGAAGTAGAGGACGATGGCCTGGATACCCAGCCGGTGAATCTCGCGCACCATCTCCCGCAGGTAGGGGAGGCAGAAGCGCTCGTAATGGGCCGGAGAGATCATGTCGCTGGTGGCAGTCGATTCATCTATATATATCGCATCACCTCCGGAGGTTGCCAGCGCGCGGATCTGCTCGATGTTCTGTTCGAGAATTCGCTTGCACAGGTGATCCACCAGGTCCGGTTCTTCGATGAGCATGGCGAAGAGATTCGACTGGCCGGTGTAATGTCCGGCTGAATATATCGTGCCGACCACGCCACCGGAGAGGATGTAGTGCTCCGGGCCGAACTCGGCGACCATGGCGTCCAGGTAATCGAAGCATCCGCCGGCGCGAATCTCTTCCGCCGGGGTGGCGCGCGCCCGCGCGTCGATATCGGCGCGATCGAAAACGCGCCGGGTTTCGTTGGCGGCATAATCCATGGCATGCCCGCTGCCCGGCATTTCAAGGGGAGTATATTCACCGGTGTTTTTATCGTGCCGGCAGGGCACGCCGTCGTGAAGGATGTAGTCGATGCGCTCCCGCTGCTCGCGCGATGGAGCGCCTTGCGGTTGCAATATCTCGAACGGCGCCTGCTCGAACATGGTGCGGTAGGTAGCCAGATGCTCCTCCGGCGGCGCGGAGAGCCAGCGGTGCAGTTCCCAGGCCGGGCGGCCCGTCAATTCGGCGAAGTGGTCCTGGTGGTAGAGGAAGTTATAGAGCGCGGTGACCGGAAAGCGGTCCACCGGCTCCCCGGCAAGGGCGGCGCGGACGCGGGATTTGCTGGTCATGGCGGGCTCCATATGCTCAGAGTAGCGGAAAGCCGGCCGGTTGACAACCACTGGCAAAGGTGGAAGAATCGAGTGTTTGGAGTTGATGGGAGATATGGGATAAATTCCCCATTCTTCACATAACTCCTATTCTTCACATTCGTCCCATGATCGACAAGCACGAGGAGGCTCTTATGAATTCCCGCGAGAGAGTATTGGCCGCCATCAATCACCAGCCGATCGACCGCATTCCCACCGATATGTGGGCTACCTCCGAGGTGCGGGCGAAGCTACTGGCGCATTTCGGGTCGGATGAGGCGATTCGCGAGGCGCTGCATATCGACGGCATCGCGGGGATGGCGCCGGAATATAGCGGACCGCCGCTGCCGGAGATGCCGGAAGGCGAGTCAATCGACTACTGGGGCATCCGCTCGCGCCGGCAGCGGTATGAGACCGGCGAATATTTCGAGATGTATTACAACCCGCTGGCGGCGGCGCGGACCATCGAAGACCTGGAGAGATATGCCTGGCCGGACCTGGACTGGTTTGATTACTCGGGGATGCGCGCGCGGGCGGTGGAGGCGCGGGAGAAGCAAGCGGTGCTCTCCGGCTATATGACGCCGTTCTATTCGCATAACCTGCTGCGCGGGCTGGAGCAGTCGCTGGTCGATCCGCTGGAGGATCCGGAGTTCACCCACCATCTGCTCAAGCGGCTGGACGATTTCGTCTACGAGCACCATATACGCATTTTCGAGGCGTGCGATGGATTGCTCGACATTGCGCAGGTGACCGACGATTACGGCAGCCAGCACGGCCCGCTGATCAGCCTGGAAATTTTCCGCGAGTTCTACCTGCCATATGTGAAGCGCTACTGCGATCTGTGTCACGCCTTCGGTGTGAAGGTGTTCCACCACGACGACGGCGCCATCCGCGACTTCATCCCCGACCTGATCGCAGCGGGCATCGATATCCTGAATCCGATTCAATGGCCCTGCCCGGGCATGGAGCAGGAGGGATTGAAGCGCGACTTCGGCGACCGTCTCTGCTTCCACGGCGGCATCGACAACCAGCGCATCCTGCCCTTCGGCACGCCGGAGGAAGTGCGCGCCGAGGTGCGGCACAACATCGACGCCCTGGCATCGGACGGCACCGGTTACATCCTCGCCCCCTGTCACAACCTGCAAGCCGTCAGTCCCATCGAAAACATCATCGCGATGTATGACGAGGCTTATCAATATGGCAGGGGTGCAGGGTAAAAAGATTGAAAAGATGTTTATTTTTTGAAAATATACCCTGCATTTCCGCTATTATCATTCATCATTCACTATTATGCTGCATCGCTTTCGGCCTTGCCAGGTGGGTGGGAAGGTTGCGCACCAATTCGGCGGTATGGCGCGAGTCGGGCTCTTTGATGTAGCGGGCGACAATCGCGGCGGCGAGGACGAAAGGCATGGCGGCGAAGAAGGTTACGCGCAGGTCCGCCCATGGCAGCAGCTCTCGCAGTTTGTCGGTGAGGTAACCGCCCAGGAACGGCATGGGCGCCGCGGCAAGGGTGACAATGATTGAGTAGATGGCGAACTGCACCGAGCGGCCCGCGCTGGGCGTCACTTTGTAGATCAGCGTGCTCAACGCCACCGAGATGCCGGCTATCAGGAAGCCGCCGAGCAGGTTCATCGGGCCGACCAGGACGTAGACTATATACGAGTGCCCCGGCGGGATAGCCAGCCACATCAGCGGGAAAGGCGCTATACCAAAAGTACACAGGATGAGGATGGGCCGGCAGCCGTAGCGGTCCACCATTCGCCCCCAGAACGGTGAAAAGAAGAGCATGGAGAAGGTCACCAGCGCGTTGACAATGCCTATGCCGAGGAACGGCATGCCCAGCCCGTGCTCTTCCACGCCGCGGATCATGTAGGTGTTGTAGAACGGCCCGGCGATGGACTGCAGCGACCAGAGCAGCGCGTAGATCATCACCGCGATCAGCGCCTTATTCAGGAAGGTGTTGCGCACGTAGCCACAGAAAGCGCCCGGATCGGTGACTTTGCGCTCGAGCGGCACATCGGCCTGCGGCATGAAGAGGATGGCGTTCGCCAATCCGATCACCACGCCGAAGGCGAACAGCACGCTGAACGCGCCGATGCCCTGCGATTCGACCACGTCGAGGAAGCGGCCCTCGATAAGGGCGAAGACGGTGCCGATGATGCCGCCATACATGGTCAACCGCCCAAAGAAAGTGCCGCGAAAGCTCGATGGGATAAGGTCACCCACCCAGCTTCCGCGCGCGTTGCCGGAGACGTAGGCGAAGACGGAGAGTATCGTGATTATGGCGATCAGCGCGGCCACCTTGACGGACGGCGCCGTGTCCTTCACCGCGTAGGGGATGAGAATGACGAACACCCACCCAAGCACGTTACCCAGCGCGCCGATTACCGTCAGCAACCGCCGGCTGATACCGCGCTCGACCAGCGAGGCTGCCCAGAGCTGTATGCCGATGAACAGCATGGGGATGGTGCTCATCAGTCCGATCTGCGCGTTCGTCGCGCCCAGCTTCAGCGCGTAGCCGATGAGGAACATACCGCCCACCGACGCCCCGTAAATCGAACCGAGCATGGCCTGCGCATAGGAAAGCTTCACCGCCCGCTCGACTTGCGCCACCGGCACTTTAAGTATCTGTGTCTCGTCGGTCATGCCAATCCCCCGCAATAACGAATGATTAGCCAGGGGGCGGGCAATATCGTACTTACTCACGTAAAATCGTGAAAGAGCGAGACAGTGTCTGCAAGTACGCCGGCAACACAAATCAGGCCGCTTACCACATGGCGCTACATTCTTCGTCAAAAAAGAACGGTTCCCTTTTCGGAAGAGCGAGAAAACTTTCGTTGATGGGTGAAATGAGACGAATAGGAAGAATGGGAACAATGAGAATCTCATTTTATATTTCCCATCCTCCCATTCGCGCACGTAAGTTCCGATATTTGCTACAATATATCGTCATGCTGAATGCCGCCGATTATATTCTCGCAGATCTCAATCCACCGCAGCGCGAAGCCGTCACTTGGGGCGATGGGCCGTTGCTCATCTTCGCCGGCGCGGGGAGCGGGAAGACGCGGGTGCTCACCCATCGCATCGCGTATCTGCTGCAGGAGCGGCGCGCGGCGCCGGAGCAAGTGCTGGCCGTCACCTTCACCAATAAGGCGGCCAACGAAATGAAAGGGCGTATCGGTCGGCTGGTCGGCTGGGGCGCGCGGCATATGTGGGTCGGCACCTTCCATTCGATCTGCGCGCGCATGCTGCGGCGAGACGGCGAGAAGATCGGCATCGCTGATAATTTCGTCATCTTCGACACCGATGACCAGACTACCGTCATCGCCGACGCCATGCAGGAGCTGCAGATCGACGGCACGCGCTGGAAACCCGGCTTCTTCCTCGGCCGCATCAGCAGCGCGAAGAACGAGCTGATCTCACCGACCGCTTACGCGGAAACGGCAAAAGGCTTCGATCAGAAGCTCACCTCCGACGTTTATCTGCGCTACCAAGCGAATCTGCGTAAAAATAACGCGCTCGACTTCGACGACCTGATCATGTCCACCGTGGAGCTGCTGCGGAAGGAAACGGAAGTGCTGGAGGAATACCGGCAGCGTTTCCGCTATGTCTTCGTGGACGAATATCAGGATATCAACCTGGCGCAGTACCGCTTGATTGGCCTGCTGGCCGCCGGCAGCCGCAACCTGTGCGTGGTGGGCGACGACGACCAGTCCATTTACACCTGGCGCGGGGCGAATTCGAAGCTGCTGCTGCAGTTCAACAAGGATTATGCGGACGCGCACGTGGTGAAACTGGAGCAGAATTACCGCTCGCCGCAGAGCTTCCTCGACGCCGCCTGGTATGTCATTCGCGAGAACGAGACGCGCGAGGAGAAGCGGCTGTGGACCGAGCGCGAGGGCGGGCCGGCCATCCGTTGCTTCCGCGGCGGAGACGAACACAGCGAGGCGGCGTTCATCGCACGCACCATCCGCGAGCTGGTGGAGAACCAGGGATTGAATTACCGCGACGCGGCCGTGCTCTACCGCATGAATGCCCAGTCGCGCGTGCTGGAGCAGATGATGCTCAGCCAGGGCATCCCCTACCGCGTGGTGGGCGGACTGAAGTTCTTCAACCGCAAGGAAGTCAAGGACATCGTCGCTTATCTGCGCGTGATCTATAATCCACTGGACAGCGTCAGCCTGCGCCGCATTATCAACACCCCTACCCGCGGCATCGGCGCCGCCACCATCAGCAAGCTGGAGGAGCTGGCTGCCGAACGCAATCTCAGTCTATACGAAATGCTGGGTTGGGTGGAGGAGGCGGGCCTCGGACCGCGCGCGCGGAATGCCATTCACGGCTTTAACGAGATCATCCGGTCGCTGCGCGAACTGGCGCAGACGGCGACTATCACCGAGCTGACCGAAGCGGTAATCAAGCAAAGCGGCTACGAGGCTGCCCTGCTCGAGGAGGGGACCGTACAGGCGCGCACCCGGTTGGAGAACATCACAGAATTACTTTCCGCCACGCAGGAGCTCGAGAAGCAAGCGGAGGACGAGGAATCGAAAAGCCTGCGCGCTTTCCTGGAGAATGCCGCCTTGCTGACCGACGCGGACGCTGCCCGGGATGACGACAACTCCGTCACGCTGATGACGCTGCACGCGGCAAAGGGACTGGAGTTCCCCGCCGTGTTCATCTCCGGACTCGAGGAGGGCGTCTTCCCGCTATTGCGCGCCATTACCGGCCAGCCCACCGAGTTGGAGGAGGAGCGGCGGCTGTGCTACGTCGGCCTGACGCGCGCGATGGAGCACCTCTACTGCACCATGGCCGACAGCCGGACCATCTTCGGCGCCTCGCGTTATGATAACAAGCCGTCGCAATTCCTGCGGAGCATCCCCGAGCATCTGCTCGAACCGGCGGACGGCGGCATGCCGGGCTCCAGCACGAAGGATTTGACCTGGGAAAAGGCGGACATCCGCATCTCTCCCGCCGCGCAGGTAATCCTGGCCAGAGCTAAGTCCGACGACGCCGTCGGCTTCCGCGCCGGCGACCGCGTCCGCCACAACACCTTCGGCGAGGGCATGGTTCTCGCCATTCAGGGTAGCGGCGATCAGGCAAAGGTGACGGTAAACTTCAAACGGCCGGGCATCGGCGTGAAGACCATCGTGCTGGCGTTTGCGCCGTTAGAGAAGATGTAACTCCTGAGATCGCAGGCGTCCCACGCCTGCCCTAGATAGGTAAGCTCTCCTACAAGGGCAGGCGCGGGACGCCTGCGATCCCAGGGGTTACTCCATCAATTCCGCCAGCGTATACGGCATTGCGTCGATCAAGTCCAGCGCGGTCATGCCGTTGACGCCCCCCAACTCCTCCGCCATGCGCTCGGCGGCAAGGCCGCCGGCGTAGACGGCCAGCGATGCGGCGAAGAAAGGCTCCACCCCCTGCGCCAGCAGCGAGACGATGCTGCCGGAGAGCACGTCGCCGGTGCCCGCCACCGCCACGCCGGCGTTGCCGGTGGGGTTGACGAAGGCGCGGCCATCGGGGGCGGCGATAACGGTGGGGGCGCCCTTGAAGACAGTGACGGCATTGAACTTCTTCGCCACTTCCTTTGCGGCTCCGATACGGTCTTGTTCCAACTCCTTGATGGGCTTATCCAGCAGGCGCGACATCTCTCCGGGGTGAGGGGTTATGACCGTCGGCGCCTGCCGAGCCTTCCACAGCTCGTCGTGCCCGGCCATGGCGGTGAGGGCGTCGGCGTCCACCGACAGCGGGCCGGGCCACTCCGCCACTAATCTCCGAATGGCATGCGCGGTGGCGGCGTTTCGCGAAAGGCCGGGGCCGATCAGCGCGGCCTGCACATGATCGGCTTCCGCCAACAGGCGCGCGACGGCTTTGAAACTAAGCGTGCCGGCAGACGTCTGCGGCATGGGGAGGAAGACCACCTCGGTCAACTGCGCGTTGAGCACCTGCACCAGCGCGGTGGGCAGCGCCAGCCGCACCAGCCCCGCGCCGGAGCGGTAGGCGGAGAGGCCGGCCATCGCCGCCGCGCCGGTCATGCCGAAGGAGCCGGCCACGATCAGCGCATACCCCACCGAGCCTTTATACGCCGTCGGCGGGCGATGAGGAACCCATGAGGCGGCTTGCGCTCGCTCGGTAAACTCGGCGGTTGCCAGCCAGCCGGCCACCACCTCCGGTGGAAAGCCGATGTCGGCTACCCGCCAGCGCCCGGCCAGTCCCGCGCCCGGGTAAAGCACCAGGCCCGGCTTGGGCAGCGCCATCGTCACCGTCATCTCCGCCCGGATGGCCGGTCCATGGACCTGGCCGGTGTCCGTCTCCACTCCGGAGGGCAGGTCCACCGCCAGCACGCCGCGGCCATCGCGGATGGCATTGGTACGCTCGATCAGTTCCGCCATCACCCCGCGCACCGCGCCGGTCACCCCCGTCCCCAGCAGCGCGTCGATCACCACCCCCGCCTGGCGCAGTTCCACATCATTGACCGCCTGCGTAAAGGGCACATCCTCTGCCTTCGCCGCGTCATACATAGTGCGCGCGTCAGGGGAAAGCTCGTGGGGAGAGAAGGGAAGCACCACGCGCGCCGGGATGGCGTCCTGCCGCAGCGCGCGCGCCGCCACCAGCCCATCGCCGCCGTTGTTGCCTTTGCCGCAGAGGATGATCACCTCTCCCTGCCGCTCATAGAGCAGCCCCAGTGCCGCCTCCGCCACCGCCACCCCCGCGCGCTCCATCAGGTGCAGGCTCGGTACTCCCAGTTCATCGATGATGTAGCGATCTAATCCACGCATTTGCTCGGTAGACAGTAGCTTCATACTCATACTCCGTTTCTCCGACGCTTGCTTCGGAAACACAAAGGCGCAAAGACACAAAGACACGAAGAGAATAATAACTCTTTGAGCCTTTGTGTCTTCGAGTCTTCGTGTTGTGAAGTAAACGTGTAGTTATTCTATCAACACAAACGCCACCGCATAATCCCCGGCATGCGACATGGTCAAGTGGACGGTGCGGCCGGCGAGGAGGGAGGCGGCTTTGCCGTGGACGTGGATAGACGGCGGGCCGGTTTCGCCGCGCAGCACCTCCACCTCGCGCCAGTTCATCGGCACTCCGATGGCCTTGGCGAACGCCTCCTTGGCGCAGAAGCGCGCGGTGTAGTGCTGCGCCGGGTGGGCGCGCGCTTCGCAATATGCCCGCTCCGCCGGGGTGAATACCCGCTCCGCAAACCGCGGCGTCCGCGCCATGGCCTGCGCGATGCGGGAGATTTGCTCGATGTCGGTGCCGATGCTAGACATAAGAATGAAAAATGAAAAATGAAAATTGCAAAATGCAAAATGCTTCCACTCTTTCATACACCTTGCATTCTGTACTTTTCATTTTTCATTCATTTGAATTCTCGAACCGCCTCCGCCAGGTCGATCGCCCCCGTATACAGCGCCCGCCCGATGATGGCGCCTTCGATGCCCGGGTATTGCGCCAATCGGCGCAGGTCGTCGAGGGAGGACATGCCGCCGGAGGCAATGACGGGAAGGCCGGTCTCCGCGGCGAGGCGGGCGGTGGCTTCCACGTTGGGACCGGTGAGCATGCCGTCGCGGCTGATGTCGGTGTAGATGACGCGGGCGGCGCCGAAGGGCTTCAGCGCGCTGGCCAGCTCGACGGCGGTCAGCTCGGTGGTCTCCACCCAGCCCTTAACCGCTACCTTGCCGTCCTTCGCGTCGATGCCCAGGATCAGGCGGTCGCCGAACTGGCGGAACATGGCCTCCGCCCACGGCCTGTCCTGCGCGGCGCGGGTGCCGACGATGCAGCGGGCTACACCCAGCAGCAGCAGCTTCTCCGCCGTCTCCGCATCGCGGATGCCGCCGCCTACCTGCACCGGGATATCCAGCGCCATGGCGATGCCGGCGATGATCTCGTGGTTCCGCGGCGATCCCTCACGCGCGCCATCCAGGTCCACCACGTGCAGCCGTGTTCCCCCGGCCGCCTGCCACTTCAGCGCCATCGCCACCGGATCATCGCCGTAGACCGTCTCGCGGTCGAACTCGCCCTTCTCCAGGCGCACGCACCTGCCGCCTTGAATATCGATTGCCGGAATGGGAATGAACATAACGCCTGCATTGTAACATGGAAGGATGGAAGGGTGGAAGATTGGATGGCTGAATGGTTGGATGGTTGGATGAATGGATGAATGGGGGAAGGGGGGATGGGAGATTATGCGAGTTTCCTTCCATTCTTCCAACCTTCCAATCTTCCAATCTTCCAACCTTCCCTTTCTTGGCGTATTTCTCCCCTCCACTCGCTTGCTAAAACATGCTAATATATCCCGGTTTTACGGTAAGGAGAGAGGCATGGCGTATCAGTATGACGTGGCGATCCTGGGCAGCGGGCCGGGCGGATACGTGGCGGCGATCAAGGCGGCGCAGCGCGGGTTGAAGGTGGCGCTGGTGGAGAAGCAGTACCTGGGCGGCACCTGCCTTAACGTGGGCTGCATCCCGACCAAGGCGCTGATTGCCTGCGCGGAGGAGCTGCGCTCGATCAAGAGCGCGCGCGACTTCGGAATCACCGTGGAAGGCGTCAGCTTCGATTATGCGAAGATGCTGGCGCGCAAGGACCGCGTGGTGAAGCAGATTCGCGGCGGCGTCGAATACCTGATGAAGAAGAACGGCATTACGGTGTATAACGGCGCCGGCACGCTCACCGGCCCACACTCCATCGGCATCGTCAATGCTGAGCAGCAGGAGATCACCGCCGATGCCCTCATCCTGGCCACCGGATCCATACCCGCGCGACCACCCATACCGGGGCTGGACGGCGACCGCGTGGTGAACAGCGACAGCCTGCTGGAATGGCCGGAAGTGCCGGGAAGCATTGCCATTATCGGCGGCGGCGCCATCGGACTGGAGTTCGCCTTTTACTACAATGCGCTGGGCAGTACGGTAACGGTGCTGGAGGCGCAACCGCACATCCTGCCGCTGGAAGACGAGCAGATCGCCGCCGAATTGCACACCAGTTTGAAACGCCAAGGCATAACTATCAATACCGATACCATCGTGTCCGCCATCGGCAACGAGGACGGCAAGAAGGTCGTCTGGTATTCAACCCCCGGCGATGGTGATACCTGCGATGTGCGGGTGATTGCCGATCTGGTACTGGTCGCCACGGGCCGCTGGCCGTTCACTGAAGGCTGCGGCTACCGAGAGGCCGGGATTCCGACGTTTGGGCGCGCGGTGAAGGTTGACGAGCATCTGCATACCGGCGTCGAGAATATCTACGGCATCGGCGACCTGGTCAGCGGATTGATGCTGGCGCACAAGGCGTCCTACGATGCCGGGGTGGCGGTGGACAACATCGCCGGCCGGCGCCGCGCCGTCGATTACCATGCCGTTCCCACCGGCGTCTACACCGATCCCGAAGTGGCCGGGGTGGGCATGTGCCAGGCAGCGGCGGAGCAGGCGGGCCTGGAGGTGCTGGTCGGAACCTTCCCCGTTCGCGTGCTGGGCCGCGCGGTAGCTTATGGTGTGCGGGAAGGCATGGTGAAGGTGGTCATCGACAAGGCCGACAAGGTGGTGCTCGGTATACAGGCCGTGTGCTCGCACGCTACCGACCTGATCACCGAGTCTACCATGGCGGTGGAAAATCGGCTGACCGCCGAGCAGTTCGTGAACGCCATCCACCCGCACCCAACACTTTCGGAAGCCTTCCATGAAGCGGTCGAGATGGCGCTCGGGCACCCGCTGCATATATAAGCTTCGGAGCGCGGATTGCCAATCCGCGCGAGTTGTCCTTTGCTCGTCTCGCGCGGATTGGCAATCCGCGCTCCAGGCATCATCATGACAGGACTTGAACGCATTCTCGCCGCCTTTTCGCCGCAGGGCACGTCCGACTTCGCCGCGGTCGCGTGCTACCCGGGCATTCTCAACCGCGACCATTATTTCCAGTTGACCGGCATGCCGTGGTGGACGGCGCACGATCCCAACCCGGCGGTGCAGTTGCGCTCGCTGACCGAGCAGAACGAAGCGGTGGGCTTCGACTGGTACGGCTTCGGCCCCGGCGCTTCGCGCGAGGAGCAGCAGGCGGTAGATATACTCGCGGAAGGTGATGCAGCCTTCCGCCTCGACCGGCGCACGGGGAAGAAGACCCGCCTCGAACCGCCGGTGGTGAGCGGTACGTTGAGCGTGCGGCAGGAGAATTACCCCGTCATCGACGACCCGGCGGCGTTCCTGAAGGCCGCAATCCCCCTCGGGGAGCCGTTTCACGGCCTGGCGCCGGGCGAGGACGACCTGCCGCGGCTGATGATGGCGTCGCCATACGGGAAGACGCACTTCGCCTATTACAGTGTCGGCGGCGCGATGTGGGGAGTGAGCGGCATCATGGGCTATGAGCAGTTTTTCTCCCTGCTCGCCACCGATCCGGAGCCGATCTACGCCGCCGCAAAACGCTATCTTTACAACAGCATCCAGCGCGTGAAGGCCGCCGCCGCTGCCGGGTGCCATGCAGTCTGGATCGAAGACTGCATGATGGACATGATCGGTCCGGAGCGTTACAAGAAATATAACCTGCCGGTGATCAAGGAGCTGGTGCAGGCCATCCGCGACGCCGGCATGAAGAGCATGTATTACTTCTGCGGCAACCCGTGGCCGGTGATGGACATGATATTGGAGACCGGCGCCGACGCACTTTCGTTGGAAGAGAGCAAGAAGGGATTCAGCATCGATATCGCGGACGTGGTGGCGCGCGTGAATGGCCGCATGACCGCCCTCGGCAACCTGGATGCCATCGACCTGCTGGAGCATGGCTCCCTCGACGACCTTCATCGCGAAGTCGCCCGCCAGCTCGACGCAGGCCGCCGCAACGGAGGAAGATTCATCATGAGCACCGGCTCGCCGGTGACGCCGGGAACGACCATCGCAAGGTTGCATGAGTATATATCGCTCGTGCACGAATTGAGCGAATAACGTAATGGCGATTAAAAAATCAGGCAAACCCGGATTGACCGCGGTGCCGGCGTTCGAGTTGACCCTCGAATTAACCCACGAATTACGCGGATTATGCAGCTTTAAATTAAGACCGCAAACCCAATTTCTCGATCAGCTCGAAGTAGAATAGCGCGTGTTCGAGGGGTATGTTCGGCGGGAAGTGGTTGCCGGTAGCGAAGACGAAGCCCGGGCAGGCGCGCGCCATGTCGAAGATCCAGCGCAGCTCTCGCTCGATGTCTTCCTTAATGCCGAAGGACAGCGTACGGCAGTCGGCCCCGCCCATCAGCACGTGGGTCTGCCCGTATTTCCGCACCATCATCGCCAGGTCGTTCGTCGGCTCGAAGCAGAAGCCGTCGGCGCCAGCGTCGACCAGGTCATCGAGGAACATATCGTAAGCGCCGTCGGAGGTGAAGAGGATGCGCTTGCCGGCGTCCTTCAGCGGCTTCCACAGCGCCTTGAAACGTGGGAAGATGTATTTACGGTAGAAATCCGGGTGCAGGAACGGCCCCTGCGTCCACACCATGTCGTCGTGGCACATGAAGACCTCGATGGAGGTTTCCGCCCACGCCTTGAAGTGATGCAGCGAGTATTCGAAAATGGAGCCGAGCACGTCCTCGCCGAAGCGGTCGGGGTCTTCCCCCGCTCCCAGCAGCAGCATCTCCCACCCAAATGCCTGAATGGCGGCGGAGACGATGGTCTTGTAATAGCCGCCGCTGATCACCGCATCGTGCGCCGCTTGCGTTGTGCGGTAATAATTTTCGTAAAAATCTACCAACGCATTGAAGTCCGGCAATCCGTATTCCCGCGCGCAGTGGAAGTTCAACACGTCGGCGGCAGTTTTGAACGGCGATTCCCGCATGGGCCGGAAATCGGAGCCATCTTCGACGTAGACGGCGTGCCCCATGTCGGTGGTGCGTCCCGAACTCCAGTCATTCGGGCCGTCGTGCGTCACCCACAGGTAATCGAGATGGAGCGCCTCTTCGAAAGATTTGCCCGGGTATTTTTGCGCGAAGTAGCGGACGATCTCCGCGTTGTCGTTGTACTCCGTGCACGCCACCCGCTCGGTCCACTGCAGATTCAGCGCCTTGATGCCGATATTGTAACTCATTATGATTCCCGGTCGGTCAGGATACCCTATGTTAGCGGATCGGTTGGGCAGGGGCAAGGGGAGACGCCGTGCGTATGGTATACCAATGACTTCACTATCCAGTGCGAAAATACCCGTGCAGAAACTCCGCTGCCTTGCGGAAGGCTTTGCCGCGGTGACTGATGGCGTTTTTTTCCTCCATGCTCATCTCCGCCTGAGTGCGGTCGAAGCCGTCAGGTTGGAAGATGGGATCGTAGCCGAATCCCTGCCGCCCGCGCGGCGCGCGAATGATGCGGCCTTCTACCGTCTCTTCGATCTCCGCCAGCACCTCGCCTGGCCTGGCGATCGCCACCGCGCAGTGGAAGCGCGCGGAACGCCGATTGTCGGGCACATCCGCCAGCAGGTCGAGCAGCTTTGCGATTCGACCGGCATCGCTATCGGCAAAGCGCTTCGAATGCACCCCCGGCTCCCCGTCAAGCGCGTCCACCGCCAGTCCGGAATCATCCGCCAGCACTGTCATCCCGGTCAATTCCGCCGCCGTCAACGCCTTCTCGCGCGCGTTCTCCCAAAAGGTATCGCCGGTTTCCGGCAGCTCGATATCCGGATCGATATCCGCCAATGCGATTACCCGCACGGTGAGATCCGCGAGCAGCTTCGCGATCTCCTCTACCTTATGCCTATTCTGCGTCGCAACTAACAGCATAACGCCATATTGTAACCGAGAGAAGAGAAGAAGGGAAGGGGTTTGATGGTGGCGCTGACCTTCGAGTCCGCGCGTGCGGATTTAACAAATCTTCCCCGGTTAACAGGAGATTGGCGGCGGGTATCGAATGAGAGATAACAGATGCCATGACAGCCCATTCACAACGCAGGTTGGAGACGCCGCTGACGGAAGGCGTTGCGTGCGAATTGCGCGCCGGAGATGCGGTGCTGCTATCAGGCGTTATCTTGACCGGACGAGATGCCGCCCATCGCCGCCTTATTGAGACGCTGGACCGCGGCGAGTCGCTGCCGGTTTCGCTGACCAATCAGATAATCTTTTACGTCGGTCCCTCGCCGGCCCCGCCGGGGCGGCCTATCGGCGCTGCCGGTCCAACCACCGCCGGGCGCATGGACGCCTTCGCGCCGCGCCTGATCGCGGAATGCGGGTTACGCGGAATGATCGGCAAAGGCGCGCGGCGCGAGGTCATCCGCCAGGCCTGCCGCGATTACGGCGCCGTCTATTTCGGCGCGATCGGCGGATTGGGCGCGCTGCTCGGACAGCGAGTGACGGACGCGGAAGTGCTCGCTTACCCGGACCTCGGGCCGGAGGCAATCTACCGCTTCACCGTCCGCGATTTTCCACTGATAGTGGTCAATGATACGATGGGAGGCGACTATTATAGCGCCGGACGGGCGCTGTTTGCTCGCTCGGCGGAAGGATGTGACCGGTTAGCCTTGTGACAGGCAGAGGGTGAATGGTATAATAATATGAAAGAATGTAAAATGATCTATCCGTTCATCGGCGGTTCTATTGCGCTTCGCACTTTGCATTCATTTCTTACGGCATGATAAAGGAGCCTCGCATGATCCGTCTCCGAATCAGCTTGCCAGCCATCCTGACGGTGGCACTGGCCATCGCGAGTGTCGCCGGCCCCTGGACGGGTGGTCGAGGACCGGGCAACCAGGGCGTATTCCCCGATATCAGCTTCCCGACAACCCCCGCTGTGGTGTGGAAAGCTTACCTCGGCAATGAATATAAGAACCTGCTTCCGTCCAATACCCTCGTCGCGGGCGACAATGTAATAGTCGCCTTCGATAAGCATCTGCTGTCCATCTCCGCCAAAACCGGCGAGCCGCGCTGGAAGACCGTGCTTTACGAGCCGCCGCTGGGCGACATGCTGTTGATGAATGAGAAATTAATCATCACCACCCAGCATGGCATCGTGCTTGCCTTCAATCCGGAGACCGGCGAACAGATCTGGCGCTGCCGCCTTTCCGATCGCGTGCGCAACAGTCCGTTACAGCTCGACAAGCTGCTGCTTTATACCACGAAATCGAATACCATCGAAGCCGTCGATCTTACCGACGATAGCGGACCGGAGAAGCAATCGACCATCATCAAGCGATTGCCCAATAAAATCGAGGCCGGAGCTGTTCTCCTGGGTCAGTCGTCTTACCTGCTGTGCTATACCGACGGCACTCTCATGCGTCTGGAAGAAGAAGGAATCAACCGCTGGACCATCAAGCTGCCGAACACGGTGTTGGGGCTGACGCCCGCCACGGATGGAAATATCGCCATCATCACTACTTCCAACGGCATCTATTGCGTCAATCCGTTCGAGCGTGACGCCGCCAGGTCGGTACGCTGGATGTATCCCTGTCCGGCACGCGCTCCCGATCCGGCGATTCTTTATGGCGACCGCGTTTATGTCGCCACGACGCAAGACAAGGCGCTGCACGCGCTCGACCTGGCCACCGGAAAAGATACGTGGACCCACACCGAGCCGAAAAAAGAGTTAGATCGAACAGTAGGCGTCGCCAAGGACGGATTGCTGTTGCCGGCCGTACCCGTGGCGCAGCCGGTCCTACTCGGCGAGAATCTGCTCGTGCGGATGGAATATGGACTGGTTGCCCTGTATAACAAGGATACCGGCAAGCTGGTGTGGCAATATCAGTTGATGACGCCAGCCGGCGCGGAAGTTCCCAAGCGATATTATGCCAGCTTGTTTGCCATCGACGGCCAGGATGTCTATTTCGCGGGCACCGATACGTATATTTACCGCATGGCTGAAACTGCGCCGGATACCGAACCGCCCACCTTCTCGCGGGTGCTGCCGGCCAATGCCGACAAAGGCTATATCACCTCCGATAAACTGCCCTATCTGGGCGCCGTCATTTCGGATGAAGGCGCCGGGCTGTCTTCCGGCCTGGTAGAGATGAAACTCGATCAGATGGACTTGACTTCGGCTATCCAGCAGGACGCGCAAACCGGTTACTATTATGTCGCGTTGAATCCGGCAAACCCGCTGGAAAATGGGCTTCATCACCTGACCATCACCGCGAAGGACAACCGGGGGAATGCCGGCGCCCTCGACCAGAGCTTCATCATAGCCAGCCCGCAAGCGGACTTCATCGAAATTCAGATCGGCGGTGAATTCGTGCCCAAGACGATCACGGTACGTCCCGGCACGGTCATCAGTTGGCGCAATACCGCCGGCGGCCCGCGGACGGTCGTTTCCGATGCCGCCGAGGGGATGCTGGAATTCTCCTCCGATGATTCCTACCCTGATGGCATACCCGATAAGGAGCGCTGGGTCTGGACGGTGCCGGAAGACATCGAACCCGGCGCGAAAATCTTCTACCACTGCCGCCTGTATGGCAAGCCGAGTGATGGTGAAACACTCGGTGATGGGCTGACCGGACTGCTGCAAGTAGTCGGCGAGAATCCGCTCGCCATGCCCGCCAGACCGGCCTCTCCAGCTTATCTGCCCGGATTCGTGCCCGGAGGATCGACCTGGTAATACGATAACCTATTATAAATATAGATTCTAGTTTAGCCTGTCGAATACGGAACACCTCCAAAGACGGATCCAAATCCCAAATTACGCTCCCCCCTCTCCGCGCGGGAATGGGGGGAGTGCTTCGTTTATCGGGCCATCGCGATTCTTGTCGGAGAATAAGGCACGACCGTCTGCGCTTAATTCGGGTATCATAGCAGGGGGAACCATATTGATGGCGGATGCCGGCGGATCGAACAAAGCGGCGTGGCATGCGCTGCCCATCGAGGATGTCCTGACCTGCCTGCAGACCGATCGGGAAGGATTATCCGCGGCGGAAGCACGCGCGCGATTGGAACGATATGGTTCGAATGAGCTGCAAACGGCGCCTCAAGCCGGCCTGGCACTCCTTTTCTTTCGGCAATTCGAAAGCCCGTTGATATTCATGCTGCTGGCTGCCTCCATGGTTTCCGGCGCCTCCGGTCATCTGCTCGATGCCGGCGTGATTCTGGCGGTTGTGTTACTGAACGCCGTGATAGGCTTAATTCAGGAATGGCGGGCGGAGCGGGCACTGGAGGCGCTAAGCCGGCTGAGCGCGCCGCGCGCCCTGGTGTTGCGCGACCGGCGGACCGAAGTGATTCCCGCCCGCGAAGTGGCGCCGGGCGACGTGCTGGTGCTGGAAGGCGGCGAGCGAGTGGCCGCCGATGCCCGCGTATTGGAAAGTATCGAGCTGACGGTTGATGAATCGGCGCTTACCGGGGAATCCACCACGGTAATAAAAAATATCGACATGCTGCCGGAGCGGTTGCCGCTGGCGGATCGTACCAATATGGTCTGGATGTCCTCGCCGGTCACTTCGGGCAAAGGCCTTGCGGTGGCCACTGCCACCGGCATGCACACGGCAATGGGTGCGATTGCCTCGGAAGTACGCACCACCCAACGCGCGCAAACTCCGCTGCAGCGCCGGCTGGGCAGACTGGCGACGCTGCTGGGATTCGGCGCCCTCGGGCTGTCCGCCTTCATTTTCGTGCTGGGCTTGCTCCGCGGCTTCCAAGTCATCGAGATGCTGCTTTTCGCGGTAGCGGCCGCCGTGTCGGCCATCCCGGAGGGCTTGCCGGCGGTGATCAGCGTGGTGCTGGCGCTGGGCGTGCAGCGCATGGCCGCTCGCAACGCCATTCTCCGCCGGCTGCCCGCGGTGGAGACGCTCGGATCCACTACCGTGATCTGTTCGGACAAGACCGGCACCATCACTCGCAACGAGATGACCGTTACCCGCCTCTTTGCCGGCGGCCTGACATATGAAGTCGGCGGGGAAGGGTTCGCGCCGGATGGCGAGATAAAACCCGAGGGCGGCGCCCCCCTCGCGCCCGACGATATCGCTCGAACGCCGGAATTGCACGGGTTGTTGGTCATCGGCGGAGTGGCGAATGACGCGCTGTTGGAGCATGCGGACGAGCAATGGCAGGTCAAGGGCGACCCCACCGAGGGGGCGCTGCTGGTGGTCGCGCGTAAGGCCGGCATCACGCCGGAGGTCGAGCAGGAGCGCCTGGAGCGTCTCGCCGAGATTCCCTTCTCCAGCAAGTCGAAATTCATGGCCACGCTGAACCGCGACGCCGGCGCCGGCGAAACGATGCTGTTCGTGAAAGGCGCGCCTGAGCGCATTTTGAGCTTTTGCACCCATATGTCGCGGGATGGCCGGGCAGTGCCGTTGACCGATAAGGACCGCGAGCAGATCGAGCAGGCCAATCGTCGCTTTGCTGGGCAAGCGCTGCGCGTGCTGGCCGGCGCCTGCCGTTTGTTGCCGCTCGGGCAGAATGAAGCGGACCGGGAGCAGGCCCAGCACGATCTCATATTCATCGGGCTGTGGGGCCTGCTCGATCCTCCCCGGCCCGAGGCGATTCGCGCCATCCATGACGCGCGGCAGGCGGGCATTCACGTCAAAATGATCACCGGCGACAATGCCGACACCGCTGCCGCCATCGCCCGGCAGGTGGGGATCGCCGAACATGGCGAAGAAACCGTCTCCGGCGCCGAGCTGGAAGATATGAGCGACGAAGAGCTGCGCCGGCGGGTGCGGCGCATCGCCGTCTTTGCACGCGTGGCCCCCTCCCATAAGCTGCGCATCGTCAACGCGCTCCGTGATCAGGGTGAAATCGTCGCGATGACCGGCGACGGCGTAAATGATTCCCCCGCCCTCAAGCGCGCCGACATCGGCGTCGCCATGGGCGTCACCGGCGCCGAGGTGGCGAAGGAGGCGGCGGACATGGTGCTGGCGGATGACAACTTCGCCACCATCGTGCGGGCGGTCGCGGAAGGTCGCATCATCTACAATAACCTGCGCAAGGTTATCTTTTACCTGGTGACCACCAATCTCGGCGAAATCATCACGCTAACCGCCACGCTGATCGTCGGCCTGCCGCTGCCGCTCACCGCGGTGATGATCCTGTGGGTGAACCTGGTCACCGACGGACTGTGCACCACTCCGCTGGGCGTGGAACCCGGCCACGACGACGTGCTGCAGATCCCGCCCCGCCGGCCCGGCGCCGGCATCATCGACCGGCCTATGGTCAGCCAGATGCTGCTCTTTGCGGTGCTGATGGCCGCCGGCACCCTGGGTCTCTTCTGGTATTCTCTGCGCGATCCGGCCGGTACCCGAGCGCATGCCATGACCATGGCCTTCACCACGCTGGTCGCCTTCCAGTGGTTCCACGCCTTCAACGCCCGCTCGCGCCACTCGTCGGTCTTCGCCATCGGCCTGTTCAGCAATCCAATGCTGTTAATCGGCGTCGGCATAGCGGTGGCGCTGCAGGTGCTGGTCGTCCACTGGTCGTCCGCGCAAGTAATCTTCCGCACGACGTCGCTGTCGCTGCTCGATTGGGGATGGATTGTGCTCGTTTCCTCGAGTATCTTCATCGCCGATGAATTGCGCAAGCTGGTGGTCTGGCTCACACAAAAAGGTCAAACCCGTTCGCAGTAAGTTGCAATGAAATAATGGCAACCCCTCGCGGAAAAATCAGCGCTGTGGTAAGATCGGTAGGTTTGCATTCCTTTCCGTGAGGTTCACTATGATCCCGATCAGCTATCTCAATGCCGTGCGCGTCATCCTTGACCACCTGCAGAACACGCAGCTCGACAACATCGACAAGGCCGCCGACTTGATCATCGGCGCGCTCACCCATGGCGGGGCCATCTTTACCGCGGAGATCGGCCACAGCAACCAGCACGACTTCCTCAACCGCGCGGGGGGCATGGCCGCTATCCACGGCTTCTCCTTCAATTGCAACATCACCGATGAAGTGGCGGACTGCTTGAAGAAGCGCCCCCGCGAGGAAGCCTTCGACCGCGGCCTGGAAACGGTCCGCTTTGCCGTGAAGGCCGGCAACCTGCGCGCCGGCGACGTGATGATGGTCGGCTCCGTCTCCGGCAAGAGCACCTACCCGGTGCAGCTCACGCTGGCCTGCCACGAGATCGGCGTTAAGGTTATCGGCTTCACCTCACTGGAATACACCGCCCACGTCACCTCGCTGCACCCCTCCGGCAAGAAGCTGGTGGACGTGGCCGATGTGGTGATCGACAACGGCGCCCCCTATGGCGACGCGGCGGTGCGGGTGCCGGGCATTGACGTGGACGTGCTCCCCGTCTCCGGCGTGGCGATGATCGTCGCCGGCTGGTGCATCTTCGGCCGCGTGATGGAGAAGATGGCCGCCGCCGGCGACCCGCCCAGTGTCTTCATGAGCCTCAACCGCGAAGAAGGACCGGCCTATTACGAGCAGAGCAAAAAGCAGTATCAGGAGCGTGGTTACTGACCACAAAGATGCAAAGTGAATATTCATTATCTTTGAGTTGATGAGGACTGCGCAGGAGTGTAGCGGCGCGAAAGCGAATATGAGATGGTATGTGGATGGCACGGCGGATTGGACGGGCCGGAGCGGGGATCGACGTGGGGCTGTTGCTGGGGGTGCTGGCGCTGCTGTGCGTCGGCCTGCCGGCGATCTACAGTGCATCGCATATCAGCGATGGGGCCGGCAAGGTGCTGAAGCAGGTGATCTTCGCCGGCATCGGCCTGGTCGGGATGGGAGTGCTCGCTTGCGTGGATTACCGTGTGCTGGCGCGGTTCCGATCGCTGCTATACGGGTTGACTCTTTTCCTGCTCGTTGTTACGCTGTTCGTAGACCCGATCAAAGGCGCGCGGTCGTGGCTGCAATTCGGCCCGATGAGCCTGCAAACCTCGGAATTCGCCAAGCTGCTGCTTATCCTCTCCTTCGGCGCGCTGCTGACCCGCTTCGGTGAGCAAACGCAGCGCTGGGGGCCGTTCCTGCGCGGTCTGCTGTATTTTACCGTGCCGATCCTGCTGGTGCTGGCGCAGCCGGACCTGGGTACGGCCATGGTGTTGTGCATCATCTGGCTGGTCATGACGTGGCTGGCGGGGGCGCGGTGGTGGATGCTGCTGGCGGTGATCGGCGTGTTCCTCGCGCTGGTAATCGCCGTGTGGAACGCTCGACTGCCCGGCGGCCGCACGCTGATCAAGGCTTATCAGAAGCAGCGGTTGAACTTTATCAACGCCGATCCGGCGGGCGCGGGTTATCACCAGTGGCAGGCGCGGGTGGCTATCGGCGCCGGCATGCTATGGGGCAAGGGCTATCTGCGCGGCACGCAGGCGCGGCGTGGATTCCTGCCCGAGCAGGATACCGACTTCATCTTCGCGGTGATCGGCGAGGAATTCGGCCTGCTTGGCGCGCTGGCGATGCTGGGGCTGTACTTGTTCGTGCTCTTCCGCCTGCTGCGCATCGCGGAGGAAGCGGAAACCGTCTTCGGCCGTCTGGTGGCCGGCGGGGTGGCGGCCATGCTGGCCGTGCACGTCCTCATCAACGTGGGCATGAACCTGACCCTCACCCCCGTCACCGGCGTGCCGCTCCCCTTCATCAGCTACGGCGGCAGCAACCTGCTGGTGAACCTGCTTGCCATCGGCCTGGCGCTCAACATCAGCCGCCACCGCCAACCGCGGCGCGCGTGGGCGGGGGAGGAAGAGGCGCTGATAAAGGTGTGATGTGAAGGGGTTAGGGATTAGGGGTTAGGGATTAGGGGCTAGGGATTAGGAATGTGAAGATCTCTAATCCCCAACCCCTAACCCCTAATCTCTGGCCCCTTCCGCAGCACCACTGCCGCATTATTCCCCCCGATGCCGGAGGAGATGGACAGCCCCGTGCGCATTGCCGCCTGCTGCGCCGTGCCGGGCACGTAGTTCAGGTCGCATTCCGGGTCGGGTTGATCCAGGTTGAGGGTGGGGGGGGCGAGGCCGTCGCGAAGGGCGCAAACGGTGACGATCGCCTCCACGCTGCCGGCGGCGGCCATCATGTGGCCCACGGCGGGCTTGATGCTGCTCATGGGGATTCGGTACGCGCGGTCGCCGAGCACGGTTTTCACCGCTTTTGTCTCCGTCACGTCGAAGTAGGCGGTGCCGGTGCCGTGGGCGTTCACGTAGTCGATCTCATTGCCGGCCACCCCGGCGTCGCGCAACGCCTCGCGCAGCACCTCCACGATACCTTCGCCCTCCTTGTCCGGCGCGGTCAGGTGGTAGGCGTTATTGTTCACCGCGTAGCCCAGCACTTCGGCGAGGATGGTGGCGCCGCGCGCTCGCGCGTGCTCCAGGTTCTCCAGTACCAGCGCCGCCGCTCCTTCGCCAAATATCGTGCCGTTGCGGCGGGCGTCGAAAGGGCGGATCTCCTCATTGGTGATGGTGCGCAGGATGGAAAGGCCGGCCATGCTGGAATAGGCAAGGCTGTCATGCCCCTCGCACAGCACAACGGGCGCCTTGCCCAGCCGAATTATGTCCAGCCCCTGCCCGATGGCCGCGGCGCCGCTCGAGCAGGATAACGACAGCACGCGCACCGGGCCTTCCAGCCCGTACCGCTCGATGAGCAACTCCGCCGTGCGGCTGAAGGTGAATTCGCGGAACAGCTCGGCAATCTCGGCATCGACATAGCCGTCCTGCAAGGAGGCCATGTACTGGTCCCATGACGCGGCGCCGCCGAAGTTGGTGGAAGAAACCAGGCCAATTTTGTCGGAGCGCGAATTGGCAATCCGCTCGTGTGGTTTGTCACGCGCGGATTGGCAATCCGCGCTCCGACAGCACGCCATCTCCAGCGCCTGCCCCGCCGCATGCAGCGCGAACTGGCTGGCTTCGTCGTGTTCGTCGTCCCAGGGGAAGTACTTCACCTCGCCCATGCGCGGGTTGCGCAGGCCTGCCGGGTCCCAGCGCTCCATCGGCGCCAGCCCGCTCCGGCCCGCGGCCACCGCCCGCCACACCGTCTCCACCTCGTTGCCCAGGCAGGACACCACGCCCATGCCGGTAATCACCACGCGGCGCATCGCTCCCTCCAGCTAAACCGTTTTACCATAAATTCGGTTACCAGGCTATTAACCCTTCCTGCTTTATCAAACCGTGGACGGCAATTCGTGGTTGTTTATCTGACTGCGGGACGCGGCAGTTGTTGCAAATTCTGCAACAACTGCCGCAGCCAGGTTGATTATTACAACCTTGGATGTTACATCATTATACGCAAATGCGGATAATCGATATGGTAGAGGGGGCGCGGCTTGACGGCGACCGCCGGCAGCGGACGGGTGCCGGGGGTCCACTCGGGTTTGATTGCCACACCTTTGCCGGGGACCAGGTAGGGTGGGGTGTCGTAGCACGCTTTGCCATCCTCGACGACGAAGAAAAGCATGCGGCGATGGGGGCCTTCCAGCACTTCGCAGTGGCTGACGCCGGTCCATTCCTCGCCGCCGCGCGGTATCATGGGGTGGCGGAATTCGCCGGCGATGCACACGCGGTCGGGATAGGGCACGGCGTGATCGGTGGTGATGGCGGCCATGTCCCACAGGCCGGCGCCCTTGCGGTTGGCCTCCGCGGTGAGCTGCAGCAGCCGCTCATACCGCTTGTCCGCCCCGCGCCAGTAGTACCAGTCCGGCGCCTCCTCGATGGTCCCCCCACGCAACTCGACGGATTTGCGGTCGCGCTCCTCCTTGAAGGCTCTCATCTCCGGCACCAGGTAGGACAGCGCCGTCACCGCCGACGCGCCACCGTCCGATCTGCGCACGCCCAGCCGGCAGTTGGCCTTTTCCAGCGCGACGGAATCCAGGTTCTTGTCCACCAGGATGCAGTTGGTCGGTCCCCAAAAGTCGCGGTAGCGGTCGAGGAACTCCACCGCGTCGTCCACGTGCTCGGTGCAATCTTCCGGCAGCAGTTGCCATGGGTCGAGGGGAAAGATCTCATCCGGCTCTTCGTCAAGGAAGACGCTGCAACTGACGCCTTTCGTCCACATTTTGCGCGCGCCGTCGGCAGCTTCGCGGGGAGGCTCCATCAGCGACTGCGCCCACGGATTGAGCGTGACGTCCCAGTTGCGCCCATACAGCGGACCGCCCTCGGTGCTGTTGGGAATGAAGACGGCGGTGCAGCCTTCATTGAGCCTGGTGGGCACACCGGGCAGGTAGCGGGTATTGATGCGGCGCGAGTAGTAAAAATGCCAGGAGTAGGTGTAGGCCATCAGCAGCTCGTTGCCGCCGCAGCCCTCCAGGAAGCCGCGCCGCTCCTCGCGCGCAAGGTCGGGCAGCCCCTTCGTCTCCGGAAACATGTATGGGTCAGGCGGATTGGCCAGCCGCTCGCGGTCGAAGCGGATGATCTCGGCAGCCAGGTCCTTTTCCGCCAGCGGGGGAAAATTCGCCTTCGTTCCGTTGAACGACTCGGAGATGAGGGTCTCGTAACTAAATGCAGCCGTCTGCCCCGCCTTTTCACGCCCGAGGACGTAGGCGGCGGTCAGCTCATCGATGTTGACGTTCATCTTGACCTTCGGAGCGCGGATTCCCAATCAGCGCGTGATGCATTATCTTACTCGCGCGGATTGGCAATCCGCGCTCCAGGGCTCAATATACTGCACTTTGTCGAGCCATCCCTGCTCGGCGAAGGACTGCAGGCAACCCATGGTCCAGGTGATATGATAGCCGCCGGCGTAGCCGGATTCCGGCGGGCCGAACTTGTTCTGCACGGTGAGCGGCGCGCCACCCTGATGGATCTGGAACAGGCGCCAGGCGGCCTGCAGGTACTTCAGGTCGCCGCTCAGCCGGTAGCCGATGTTCAGCGCTTCCGGCAGGTGGGCCTGGATGTAGGCGAAGGCCTTGCGCTCGGAATCATACCAGTAATCGAAGATGCCCAGGCCGTCGCAACGATGGGCCATGATCCAGTCGAGCACGCCGAGTATGAAACGGGTGATTTCGTCATTCCGGTAAAACGGCCGCGCGCGGTCGAAGCCGATCACCGCCACGCCGATGCAGAAAGTGGCGTCGGTGGGGAAGAAATTTTCCACGCCGCGCACCAGGTAATAATCGACGATCTTGCGGATGCCGTTCAGGTAGCGTTCCTCCCGCGTCACGTCATACAGCGCGCCGAGAGCGACCAGCGACCAGCCCATCTCGCGCGCGGTGCCCTGCACCACCTGGAAGCGCTCGTCGATGTATTTCAAGAAGAAGTCGCCCACCCGCATGGCTACTGTCATCGCGTAGGGATCGCCGGAAAGTTGATGGTAGAGCAACAGGCCTTCTGTCCACATGTGGCTGGGGTAGGCGGCGCCGGCGGTGTGGTCGCGGCAGTGCGCGGGCACACCGCCTTCCTTCCACGGGTCGGCGGAGACGGCGACAAAGTCGGTGTGCATCATGTGCTCGGCGGCGGAACGGCAGAGCTTCCAAATCTCCGTGTGGCCGGTGCGCGCGAACTCCTTCGCCGCGTTGGCGATGAAGTCGTATTCGTGGTTGCGCCG